>Ga0136643_10007002_pt1 | contig 16243 bp, 13 predicted proteins | sample TergutLab28metaG_FD_96883 | JGI IMG/M metagenome (GOLD analysis project Ga0136643, IMG submission 96883) | Labiotermes labralis P1 segment gut microbial communities from Petit-Saut dam, French Guiana - Lab288 P1 (version 3) (version 3) | ecosystem: Host-associated > Arthropoda: Insects >... | reverse complement strand
CTCTGCACGTGCTGCTAAGTCAACAACCGCAATACACCATCAAAGCTACCACAGTGGCGCTCCAAGTCAAGCACCAACCGACCTTCTATTATCCACATACAAGAGCGGAAGAGAAGGAAAGAAATTCAACAAAAGAGAACAAGAGAAAGGGGAAATGAGAATTACTTGAAAACAGGAAGGAGTATGCAAGGAACGATGGTGACGATGATAACAGCAGTGATGATAATGAGTGAAGAAGTCACAGGAATTTCAATCAGCATCTCTGTGCCACCTCTCTCATCCTTTGTCTGTTCAGCAGTTCTTCACTAAGGACAATAACAATATAAACTCACTTTGTGTTTGTCCTCTGTGTATGTAGTTTAAGGATCTAAAATTTAATATGAAATTACTGAGATTATTAGATTTTACGAACTAACTAAACCCACCGAACATTACCGAAGTAAAGCAAACATGATTTCCTGCTTTTCCTTTGCACGGGCTGTATACCTAATCCTTGCGAAGTCTGAGGTTCTCACAGCTGTGTTAATGAAGTTAGCAAGTCTTCTGGGATGTTACTGCGCGTAAACTGGAAAATAGTTGCCGACGTTTCGAAGAAGAATAGTGACAAGAAAAGAGTATAAAGTTTCACTGAATGCTGACCAATAAAAACCAACTAGATGCCACTTGTTATTTTATTGTACTTCTTATAGCCTCAACATGTTTCGGGCAATACTATGCCCATCACCAGGAGCTTGCGACTATGATGTTGATTACCAAATTGGTCGTGTCGTTCTTGGTTTGCTGTCTGTTGGAGGTTAGGTGCGTGTAGGCTAGAGTAGTGTCTGGGCTGCAGGCTGCAGCCCAGACACTACTCCAGCCTAACCGCACCTAACCTCCAACAGACAGCAAACCAAGATTGCAGCCTAGACACTAATCCAGCCTAACCACACCTAACCTCCAACATACAGCAAATTAAGAACGAAACGACCAATGTGGTAATCAACATCATAGTCGCAAGCTCCTGATGATGGGCATATTAGTGCCCGAAACATGTTGAGCCTATAAGAAGTACAATAAAATAACAAGTGGCATCTAGTTGGTTTTTTATTCTTCAGTTGTTACAAAGATGCACGGTCCAATAAACATCGGATTTCTCTGAATGCTTCCTCTGTGACTAATGTTTTCGACACAGCTGAATCCCAGATGCTCAGTGTCTTTTTCCAACACCTCTTTCCGTTACTTGCTTAAATTATCGCCACGACACCAACAGCAGACCTCATAGTCGGGAAGAATAATTGTTTATAAATTCTTCAATCTGATACTTCTTGTGTATGTTAGTGATTCTTATACACGTCAGCACTTTTAAGACTAACATTAACTCGAGTTGGGTTGAAATATTCTTTCCGTACCGCGCAGTAAACATTTTCCATCTCTGTTGTAGAAATCGACCAGTACTAGAATGATGCAAGTATTGTGTATGTTATATACAGAATATCCCAGGAGTTAAGGTCACTACTCCGGGATTTAATTCCAGAGCTAATTCTGAGTCCAAACCATCATATACACATGGGTCCGATTGGCAACGGTTCAGGAGTTATGAATTTTTAAAGTACAGTAAATAAATTAGAAAGGAAAGAGGAGCATTGTGCATTTATTGAGATATGTTGCTAAATGTACAGTAACAGACTGGCCGTTGAAAACTCACACAAGTTGTTCGAAGTGTCTCCCATCTGCTTGGATACATTTTCTCTCTCGTGTGAACCAGAGAACTTGTAACCTTACGAAACACTGCACCGTTGTTGATGCTTCTTGCAGCTCTGAGAATTCGCTGGAGTAGTTCTTCTCTCGTGTTCACCTTGAGTGCATACACCATAACTTTCAAGTAACCTCACACATGATAATCTAATGAGTTTTGATCCGGTGACCTCGGTGGCCAATTCTTTGCACTACAACAATCGATCCATCGGTTTGGGAATCTATGATTCAGATACTGCCTGACGACCTGACTGAAATGAGGCGGCGCTCCGTCACGCTGGTAGAACATCTGACGTCGTGTTTGTAGAGGAACATTCTGTAAGGGTGCTGGCAGTTCCTTTGCAAATAGTTGGCGTAAATATCACCTGTCAGACGTTGCGGGAAATTGTACGGACCAATGAGTTGGACACCAATGACACCACACCACACGTTTAAGGCACGGAGATGTTGGTAATTGCTTTCGACAGTTCCATGTGGATTATCACGATCCCATAAATGGGAGTTTTTGGTATTGTTGACTGCATCGTGGGTAAAATGAGCCGCTACACTTCAACTGTTCCAATATCAGCAAACGTTGCAAATCGGACCCATGTGTACGTGAACAGTATTGCATTTCTGACTCAGAATTCGCTCTGAAGTTAAGCCTTGAAGTACTGACCTCAACTCTGAGAGTCTGGCGAACATTACACACAGAAGAATGTATCCGTACCATATCTAGCGCAATCAGCACCTTGAACTTGCGGAAATGTGTAGCCGGTTGGAATTGTACCGCTGGATTAATTCTAACCCCCAGAAAGTATGATTCGTAACTCTTTTTCACCAACGAGTCCCACACAAGGTGAACAAGAGAGAAGAACTACTCGAGCGAACTCTAAGCGCTGCAAGAAGCATCAACAACGCTGCAGTGCTTCGTAAGGTTAAAAGTTCTCTGGTCACTCGAGTCAAAAAACGTATCCAAACAGATGGAGGTCACTTCGAACAACTTGTTTGAGTTTTCAACGGCCAATCTGTAACTGTACAATTAACAACATATCTCAATGAATGCAAATTGCTCCTCTTTCCTTTCTAATTTATTTACTGTATTTTAAAAACTCATAACTCCTAAACTGTTGCCAATTGGACCCATGTGTATATGATGGTTTGGACTCATAATCAGCTCTGGAATTAAATCCCGAAGTAGTGACCTTAACTCCTTGGACACCCTGTATAGGATTCTTCTGACTAAAACCCTGCTGGGGTGAGAGCCGTTTAATGTTGATTGTGTTGAATTTCGTGACTGCAATGTCACTTGTTAGTTACGTAGTTGGTATGTGGATATTTCACTAGTGTGATAGGCCTGGCTGATATGTATCGGTGAGACAGTTAATATTGTTGTCAGTCCTAACGTAGATCACTTTCACAATTTAATCTGGCCAAGGAACCAATTCTCACTCGACAACATTTGCAGAAACTTTAATGAAATTCTTATATGTATATGTATATATATATTTGTTCATGGTGCAATAGCCCCTATTGGGCCATCATTATCGAGGCTTCACGATAACACTCAGACACACTACATACAGTTGGATTCCTCTGGAGTAGTGATCAGCCCGATGCAGATGCCGCTACGTGACAACACATGACATTCACAAGAAACAGACACCCATGCCCTCGGCGAGAATCGAACCCGCAATCCGAGCAAGCGAGCTGCCGAAGACCGCGCGGTCACTGAGACAGATTGCTTCTTGCAATTAATAAATTCATTCCTGGACACTACATTAGTATGTTAAGTTACTTAATAAGCCGTTCGGTTTGTTTGTAATCATTTTGCTTCTGTTTTGTCAGCTAAGCTGTGCGACCATTAACTTCTCAAGAAGAATAATTCTCCATTAACCTAATTAATTAATTAGTTATTTAGTAACACAATGCCTTGAGTGAAACACAGTTATCCAGTTACAGGTGTTCTCTAAGATCTAACTAGCTTGAAAATATCAACAAGTTCATTATGTATAATAAAAAAACATTTTAATTTTTCAGTTTTCCGCAGCGATGCAGCTGAAATTTCTCGTTGTCTGGGATAGGGCGCGGCGACTTATCCAAGAACAATAGAATACCCAGCAATCCGTTGAAGTTGGAAAGTGGGAAACATTTTTCAATAGATAAGATTTGCTTTATGTAGTGCAAATTGTTGAAATAATTTTTTTGATCCAGTGCCAACACATGTCCTTGTGGAATTCGTGATCCTCCCTCCTGGGCATGGCAGGAGTGTAACCGACTTCTGAGGCTGGGACGCCCATGAGGCGCAGTTACGTTGTCCCGATGATGTGAGTGGTGATGTAGGAGGATGTAGTGACAGGAGGGCCCTTAAACCTAAATTCTACTAACCTACCCAGAGCATCGTCACCGCGGAAATCCTCCCCTTCAGGGAAAATTTACACGGTAGAGCCGGGAATCGAACCCGGGACCTCATGGTTAGTAGTCAGAGACTCTGACCACTAGACCACGAGGCTGGTCGTTGTGGAAATAAAAAACCCTGTTTGAAATTCTTCTAAGTAGTCCTTCCTAACCAGCATATGAACCACATTCGATCACTTTAATTTTCATAATACAACTCTAAAACGTAAATAAATGTGTGACAATTTCATACACAGGGCTCACATCTAGATGATATACCAAACTTGTAATTCCTTCTGCAGTGTTACACGTTCCGTACTTCCATAGATCGATTTGTAAGAGCCCAGTAATCGCTCAGCTCTTCAAGAAATTCCTCACTTTGTTTTTGGAAACTGAGAGTATGTTACCGCTTTTGTCTGAATCCGCCATGTCGACCTGTGTCCTAAGCCAGATAAATCCAATTCACGTTTTCAAAGACTGTTACGTATTTAAAGATCCACTGAAATACTATACTCGCAAGCGGTCTTGTCCCTGGAGGTTTTATGCATGAACTTTTGTACAAATTCCTCTTACCGTATAGATGTCTTAGATACTACGCCTACAAACTTGGCATAATTTTATTCCGCGACAAACACAAAAAAATTAAGCTGCTCTCTATATAATTGTCTCTACGTTTCCTCTTATTTTGTCCCTCTTGTCCAGCTGTCGTCTTTAGCACTCTGTTCAGCAATCACCCTCACCGGTCTACTTTCAATTCCTAATTCAGGATGAGAGAAATGTTGCACAATTAGTTTTTGACTAAGGTTATATTTCCCCGGAAGTACATCAAGATCATCAAATAAACACTGCAACATGTGAGCGTTAATTTTTGGAAATGCCCACGGATATTATTCGCATTAGAGCACTTTATCCCCGGAGGTCGACCGGAAGCATTTCTGTCCCGCACGCTTCCTGTGTCACGAAAGCTTTTAACCAGACGAAATACTGTGGATTTTTTGGCACAAAAAAAATTAAAAATATATTATCCTTAAATTCACTGTCACAAGTTAAGTCAGAACGAGTTGCCAGACATTGTTCGGTACTTGTCAGAAAACCACGTTTGCAGTTAGACTGCTGATAGACAACAGGAGTTTCTCTTTCGACAAGTAACATGACCTTTGCGGTTTCTATTCTGGAGTAATCACGACAACTTATTTTTTGTGTGAAACCAGTCAATTACGTTTAGTTGCAGTTGTCAATAAATATTTAAGCATGGATTGCGTGACTTTTCAGTCTCACTGTATGAAAGACATAAGGCACTTCATGCAATAGAGAAGTAAAAGTAAGGTAAAGGTAAAGCAGTCCCACTAGAAGCCTGGACAGGCCCAGAGGGTTACAGGAGATTAAGGTTCCCAGATTTCGTGACAGCAACGCAAGATGGTGGTAAGGTTTCAGCCTTACTCACCGGCCGCCTTTACCCCCAGGAAATACTCCTTGTACTCATTTCTGTTAGAGGCTGAGTCGACCCCAGGACCATAGTGCGATCGGGTGGATTTTATGTCAATGAAAAATCCACTGACACCAGCTGGGATCGAACCAGCGACATTCCGATTTGGGGCACGGCACCTTAACCACTGTGCTACCGCCAATAGAGTAGTAGGTGTCTATTTGGTACGTCACTTCGTCTTATGAAGAAGACGCTGCTTATAATTTTCTCGCTAGAAGGAAATACGGAATTTGGTAAAATCTGCGTATGAAGATAACAACCCTTGCATATTTTTCACATCTGTAGCTAACCGTACACGAAATTGAATCTAGTTCTTCCCCTTGACATTCTCAGTTTCTGAGTCGGTCGAGTAGAAGCTAAGCTATGGCGTGTTTCGCCTGGGTAATTTTAAATTAGTTTTGAACTAAATTTTTGTTCTGTTGCTTCCATTTTTACAAAGAGCACGAATCACATTTTCATATTTTCTTCTCATTACCACATTCATATCTTCTGTTAAGGGAACACGAATGAGTAGAACTGTCTACGTGAGCGGTGTGTGCGTGCGTGAGTGAACATTCAGAAGAGCTACTGTACAGAAAATTGTGTTTATTTTTAAATTTATGACTTCGTGGCAGTTTACAAGCTATCTCGACGAACATTTAGGTTTTTAATACAATGCTGTACGAAGTACGCCGTAAGAAACTTTCTTCTCAGTCCCAAGCGCAAATGTTACCGTAATGAGATAGCAAATGTCACGTACATTAAAATGTACGTGACATTTATTCCACAGTCCATAGAAAAACTCGCGGAACAGTTTTTGTATTACCTGGGGAAAAAGACTTAACCCTAAGATCGACATAATGTTATAACAGAAGAGATATCGTCAGCACAAAGTTTTATATGTATTTTGATACTTTGCTGACCGTGCATCTTAGTATAATCTTAGTAAATAACAAACTTGATGCACAAAATATTGTTTTATAATAAGTTTATTACATGCCTCTACATGTTTCGAGCACTATGTGCTTATCATCTGGAGGTCAAATTGTATTAAACAGCATCTGGTATCATCACACTCTGTAGGTGGCCGTCCCGTGCACGGTAAGGTCACCTACAGTATGATGATACCAGATGCTGTATAATACAATTTTGACCTCCTGATGATGAGCACATAATGCTCGAAGCATGTAGAGGCATGTAATAAACTTATTATGAAACAAGATTTTGTGCATCAAGTTGTTTAATTACTAGGGATTATCTGTATGATCAATAGTTTATTATTCACGAGACATATTTTCACCAATCTTACTAATCCTAAGGTCCTCTATTATTATAAAAAGTAAAAACACAATTGTATTAAATGTGCTAAATAACTGATATCCCAATCTCGCGTTCTGAATTCTTTGTGTTGCGTATCGTGTTCACTGGTGTCAATAATTTCAAAAAGCGAAAAAAGCGTATGACATTAAAAGAGCTGTTAACTTTTTAACTCCTTATTGTGCTATATTTTCCTGAAGATTTTCCGGGTCACTGACATGTGGTATTTGCAACAGATAACGACATATTTTAATCACGGAATATAGAAATTTCCTGATGTTTGTATATTCAAACTTTAAGGTCAGATCGCTACCAGATGAGGATTTTCTCCAGTTCGTTCATTCCCTCCAGGCATATGCCGGAGTAGCACTGTATTTTAAGACAAGGCTGCATCCTTCCACATCAATTCAATTCAATTCAATTCAATTTTCGCTGGTCATGATATCATTCGACGCTGCTTAATATTAATAATTGAAAAGTTCTGAAACAAACGAGAATGAATAAGCAGTTAAAACGGAACATTTTCAGCCGGGCTCATATTTTGTCTTGATGAAGGGTATCGTGTGTTTGGAACGTCTTGAAATGTATACATTTCACCACCATTAGAGAAAACTTGCTGTGTGTTGCAATGATATCGCAGTTCGGTAAGTGTTTCACCACCTCATATCCAGCGGTAATAGTGATAATTACGTACACAACCTGCTGTAACATGAAGGAACAATCTCTGCGTTTTCGCACACGGTATACATCTATGTATGAGCTTCGCCCTTTCTTATATTAAGTACCGATTATTTAACAATACAGCATTAGTCTAACAGATTTTTATTTTGAAAAAAAGAATTTTTTTTTGTGTTTTGTACAAGCCAAATATTTAATATTGGTCTTCTTTAGAAGAATTTCATTCTTGAAAAGACTAAAATCTTTATTGTCACTTCACCATGATATCATCAAGCACAGTTACAGAACAGCTTTATTACTAATTATGTGAATTATAATAACGAAAGCCACAGCGCAGGGATTGGAACTCCCGTTACTGGTACGTGAGGGCCACTTTTCATATGTTGGCCAGCAGACAAAATTCCTGTTCAAGATTTTTTAAGTTTATTCTTTTTTACTTCAGAAATAGATGCATGTACTTTAGAGAACTTGTTTCTTCTGGAGAATATGATAGTAGATTGAGAGTTTAGAAAGACTTCGGTCCCGTATGGTACAAATGTTCTATCATAACTTCGTGGATGTGCCAGTCGAATGCAGTGTACAATATAACAAGCTAGTTCTGTAAATTTTCTCCAGATCATAGCCCTGTCTCACAGAACAAATTAGATATTGAAGTATCCAACATATATTTACCAGGTGCGTTCGGTGGGAATAAGTATGAATTGCATGCTGGAAATCATGCTGTTTTCCATCATTTTTTATCGTCCTACATTAGTCCGTGTCGCCAAAGTAGATCAGATTCTCTGGATAGTTGGTGTTTTCTCTGTATCCTAAGTTCCTTTTTTTATCTCACGAATATCATTTGTCAAATGCAACACCGCGTCGCGCGTGCCGGCGGTTGGGCGAGAGGACCAAGTTATTACGACGAACAAGCTCATAGTCAGTGGCAGTCGATACAGGTCACACATGGTATTGACTCTATAACATCTCTACATCTGATAGAAACTTTATACGACCTTCACCCACATCATAGTAAAGGCGCCAGATTGCTTGCTGACCAAAAGGTATGGCACGTGATTGGAATGTTCTGGGAAGTTTGAACGTTTTATCCGATCCTTGGTTTACTTAAATTCCGATCCTTGTGTACAGTGGGGGTTGAAATTCTCCTATCTAAATTAAACGCGAAATGCCTCCACACTCTTTGTAATAATCTCTGATATAAAATTTCACGAACCTCTTATGGTTGTCGAAATTTAAGTGCTTACAAACGCAGGGATAGAGCAATTCTGATAGTCCTTCTGAGGAGACGAGTAGGCGTTCAAATCGCGCCCTTAATACAAGTAAACGAACTGCGGGTAGGGCGAAGTGTCAACGTAGGTAATGCCCCAATAGTTCATACCGACCTGACAGTTCCACAAATATCCGTTTTACTAGAAACCCCTGTGTTAAAACTACTATTGTAGTGACTTCAAACAGCATGTTAATTTTTACGTCTTGCTGACCGTGCATCTCAGTATATTTATCATAGTAATTAACCAAATTGATGCACAAAATTTTAGTTTTACAATAAGTTTATTTCATGCCTCTACATGTTTCGATCACATGTGCTCGAAACATGTAGAGGCATCAATTAAACTTACTGTAAAACAAAAATGTTGTGCATCAAGTTGGTTAATTACTACGATAAACAGCATGTTAATGTTTTAAATTATGTATTTTGACTGTTATACAGAAGACAGATCCAGGCTCATAGAAGAGCCAAACTGCCGTATGTTTATGACATAATTCAGGAATATATTGCTTGGATATCCTGTGCGAAATATATTTATGGCACCGCTGTGCTCTTGACATGCATGTGAATTTTGAGGTTGCATCTTGAAAAATGTGAAGGTGTCCGTCACAAACTTTCTTATTCTTTACCAAGAAAGATCCTACAGTCATAGTAAGCTTTATTAACATTCGGGAAAAGGAAAGTATGTTCTTGTGTATACATAAACATGACGTCATACATTCAGTTAATAAAATGGTGTATTTATTTTCATCCCAGTAGTTTGTGTCAGTTTATTTTTTACTTGGATGTCGTGCTTCGGAAATGTGCCCTCTTGAGACATAAAACTTGCTCGTTGTAAATAAGTCTTCATAAATGAACACTCAAATTTAATACCATTGTGTTCTGTAGATTTATAGACGTGTATTAAAATTACAGTAAAATTTTATTATGATTAAATATTCTGGTTGTAAGTATGCTAACAGAATATTACGTTTTGCCACTGCATGACAGAAAGGTTAAAGGAGTAAGATGCGGTGTGGATAAGAAACCAACTAGATGTCACTTTTGTTTTATCCTTTATTTCTCCTTCACAAGTTGCTCAACATGTTTCGGGCAACCATGTGCCCATCTTCAGGAGTTGACGACTGCGTAGTGTTATCGTCACGTGTTGGTATTGTGCCGTGGCTGCAGGAAGGCTGTCAGAACCGGTTAGCAGGTAGTGTGTCCATTGAGGTCGTAGCACACAGGTCCAGTTGTGCTACGAACTCCTCAATGGACACACTACCTGCTAACCGGTTCTGACAGCCTTTCTGCTGCCACGGCACAATACCAACACGTGACGATAACACTACGCAGTCGTCAACTCCTGAAGATGGGCACATGGTTGCCCGAAACATGTTGAGCAACTTATAAAGGAGAAATAAAGGATAAAACAAACGCGACATCTACAGGGTGGTTGGGAAGGAAGTAGGCATTGAGAAATGGTCGTAACTTCTATATTTCCAAAGCAAAGATAAATAAAATAATTTTTGCATGTACATTTTTAAATGTGAATACTGATGCATAACTTAGAATTCAACGTAGACCCCGGCAGTACCCACCAGCTTCCTCAAACGACCGTGGATGGAATCCACAGTCTTCTGCAGGAAGTCATGTGGGACGTTGGTGATAACTTGTCGAATCCGGTCGTCCAATTGTTCCAATGTGTGAGATTTTGCCCGGTACACCTCCTCCTTAGCCCACCCCCACAGGAAAAAGTCACAGGGCATGAGATCTGGACTTCTTGTAGGCCATTCGTGTTGTCTTCGTCGTCCCAACCAACATCCCGGAAACTTCTGATTCAACCAGGCACCTAAGCCCAGTTCAAAAGTGTGGTGGTGCGCCAACATGCATGAAAACAAGTTCATTGATGTTTTCCCAGCCAGATATGACCGTACGCCACCATCTGCACAGCAACCACTGAATTCCACACTTCATAGCGTGCAGCAATTTGCGCTCGTTCCGTAACAGTCAAGCGGCCAGCCATCTTTGTTGTTATTGCGCGTGCTGCCTCTCTCGGCCACTGTCCACACCATCGACGCGCGAATTATAAAATCCTATTTCGTAACGTATATATACACATTATTTTCATTATGATTGCTTTAATATTACAAAATTTATAGCGATTATTTAATGCCTACTTACTTCCCAACCACCCTGTAGTTGGTTTTCTATCCACACCGAATTACGATGCACGGTCAACCACACATCAGTAAGATGCGGTCTGTGTGGGAGCTGAATCCTTGAATTCTGAATAACGGAAAATAACGAATATAGAACTGTGGCGTAGTGGTGGCGAAGCGACGCAGTTTCTTCCACAATTTTTAACGCTTGCGGCATACTTCGTTATTGATTCTGTCCCGTCTAATAGTTTTCCCCTGCACCTCACCTATCCCATGTTCCCCCTTCCCTCCCCACCCGCAACAACCTCATCGCCTGCCTTCACCGATATTAGGTCACCAAACCACGTTATAACCAGGATATAATTTTGGTTTGACTGCGAGAGACTTTTCGTTCATAGCGTAACAGAAGCTCTAACGACTCCCGCTGGATCGGTAAATAAAAACATATCCTTAATAAACGGGCGTAGATTGTGATAACAAAACCCGACTTTTCAGTTCTGGTAAAACCGACACTTGGCATTGGACACGGTCCTGATTTAGTTCCGATTTTCCTCCGTTTATTACGGTATGTTAGTGCCTCTCAGAGCACTGTTCGTATTTTTGCCTCCATCGCTGTCCTTTTCTTCCAAGTGGAAGTATTTCTCAAGACATTTACCCCACCAACATTTTCTATGTTTTCGTCGCCTCCACTCTTGCAAACACATGCTCACTGCAGCTTCCCAAATTGCAGTAAGAACGTGTAATTTAATGTGAAAAGAAATATTTCAATAGAAAGATGGAATTTTTTTTCAATTTCCTTTAATTTTAATACGTTTATAACAAGAAATTCGACAGGAAAATACTCCAGAAAATAAATGTTTATAACTGCACGGCTTATTTCTTATATAATAACCATACTTCTAGGTGAAGTGGCTGTCGCTAATCTGGTCACGAAATTCCCCGCCATTTTTGGAACTATGGATTCTCAGTGCCGTATTCATAGACGACGGCATGTGGTCTTAATTGTGAGTCACTGGAAACCAGTCCACCTTTCATGCCCTATTTCTTCAAAAGCCGTCTTAGTCAAAATGTGTAAATTATATTTTATATAAATGAAGGAAACTGAAACTGAAGAATAATTCTCCTCAATATCCATAATTACTAAAGAGAAAGATGAAGGAATGTAGATAGGAAGTATCATAACTGTGAACCAAATGACCGAAAGGGGTGTGTTTATATGAGACTGATAGTTCGATAATAGCTTTCAGCTGAAAGGAGCTGATCACATTATAAGACATATAGAATCATGGACGTTTGGGCTAGAAGATTAGAATTTGGCTCGGGATAAGAATGTTAATATTTTCCTGGCTTATGGTTTGCTGGTAGATAGAGATCTTGTTACAGGCCGATCCCTTGTCCCAAGAGACCAGGTTTATAAAAATGTATTGTTTCAAAACTATCTTAGATGCAATCGAAAAAAAAAATCCTTGTCCAATGTTAGGCACGTTCGAAAAATTGCGAAATGCTACTATTAACTTTGTATTTTCTGTCCGTCCGTCCGTCCGTCCTTCCGTCCTCGTGGAACAACTGACTGATTTTTACGAAATTCGATATATGAGTATTTTTCGAAAATTAGTTGAGAAACTCCACGTGTCATTAAAATCTGACAAGAAAAACGAACGCTTTACATTGAGACCAACATAACATTTGGACCATTTCTCGAGCAACTCTTCTCAGAATGAGAAATCTTTCAGACGTCGAAACGCACATTTTACGTTCAACAGCAATTTTGTAAAATCGTGCCGTTTATGAGATAATTTGGAAAAGATTTTTAGAGCCGGATAGGCCACAAATAACAATATGGCGCATGCCCGTTGCGTGCTGGATACGAAGGCTAAGAATATGTAATACTTATTGCTTTTCCACGACAACAATGGTTGTACGAATGCGCCTCGGTGTTACTTTATACGTACATTTCCGGTCTTGTATAAATCCAATTTGACACATTCCAGTTTCATGAAAATGTATACGATGCAATACAATATAATTCAATCCTATTATTTCGTTTACTTCTGTTTTTATTTCAGGTACGTAAATGAAGCATTGTATTTGAAACCTGCCAACTACAGAGGTGGCGCCTTTCTTGCTTACAAAGTAAGTGCAGATTCATCACTATACAGGAAATCTCTTCTTAATTGTATTATATCGGTCATTGTTGACCTTTATCCCAAGCAAACCATGCTGTTATTTACCTTTATTTCTTCCCTTCGGATACAATGTATCTATTAATTATTTTGATCACCGCGTTATGTATTTTATATGGGAGTGCTGGGTGCTCTGGACTTTAGTCTGTTGTTCCAGACAGCGATGTTCTGTGTTCATAGACTGACATGGGTTGAGGGTGCTTGTACGTGTATCATAAGCCAATTTATATTTACGCGGTGGAAATGGCTGTAACAAATGACCATCGAGATGTGGAGTGCATATTGAATGTCACTAAATCAGTAATTTATCAGCATGTTCGTACTGCATTGTATCCCAGTCTGCTGCAACGTATTGTTGTGTGCCATATGGTGTTCAGTGTGGGCTTCTGCAACATCAAGTTTATGCTTGTGAATTGTGTCGTATCAATTGCTGAAAGGCCAAGTACAATTAGCGCCTGCTATTTAGAACTCGGATAAAGCACGTTGTGCCCATCCCGGTGGCCGCGCGGTCTAAGGCGTGGGTCTGCGGCGGGCAGTGGCTTGTTGGGATTGCGGGTTTGAATCCAGTCTTTCGCATGGATGTCTGGCTCTTTTCAATGTTGTGTGTTGTACTCGTAAAGAAGTCTCTGTGACGGGCCGATCCCTCGTCCATAGGAGTTCTGTCGAGTGTGTGTGTGTGTGTGTGTCAATGTGATCAGGCGCAACAATAGCCCTCTACAGTTACAACGAATAGGCAGAAGACGTAGGACTAAGAAAAAATAAACCCCGTTGAATTTAAATGCATGATACTGATATGTAATGAGATTTTTGCTCATTCTTTACTTTTGCCTTGCAGAATTCTTAAAAATCCCACCGAACAGCAAATATGTGCATGTAAATTCATACAGTACTCCTCATTGGAAAAGCAGTGCTTGCACTCTATTATAAATTTTATTGTGTTGATTGTTTTCAGTGTATTGGACTGGTTTCAGTTTTGCACTCAAAGTGAATGAGTATCCTTTTAGTCTCTATTGGACCCATTTCTACGAGCGGGTTTTCTGTACGATGAAATGATCTGCGAATTTATAACATTATTGTGGCCAAATTATTCAAGACTTTTAAGTAAGATTTGTTCCGAAAAACCATTACATCTTCCCTAAAATCAATGTCCTGAAGTTTTTGCGGCAATGGAAGAACGTATCTCTTTAATTGGCCCAATTAACCTGGAGGATTTAGTCATAAAGAACAAAATAATGGTGGGTGGTGCTAATGACATGTTATACTGCAAGTCTCGACACATCTGCAAACTTCCATTCTACGGTTTAGGAGGACACTGAATACAAATCACTACTTGATAAATGACCTCTGCAATCACTTACACTGTAATGTCCAAACTAGCTGAGGATAATTCAGAACTCTGCCCCCGAAATATGTTTTGCTATTGCATAGGCTTCCTGCAAACTTGCCCCGTCTTTCCTGAGCTGTTTTTCTACTAATTCAGAATATGCGCCACATCTAATGAAATCGTGGGCTGCCATATGTGTTACGATACGTGTTCTATTTGATATAGTGCTTGCAGAACATGACCTATGTAATCCCGCTGAAAAGTGTACAAATGCCATTTGCATATAATCAGCAGTGAATTGAGTGTTCAGGTTCTTATGTTCTGTGTTATAACTCTGAATTGTGCCATCCCCGTTTTGTAGTATAAACTAGCAAGTAGGTATGAAGTCAATAACACAACTATAACAATAGTTGTGTTATTGACTTCATACCTACTTGCTAGTTCTGTGTTATAAATTCGTAAGACAAACGTTCAGACTTACTGCTGAAATATCTTATTGGTTGGAATTAGCTGGCGACTTAATTGTTTAGTGTTTAGTGCAGGTGCTCTGATGTTGAAGAAAATTGCTTCTACTTTCCATACTTCGTTACATGACAATAGCTCTGCATTGTTACTGCACACAGTAAGGCCTATGGAGTGCAATCTTCTTACAACGCTCAGTCCACACTTATGTACTTAGGGCAGCATTATACCTGTTTTTACCGACATTTTCCTTAACTAAGTGGTAAACAAATGCTGTGACATATAAAACACTGCATTTTTTCCACATATTTATTATGCGTTTTCTCAGATTATAATTTACAACACCGGTCAGTTTCTCTAAGAGCATGAAGTCATTTGTCTTTGTACTCTTCTCTGTGATGCCAAAACAAACGTTTTACACATAATCTAGATTCTTCTTACTGCTGCTGTTACCGGAAGAGGCGGAACAATTGTGGGAATATTCTTCCGGATATCGGGGAGCAGAGGACAGCGAGCACTTCCACATTTTTTTTTAAATCTTTTACAGGGTTGTTGTTGTTGTTGTTGTTATTAGATAATTACAAATGTCCTCATTCGTTTTCTGTTGAACGTATACTGACCTTGTGATATAATTACAATTGATAACAAACAAGATGCAACTGTTATGATTTATTTGCTTCTAATCAGCTCTACATGTTTCGGGCGAAGTTTTCGCCTATCATCAGGAGCATGTCACTGTAACTACAGCTTCTGGTAATGTCCATCGATGTTGCTGCTGGTTGGGGGTTGCGTAACAACAAAACATGCAAAGCAGTGAGCTAACACGTATTTTAACGTCTTTCGTAATCATGTTTATCCTTCACGTTTCTCTCTGTCTAACCTAAGTCAGTATTTTTTCCGCTTTCTTGAATTCTAATATACTTCCCCCCCCCCCCAAATATGCAAACAAAAAATATTTCTTTTTTTTCATCTTTCTTTCGTTATAGAATTACTTTTGAAGCTCATGTTTGTGAACCACAACTTGTTTACATTTTACTCCTGTGTAGCTAACCGTCGGACTTTTTCAGCCATTGGATGGCGGTCTTATCGATCAGACTGCATTCCAGAATCTGGTTAACGTAAGAACATACGTTTGTAACATGTTTGATGCTATCCATGACAATGTTAAAGGTCACGCTGCACGTCCACACTTGCTCCGGCCGTAACCGTATCATCCCTTTGATGTGACAGCCAAATACCGACAGCGCACCGAACAAGCCCGTAACGTGACCGCGTAACCAACTTTTGATACGT
>Ga0136643_10007001_pt1 | contig 16245 bp, 13 predicted proteins | sample TergutLab28metaG_FD_96883 | JGI IMG/M metagenome (GOLD analysis project Ga0136643, IMG submission 96883) | Labiotermes labralis P1 segment gut microbial communities from Petit-Saut dam, French Guiana - Lab288 P1 (version 3) (version 3) | ecosystem: Host-associated > Arthropoda: Insects >... | reverse complement strand
TAAGGCTGACAACTTTACCACCATCCTGTGCCGTTGTCATGTAATCTGGGAACCTTAACTTCCTGGAACCCTCTGGGCCACTCCAGGCCTGTGAAGGGACTGCTTTACCTTTTTAATATGTGAACTTACGAGAGGGGATAAAGAAAGTTAAAAAAACAAAAGCTTTATTTTTATTCAGTTACACTGACAACTATAATAATAATAATAATAATAATAATAATAATAATAAAACTGAGGCTAATGAAACCACCTCTACCTCAAGCTATGCACTCCATTTGTCTTGCCAGTACCTTAGGGGCAATCTCTGCTAAATGTACAAAATGATCAAATGGAACACCAATGGGCAGGGGCCGAACACGAACTGATTTCCCTCCATGTTCCACCAGGAGATTCTTGCGATCAACACGGCAGCCCAGACAGCGCTGACAGCAGTCAACAAAGTTGAGACAATAATCTTCGATGTGGAATCCAACCATGTCATTCCCTTACAACACAACACATAACCATAACACTGACATGTGAATGGCTATTCAGAAAGTCCTGATATAGAATAAATGAACCTAAAAAATTTATAACTGAATAGATATGTGACACTACATGCCAGAAGGAATGGTCTAAACATTAGAACAGGCCAGTTTTGTACATATGTTGTATTCAAATGGTTAATTAAACTACACTATAATTTTAAATTAAAATATTCAGCACTGTGATTTGTGAAATGTATGTTTGTCTAATGGCAAAGTTTATTATGAACACTAAGCCTCACACTTCTTTCATCTTAAGATTATGAAACCAAAACATCACTGTATCCTGACACAAACCAAGTGTGGGTTCTGATCTAGCATAACAAGACAGGTAACGTACATATACCGTTAACACTGAGGTGCATAAGTGTAACCATTCTTGCAGTGGAAAAGCGGTAAGTATTATGTATTCTGAGTGTGTATTTGTAGCCTTAGGTATCCAGCATGCAATGTGCATGCACCAAATTGTAACTGGTGGACTGTCTGACTCTACAGTGTTTTTTTGCATTGTCTCATAAATGGCAACATTTTTGGAAAAAATTTGTTGGGTAAAAAAATGTTTGTTTTGATTTTCTCTACAATTTTTGTCTGCAACATTTCTCATTCTAAGAGGAACTGAGTGAGATATGATCAAAAATGTATAGTGGTCTTCATGTAAAGTACCTGTTTTGCTTTTTAGAGTTTTATGAAACAAAAATCTTCTCGACAGATTTTTGTAGTATATTCAAACACCAAATTTCATGAAAATCCGTCCAGTGGGAGCAGACGGACAGACATGACAAAGCCATGGAGAATTTATTGGACTGAACTTACACTGCAATGGACATACTCACCCAGTATTCCTTGTAAGATTTCATCTGCCCAAGGAAACAAACGGAATATGTCCCATGATGGAAATGGAATATGAAGAAAGAAACCCAACTTACAGTGCAGATCTGAATCATCAGTGGCCTAAACACACAACCCAATTAACAAACACTACATGGTATATCAAGACCATTTACTCATTCTGTATTATTTGTTTAACAATACCCTCAATAGTTGTAAATATATAAAATTAAATAATAGGCTGATCAACAAATGATAAACTGGAAAGAATGTGGAAGGTAGAAATTATGATACAATTTAAAGTGTTATTTATTTACAAATCCCTTTCCTGATTTCACTGCAGTAACAATGAGAGAAAAGACTCATAGCACAGTAATTCAATTCTAGTTAGTAATATAAGCTTTGACTGGAAAATGTTCTATTACATAGGGATAATAACATCAGTACAAACCTGACGAATCCAATTTGCCATCAGCATCAGGTGATAGTCATGGATCCATATGAGAGGTGTAACATTGGCAGGCTTGTCCTTCTGCAGCAAGCGCAATGCGTGCACAGTCTGGTCAGCAAACATCTCATTCACTTGCGTGTAAGCCTAAATTGACACACAATCCATTACTATATAACCTATCACACTGTCTTTCATACATTAACACCTACACAGCAACCCCTTGCTAACCACACAATGGATGTTTCTTGAAACAACTGTCATTGACAAGACCAAGTCCTTGTTCAAAACTGTGCGTCAGAAGAACGGTGACTACTGCTAACACCCACCACAACCTGGCTAAGATGCCTGTTCCTTCACCAAACCCAGTAAGAATATTTTTGGTTGGACACCATCCATCACCTCATGCTACAAAAAACCTAAAATGTTTTAAAGACTGAATATGCCTCCATCTTTACATAGAACAGGGAACCGAATGATTGAGCCTACATCTTTCTAAGAGGTCCACCACCATTCCACCTGAAGATGGAGACAGAGCAAGCGTACAATATTTTGTGGGTTTTTATAGCCTGAGATGATGGACAATACCCTCAATTTTGGCCATGACTATGACCATATACCATGGTCAGAACCCTTGAAAGTTTTAATTATTTATGTCTGATTGTTAGTTTATGTAAGAACACTTTGTCAACTGTACAGTGCAAGGTAAAGAAAGTGTCATGGCCTATCTTAAAATTTTGTGACACTGCACTGCCATATTGTACATGACTGAGCTGTACTGTCCCATATTAATATAATAACCCAAAAGCTAAAACATGTTTGCCAACTCCACAGTGCAAGAGGACAAAAAGCCTCTAGTCATAGACGGTAAAGGTAAAGCAGTCAAATTACAGGCCTGGACAGGCCCAGAGGGTTCCAGGAAGTTAAGGCTCCCAGATTTCATGATAATGGCACAGGATGGTGGTAAGGTTGTCAGCTTTACGCACCGGCCGCTTTTACCCCCAGGAAATACTCCTGGTACTCATTTCTGTTCGAGGCTGAGTCGACCCCAGGGCCATAGTGCGATTGGAAGGATATTACGTCAATGAAAAATCCACTGACACCAGCTGGGATCGAACCAGCGACCTTCTGATTTGTAGCATAGCACCTTAACCACTGTCCTACCGTGGTCCCCCATCATAGACGGTAAAATCTACATACATTCAAACAATTTTACACATGGAAAATCAAACAACCAAACATTACAAATATGTGTGAAATATACACACAATAACCATTCTAACTACAATGGAACATTTAAATGTTATTCAAAACACAAATTGTATTTGATAAAACAAATTTCTTTATTTATGGAGCTATATGTCTGCCACTAACACTAACAATACACCTTGGAATTTCCAACTTGGGGAAGAAAAGTGGTACAATACCATAATTCCAACCATACCTTCCAGTCTTCTGCTGAGAACTGGGCTCTGTCGGGCATGGAGTGGCAGAGCGGCCACAGTGTTCCATTACAGCACCCATTGTAAAAGGATTCGAACAAAGTGTTGTCTATATTAACACAAACAACCTGAAAAGAGCGAAACAGGACCTCAGTATGGGACATTTGTGGTTCTTACAGCAGTGACTATGAAGATCACAGTCTTAGTGCTTGGATGTGATAGCATGTACCTCGTTAGACAGGAACCAACATTCTGGAGAAACCTGTCACCTCTGTCTTCAGGGTATAAAAATTGTTCCAAAACATAGCCACTCTTCTACCAAAACACATGCTGTCATGTATCAAAAGACAGTAATTGATAATACAAATATTATGGTTAAACATAGGGGGTTGTTATATTTGCATCCATGCTGTTGTATTCAGTAACATAATTCAATATTCACTAACCATCAGAACAAAACTTCACTTATGGAAGCATTATTACTTTCCCAACACATTTCTATCCAATTCGATAAGCCACAGCAGCCAAAACTATGTGAAAGTTGAATTCATTTTATAAATCAAATTGAAAGTTAATTAATTATAACATTAAATAAAAGTGAGTCAATATGTTTTAAAATCTGACCACCCGGCATATGTATTTCACTGACCTTCTGCTACAAATGGAGTAACCACTTAAATCGGCACTACAGACCTTTCAAATCCCTGTTTTATGAGTTACCAAAAGACAGACATACAAAGTGGCTATAGTGAACAAATGGCAAAAGTTATCTACATGACATAGGAAGGTTAAATCCCTGCCATCTGTGAATTATAAGTGAGAATAAAATTCCACAGGTAATCAAAACCTTATAGTGAAGAAAATTATTGCTATGGACAGCACATTTTAATAGTAAACAAATGGCAAAAGATACTTAAGTGACAAAAGAAGGTCGCATCCCTGCCATCCGTGAATGATAAGTGAAAATAAAATGCTATGGATAATCAAAACCTTGCAGTGAAGAAAATTATTGCTATGGACTGCACTGTTTAATATACAACTGGTAGGAATGTTCTTCATAATGCACAGTTGATACTAAACATTCCATTACTTACAATTTATTTATTGAAAACTAAATAAATAATACAGCTGAACAGTTGTTGTTTTACTTTTTAACAATGTTAACAGAAGTTGCATATTTTTGAACAGTTACTATGTATGATACACCATTTCAGGATGCTATATGAAGTGTTAAACATTAATCTGTCTGCCATGCTGTTGCTATTGACTGCAGACACACACACAGTGCTCATATCATAGGCCTGTTTTCTTTCCTTATAGAAGGGCAGTTTGATAATAAAATAATGGAGTGTATTCATGCAGAAAGTCTAGGTCATTACAAGGAGAAAAAGCAGCAAAAATCATGGTTTGGTTGAAAAGCCTGCAAAAAAGTTAGATCACAGAAAGCAGGAGAAATGGCAATGGCTACAGAATCCAAGCCACAAGAATGCAGACAATGTGGGAAACTTAAGACATAAATCAAGTAAACATGTCACAAACAAAAACCAGGATTATTTGAACAATAAAAGGAATGAGGTTTAAAAGAACAGTAAAAACACGAATATCAGAGAATTGTACAAAGGCATAAACTAACTTCATACAGGATAAGAAGGGTGATCTCTGTGCAGATTCCATTAATATTTTGGGCAGATGGTAGACTCAATTCAGTTAGTTACTGAAGATGCATGGGGTTAATGATGTCTGGCAGACTGAAATGCAAGTGGATGAGCTAAGAGCCATGTTTCCTGCTTTGCTCTCTCCTGCATCCCCCACTTTGTATCCATTTTTTGTCATGTCTCATGAACAGAATGCAGGACAAAATCACAACACAAACATAACTACTAAACCAGTTGAAAGTGTAGCAAAGTGCAAATACTTGGGAACAACACTAACAAAACAAAATTGAATACATGAGAGAATTAAGGGAGATTAAATTCAGAGAATGCCTGTTACCATTTGGTCTAGAATATTTTGTCTTCCAATTACTTACATAAGAATATAAAGATTAAAACATAATTTTGTCCACTGTTTTAAATGGGTGCAAGAAATGGTCTTCCAAACGAAAGAAAGAACATGTGCTGTGGGTGTTTGAGAATAGGGTCTAAGGGCCAAAGAGAAAAAAAGTAACAGGTGACTGAAAAAAACTGCACAACTGTATGGAAGAAAGGATACTATTACAACAAATATTAAATAGGGTGGGAGGAAATTGAATGGATTAATCTGGCTCAGGAAAGTTCCAAATGGTGGGCTCTTGTGAACAATGGAAAATTTCCTGATTAGCTAAGGAACTATTAGATTCTCAAGCATAACACTGCTACAAAATGAGAATTAGACCCTTGAACATGTGGTCTTTCATAATATACCCATACAGGATGAAGTCCAATTCTACAAGCGTTTTTAAGACTACATGAAGCAAGACACAGTGATCTCAAAGGTTACTGACCTGACCTCTTACTATGATACAGACAACAATAATCTGAACTCTGAACTGTAGCAACCCTGAATTAAACTGCCACTGATAATACCACCTACTTTCAAATGAAAATACCACAACACTAACAAATACATACAATTTAAACCATATTTCTGGACTAATCTCAATGCATCCTAAGATGGAGGCAGTAACAGGATACCAGAGAAAAGTGCTCCATGGTTTGAACCCCTCATTAAATAATTTTTGGGTGATCAAGTTAAAAACTCACATGAGGCTTGCTACTATTCAGTCCAGAATCTTTTGTCTTCCCATCTGATACCAAAATATATAGATTAAAGAATAAAGAACTACAACTTCACCTGTTATTTTGATGTGGGTGTGAAACTTGGTTCCGCTGCATCAAAGGAGGAACAAAGGCTGAGGGTGTTGAAGAACAGGGTGTTCAGGAAGATATTTGTGTCTAAGTGGGAGGAGGTAACAAGAAACTGGAGGAAACTGCATACAGATGAGCTTCATGATCTGTATTTCTCAACAAACATTATCTGGCTGGTTGAACAAAGAAGAATAATGTGTTGGGTGGGGCATGTGGCAAGTTGGCGGGAGAGGACAGGTGCATACAGGGTTATTGTGCAGTGACATGAAGGTAAAAGACCACCTGGAAGACCTTAGCACAGACGAGAGGATAATATTAAAATGGATATTAAAGAAACAGGATTGAATGGCATGGACTGGACTGATTTGGATCAAGAAACAGACAAGTGGTGGTGGGCTCTTGTGAACACCATAATATATCCTCAGATCCATTAAATGCAGGGCATTTGACTAGCTGATGGAACTATCAGCTGCTCAGGAACAACTCTGCTCCATGGAGTTAGTTAGTTAATTGTGGACCAGCGCAGCATAGTCAGTATAGCAGCTCAATATGGGCTGCACAGTCTGCAGATCAAATCCCGGTAGGGCGACGTTTTCCGCACCTGTCCAGACTGACCCTGGGGCCCACCCACCATCCTATACAGTGGATACTGGGTCATTCCCAAGGGGGTAAAGTAGCTGGGGCATTGCATTAGCCATCTACCCCACCCAGCACCAAGGTTAAAGAAAGAGTAGAGCTATATTTGTTTTCCCCTCTGTGCCTTCATGGCATGTTATAGGGTAAACTTTAATTTTACCTCTACCTTTTTAGTTAATTAGCTAATATGAATGCATTTACCAACAAATTTAATGCAATTATTCATAACAATATGTTAATGATCACAGGAAGAACTATACAAAATCATTGTTACAGCATACACAGAAACAGAAACAAAAGTATCACTTGGCCAGTTCAAATATCTTACATTTTCTGATAACAGTCCTGCAGTAAGTGTTTTATCACTGGGATCTGATTGTGGGATAGGTTCATTTACATCATCCAGCAGTCCTGGCCATCCAACCCATATTCCTTTAGCTTGAATCACAAAAGGAGTAACAGCTGTGACAAGCCCTCCTGCACTGCAGGGAACCAGAAGGAAACAGAAAAATTAACTTATAATACAGCCACCTATTGTAGATTTATACACGAAAATAAAAGAGTATTGTACACATCACATAAAAAATGATGAAGACTATTTCTGACATTCAAAAAAATTGCTGCCTAAGGTAGCTGATCGCAATATTTAATTGTGCACACATACCACAAATGTTTAAATTAATGCCATTACAACAATCGAAACACAATTTCAAATATACTAATCAACAAAATTATGTAACTCCACAAACATGAGGTCACTGGGAGGACTTCCTCTAATACGTTTTTGTGCAAATGATGTTACGGAGTTGACAAGATCATAGTATTCTGTTGCATATGGTCAATTGTGTGAAACAGTGATTTCTGGCTGGAGAGTACAAAAACATATCACTACCACATGAAGCCATAGTGACCAGAGTGGTTTGAAAGGCTGCTGTACTGTGATGTACAAAGCAAATGGAAAAACTATCACATTATTACTTTCCTGGATAGTCTCTTTCTGAAAACAGACACAAATGCGAGATGTTTCCTCTGAAGACAAAACAATCCAGATGTAAATTACTCACCCATTAGGATCTCTGAGTGGGAGTGTTTCTAGAGGAGACACCACACGGTAGGAGTTAAAGCAAGAAAGAAGACAAAGCAAAACACTATGTACATTGCAGCATCAAGATTGGAACATGGAATGTAGGGACCTTGAATCAAGGAGGGAAGCTCGAGAATTGAGAAAGGAGATGGAGAAGAATGCAGTGTCTGGTGTAGGTTTCAGTGAAAGGCAGTGGAATGGACAAGGTGAAATAAGAAGTGGTGATTATACAGCGTATTATTCCAAGGGTGAAAAGGTTGAAAGAGACATAGTAATAGTGGTGCACAAAAGCGGAGTAAGAAGTGACATACAGAAGATTGTGTGTAGTGATAGGATCACTGCTCTTAAAATAAAGGCCAAACTGGTAAGTATTTTGTTAGTGCAAGTGTATATGCCAACACCAGAGCATGTAGTGGAAGAACTGTACTAATAAAGAAATTCTTGAAGGGGATGGAAAAGGTGAAAAAAACACCATCATAATGGCTGACTGGTACAATGTGGTTGGAGATGAATCATATTGAAACATTGTTGGACCACATGGACTGGGAAGGAGAAATCAGAGAAAAAATGCTTATTGACTTTGGTGAAAGGTATGGATTTGTCATCATCAACACATCATTTAAGAAGACTAAGTGAAGACTGTACACCTTGCAAGCACCAGGATATCGAAGTCAACACCAGATGGACTATATACTTGTGATGCATCGAATCAGAAACAGGACGAAGGATGAGCAGACAGTGCCTGGAGCAGATACTGACTATGACTACAACTTGTTGGCTGTGAAGATCTGCATGAGATTGAAGATCATGAAGGTCCCAAAAGAAAAACCAAAATGGGGTCTGGAAAAGTTATATGCTCAATGACAGAAATTCAAGATACTCTAGAAGAAAAAGTCAGTGCAATAGAATCTGAAAGTGTAAATATTAAAGTGCAGTGGAAAAATATCAAGAAATGTGTGTTAGATGTTACGAGTGATGTGCTTTGGAGAGTTGACAGGAAAGCAAGAGAGCCATGGATTACAACAGAAATGACCAATAAAATGGATGAATGAAGGAAACGGAAGAATGTAAACAATGAAGAAGGAATGAAGAACTACAGAAGACGGAAGAAAGACAAGGCGATGAAGGAGTATCTTGAGAGTATATGTGATGAGATCACGAAATTTCAAAGAGCAGAACATACGATTCATTGTAATGATGAAGGATCTGAGTTGGAAAGAAAGGCATGGAATTCAAAACAATGGCACTGAACGCTCTAAAGGGAATATAATAGCAGATTCAAGGCAAGTACTAACAGTTTGGGTGAATTACATTACACAGCTCTATGGTCAATGTAATTGACCAGAAAACCTCAAAGGCGAACCTCAAAAGGAAGTAGATGCAGACGAGAGAGGCCTTTATATTTTGCGAAGTGCAAAAAGCTATTAAGGAGATGAGGGATAAGATGGCTACAGGATATGATGATGTACTTGGAGATGTACTCAAACTGTTGGGAGAAGATGGTCACAGTATAGTGACACAACTGAATAACAATATATATGAAAGGGGAGAGTGGCCCATGATTTCACTGAAGTTACAATGACTGCCATAAAGAAGAAGACAAAAGCTACAAAATGCAGCAACCATTGCACCATCAGCCTCTTTGCACATACAGCAAAGATAGTAGTGAGAATTCTTGGAAGAAGAACTGAAAGGAAAACTGAGGATTTCCTAGGAGAAGTTCAGTTTGGATTTAGAAGAAGAAGAGGAACTAGGAGTGCAAGTGGGATACTGAGAATAATACCAGATAAACTTTGAATATAGAAGAGGAATTGTATGTGCGCTTCACAGACTGGCAGAAGGCACTTGACCATGTAAATCAGACCAAATTAATACAGATTCTAAAGGTAACTGGTATCAATTGGTGTGAAAGAAGACTGATCAGCAAACTGTATGTGGATCAAAGTATAAACTAAAACTGGACCAGGGAGGAGACAAGGAAAGAGAAACTGGAAGACGAGTTAGACAAGTATGCTGTTTGTTGCTGATTCTATTCATCTTTTTCAGGAATACCATACTGAGAAAGCTCTTGAAGGCTTCAGAGACAAAAAAATAGAAGGACAAGTAATTTGCACTGCAAAATATGCAGATGACATTGCGCTACTGGCTAAGAAAGAAGCTGTACTACAGGGCATGACTGAAAGACTAACTGATACTGGAACATGATATGGAATGGAAATGAATGAGGGAAAAACTAAGGTGATGAGAATCTCATGGCAGTCATCCCCACTACAGATTATAGAAGATGAAAACTAGCCACAAAATGTAAAATATTTCAACCATTTAAGTAGCATGATAACAGATGATGCAAGATGTACACAGGAAAGTAAATCCAGGATTGCCATGGCAAAAGCAGCTTTCAACAAGGCTAGGACTCCTTGCACCAGGAAACTGGACTTAAATTTCAGAAAGAAATTAGTAACGTGCTACTTTTTGATTACAGCTTTGTTTGGTGTTGAAACTTGGACACTTTGGAAAGTGCATCAGAAATACCTGGAAAGTTATGAAATGTGGTGTGGGAGAAAGACAGAGATCAGATGGACCAAAATTGTGAGAAATTAAGAAAAGTTACAGTTAAGGAGCAGAGGAATATCCAACAAAAAATAAAAAGGAGGGCTAACTGGACTGGTCACTTTCAAGTGAGCCATCCCCGTTGTGCTGCATACAATTACAAACACGGACAGAGTAAAGTCAAACACAACTTTGAACATTCAAAGGCGTGTTTGACTTTACTCTGCCTGTGTTTGTAATTGGACTGGTCACATCTTGCGCATGAATTGCCTTACAAAACAGATTATTGAAGGAAAGATAAAAGAATGGATTTAAGTGACAGGAAGAAGACATAAGCAGCTACTGGATAACTTTAAGGAAATGACGGGATACTGTAAATTGAAAAAGGACACTAGATCACACTCTGAAAAGAACTCGCTGTGAGAGAGGCTATGGATCTGTCATAAGACAGACAACAGGATTACATGTAGGTGATGGCATCCTATAGAACATAACTCTTAAAACTCTGTAACACTGCACACACTGGGGTTCTGATACAATTAAGCTGGAGTATTAATGGTGGAAATACAAATATGTGCATTATTGTCATTCTGGTTCATGGAATTCAATAATATATTTACATGTGGTCTCACTCAAATTGCTGCACGCAAGCAACCTGCTAACAGGAAAAACCATCCTGATTACAACTTCATGGAGGTCGAAACATGCATAAATGACTTGAGCCATATACATGATATTACATTATTTGCATGTTTTTAAGTTTGTAACACAACAGCACAGGTACAAATGTGGAAATTACCTTGACTTTCTTTCCAGTTTCCCTGTATCTGTATTGCGTTTCAGCACAAATGGCAGTCTACTGGAAACAACTATAATACCTCCTGGCGCCAGTCCTGCCGCACTCATTGTGACCTTCTGAACCTCAAGTTTTTGTAAAAATTAACAGCTCAAAAAACACAGCAACTCATTCCTGAAAAATACGAAATGCAAGAAACTAACACTTCAGTGCCGATGAAATAATAAATAACGGGCCGTATTAACACCACGAGGTATATAAAATTACACCACTAACATTAAACTACTTTTCAGTACGCACCCTACGACACCCCCAGAAGAAACAACATACAACCGCGTCGGTTGCCTATCATATGGCAAAGCCAGTAAAGCGTTGGTTTCTTTTAGCTGTGGAGAAATAACTATTACTGATTACTTATTTTACCAGGTTGGTTGGAAATTTTGGTTTTTGGAGGGGTACGCTGGTGGACATTCTGCAATCTCCAACCGTGACCACAACAGACATTCTTGCTTTCCATAACGCAGATCACCTAATGTCCCTACTACTATTTATCAGACACCGCCTTTGGCGGTCACAGATTAATACTTACCGGCGCATGTGACCACAGATTAATATCGCATTTAGACATCATCTGTCAGTAACGAGATATATAAAACCAGCTTCCGTAGGTTTGCGTACTCCATGGATTAACAATTACTCAGTACCTGGAGTATGACACATGCTACAATAAACTACTGCATTGAGCAGCGCCATCTGACGAGATGAATCGAAGTGGGAGTTTTGATTCTTGTTTCATAATGTTGCTAAAGGGTACTCGTAAAAAGACTGACTTGGGGGTACTTAATCAAAACGATGACATTCAAATCTCCTTGAAAATAAATCACAAGGCTCAAAATATAAAACTTCTTGGAATAATAATAGACTCAAATTAATCATGGAAACAACATCGATGACGTAATACCCAAACAAGGCATGCTTTACAATCAGATCAATAGAACCTTTTATGTCACTAGAAGCAATGAGATTGGTCTATTTTTCTTATTTTTACTATGTCCTATCTTATGCGATTATATTCTCGGGTAATTCAGTACATAGCAAATACATCTTTAAAATTTAAAAAAAAACCATTAGAGTTATAAAAAATTCTGGGATAAGAGACCCTTGTCGTAATTTGTTAAAAAAAACTGCAATTCCTGCTATTGTATTCTCAATGCATTTATTCCTTACTCATGTTTGTAGTTGAAAATAGAGATTTATTTAAATTAAACTCCGATATTCATAAAATTAGCACAAGATATTATAATGATGTCCATTTCCCCTCAGCATAATCAAAGTTATTTGAAAAATGAGTTTTGTTTTCAGGAATTTGAACGTACAACCACCTTCCATTGACTATCAAGGAGCTGTTACATGATATCAAACAATTTAGACGAACCCTGAAAAGATGTAGTCAGTAAAACTCCTTTTATTCTTTGGAAGAATATTTTGACTCTAACTGGAAATGAGTGATGCTCTGTTCCTTTGTAAATCATATTTTAATCTTCGCAAAATGATATGCTAAGTTAAATACTTTACATTTTTTTATTTTAAATTATTGAGTCTTATTATTGTATATTATTCTTTACTGACAAAAATTTTTCTTCAATCATGTATATATACTACTCTATGTTTGTTGTGTTTCTCTTATTGTTATTAATATGATTATTTCCATATCTTGTAAAAAGATTTACGGAAAAATAAATGACATGAACATGAACATACAGTGCCCTGTTCAGTGCGTACCAAGAAGCACCTTCCCGGGGGGTACAGCGCGCAAAGCGTAAGGCTGACTTCACTCCCTGGTGTAGTGCCTTGGCTTAGAATGAATAGACCAATGCCTCGGCTCTCCCATATGCCCTCTTGGCGTGCATATGAACAAATTTACTGTTACCCTAACTACAGTACTCACACCATATAATCATTGCTCTCATCCAAGCCAACCACAGAACGTAAATTAAACCGAACTGAAAAGTACGCAGTAGTCATATAACTACATTTATACTTCAAATCACGTGTTAACGGCGTGAGATCGACGAATGAACTCCAAACCGGAAAAGCGCACACCGACGTTAAAAAATACTCTGTGTCAAAAGTCAATTCTATTTCAAATCAACAGCTGTTACAAGTACTAATAAAACTCATCACATGAATAGCTCGGTCATTGTAATTTCATCATACTATCGATCTTTCTTAATACTTCGCATCAAATCGCAGGCAGTAAACTTCAAAACTATTGTTTTAATTTTCACGCAACGAGTGCGGTAAAGACAATAGAAATTCAGACTTCGTGTATCTGACTGGTAGAGTGAATGGAGTCATCAGATCGAATAACTCAAGTATTGAATTCAGTGAAATTCGATTACCAAATGACCGTCAGAAATATAGGGGAATACATTCAAATAAGAGATTCGCTGTAATTAAATTATTCAAAATTATTTTCATAAAAATCTTACGCATGTGTACATGTACACAAAACACGAACATACTTCAGGTTGTCAGCGAGTGAAAACGTTACTTCCGGCGTGTAATACGAAAAGACACACTGACTCGATCACAGATCAGGGATGGAGGGGTAGCATATACGCTGAGTGACCTCACAGTTTATAGTCATTCATTTCAGAATTTTTTTTTAAAAGTCAGAGTTCGTTTTTGCCACTTCAGGTCCATGCAGTAATCATATATGCGCAGTACGAAACACACTGACACCCACCACATGAACTAAATCGTCTAGGATCGTACTTGAAATAGTCAGATGTTTGCATGCATAAAAGGCATATTATTATATAAAACCTTGAACTTTTGTTTACATCGTAATCTTACGTCTGTTTGAAAGTCAACAGACTTTATAATTCCAATATTCTAATGTTTTAACATTTTATTAATGTAATACCAAGACTACTGTATTGGTACTTGCAAAACGTTTTACTTTGGATTTCCTCAAGATAGTGCCCTGACGCTGCAACCTGCAGGAATTTTATACGATGTGTATAAATTTAGTCGTTTCATGTACATGTGTTGGTTATTGTAATTACTTAGAATCCATGTGAATCTAAACTAGACCCCTAGAATATTTAACTAACAACAAATTGCCAAAAGTCGGGGCAAAGTTATTCCTGTGCTCTCGGCTTACCTGTTTCTGTGCAGGAGTTAGAGTTGCGAGAACCGCTATTGCAGGAATAGTAGTTGACCGTATTATAGATCACAGATCATCTAGTCTAGTTACAGATTATGATGTCGCAGTCTACACTTATAATTCTCGAGGTACCGGTGGTGGCGCGGTATGCCCTCGTCGCAACTGCGTTACATAAATAGATGGTGGTAGTGCGTGAGATGTTACACAAACTAGCATTGACTTGCTCATCCATACTCTGATCCATGGCTTTTGCGTCACCAGACGTCCACGCTGAAACTTCTGTATTCTGTGGGGCATAAATTTTGTGCCGCGCGAAATAATGAATTTAAGGAAAGGGTTGCTGGGTTTGGATGTGTCGTGACGAAAGTGCGTGGTGGATGGGATCTCGAGCTGTCGTTTCGGAAATCGGTGTTAAGAAGACGCACGTGCATTTTTATGTCTTATTTGCTCATTGTCACTTCAGCCACGAGTCGGATCTGCTGTGTTTTGAATGCAAGTAAGATTTGTTTCCACTAAGTTAAATGTTTCCGATGCTTTAACGTACGAGGCCAGAATGGCTTAGTGTGTACTGTGAATCACGGGCAGGGCAAGAGGGTTTTCTCTTCACTGAAATGTCCAGACCGGCTCTGGAGTCCACACAGTCTCCTATTCATGGGTTAACGCAGCTCTTTCCGAGGTCAGAGTGTGAAGTTTACCAGTCAACTGTAGTGCCAAGGTTAAGAATGAGAAGATTTGTTCTTGAACTCCCCCAGTGGGCAAGAACAACTTTACTTTTGAGAACTGCGCTCTTTAGGGTCATTAAACAGCGAGGAGTGGTAACTTCTTACCGACTTTCGTGACAACCCAAATCCTTGAAGAAGGGACCGATAGGTTGTCCCGAAAGTCGGCAAGAAATTACCACTACTCGCTGCGTAATAACCCAGAAAGGGCAGTTCTCATCTGCTTCGCAGCGGAAGTCCGAAATCACGCAACTTTATATGATTATATGAATATGTTTACTTTTCATGTTACACCTTTGTAGATGACCAACACGAAAGCATCTGCCCCTCGGAGTCGGGCGGATTGAAATCCCACCCTTCCGCTTGCGGCACCTACGGTCGGTCGCAAGTGGTAGTCATAGGTTTAGTTATGTATTTCAGTGTAGATGGCAGTGGTGCCGTATAATTCTGATTAACCAATCGTGTTCCAACGTCATGAAGTTTTTGGTGCTTTTTCTATTTGTACAGCATGTCGAAGTAACGAAATTGAGAATGACTTTAGAATAGCGTCGTCATGGGGATAACCTACCATACGCTGCATCGCATGGAGCCGCGTATTCCGGAAACTACGTAGTGTAACTTCACACCGCGGTTGATTACTTCGTTTCTGCGCTATTACGTATGGTCTTTGTGTTACCTGTTACTTCCCGCCATTCTTTGAACGCTGGTGTGAGTAGCCGCCGAGTTGGCAGCTACCGCACGATAAGCGGGACACAAGAAGTTATAAGCGATATTGGTCAGACAAAATGACTGTGTGCATTGGTTTCGCAATATGTTTTAAAGTTTGTTTTGAACTTTAGTGGTCTGGTTGGCTTAATTTCTTCTGATAGCTTGTTTTTAGGTCATATCTTACCCACATGGTCTTGTGTTATAACGCAAATTGTAGTGAAAAATTCCTCCTGTACCTATCTTCAATGGAAAGTAATGACTTACTTACTTACTCCATGGTGCAGAGTCCTTCTTGAGAAGCTAACTGGTTTGCAGCTAGTCAAGAAATTCCCCACATTTCACGGAACCCGAAGGTTCATTACCGTACTAACAAGCGTCTGCCACCTATCTCTATCCTGGGCCAGCCCAATCCAGTCCATATACCCACATCCTACCTCCTGGAGATCCATCCTAATATTATCCACCCATCTACGCCTAGGCCTCCCCAGTGGT
>Ga0136643_10007000_pt1 | contig 16246 bp, 9 predicted proteins | sample TergutLab28metaG_FD_96883 | JGI IMG/M metagenome (GOLD analysis project Ga0136643, IMG submission 96883) | Labiotermes labralis P1 segment gut microbial communities from Petit-Saut dam, French Guiana - Lab288 P1 (version 3) (version 3) | ecosystem: Host-associated > Arthropoda: Insects >... | reverse complement strand
GAACAGTAATTAGCCCCAAAACTTTCCGTAATTTCTGGGTGCTTTAACATAACTACGAGAGACAAAAGACGCTTCTTCACGAGACGCAGACGACTAAGCACTCGCTAGGGGTACAATACTGTCCTCCGATTCTCGCCTTGTTGTGTTTCACTTACTAGTATACAAAAAACCTCCCATTTATTCTGCATGGTGAGTTATTACTAGAGCAAGGAACCTTCACCTCCGAGCCCTGACCGAGGTTCGAGCTTCGCTCCCTTCAGACAGCAACAATGTAAATATTCCGATTGTTTATTTGTCATTTTTGCCTTACCTTATCGTCTGTTACTTTATACTATTTTTATGCTTGTTTTCTGTAATATTTTATGCTATGCAACTTTTGACATGTTCTATATCCTGTTGGGTATGACACCATGCTGTATGGATCAATTGAGCAATAAAATTAGAGTAGAATAGAAACTAGATTTTTTAATGTGCCAAAGTTTACTATTCTAACACCATTAACATTACTATCCTGTATGTAGTCTCTCATTCCCAATCGTCACTTTGAAAATATCCTCTCTCCCCAGTTTTGCATTAAAATTTCCTAACAGAATTTTCGTATTGTACCTAGGAAAAAGATTGAAAACCTACCCTAATTCTTCATAAAAATTGTCTTTTGAATCATTACTTTTCTCCTCAGTTGGTGCCTGTACATTGAAAACAATGATAACATATTGCGACCTCTCAGAACTATATGATATCCTAACACTAAAAAATTCTGCTCTTTTAACTGCTGATACTATTCTGTGGTGCACAAACAACCGTTCCCAACTGGTGATTTTCGTTTCCTTTCCACTGAAAAAAATATAACCCCCTGCTCTTACCGGGCCCCTTTGTCGTACCTAACCTCCTGCACACCCACTGTTATCTAATTTATACATTGCCAATTCCCTGGCTCCTGTTGTAAGTGCACCTGGCCAATACAATCTCCTAATATTTCGTCTCTTTTCCATTGTTTACATCGTACCAAAGGATCAGTCCAGGCCCGAGGCACATGTATCCGTTTCGCAACATGGCCAATTTTTACGGTGGGGAAATGTTAGCACCTCGCCCAACCTCAAGATGGAGGACCACTTCTTGTCGGCTGTCCGCGACTGCTTATTCAATATATTCGCAGCCACCCCCCCCCCCCCAATAATGGAGGCCGTTGGTCCCTCCGCAACCGGAGGATGCGTCATGCCGTGGTGACAGGGAACCACTTAGCATGGGAGACTGCTTTATTTCTCGTCCTTCTGGCACCTACCAAAACTTTGTATTGGCCGTCGTCCGTCAGTTCTACGTTTAATATTACTATTATATCCTGTTGTGAACTAAATGAATCTACTACTCAATACAACATTCCTTGCTGCACTACAGTTTACACGTGAGGCTCTAGTACGTACGTCTGCTTTGCTTCACATGGGAAATTTCCTACCGCATGTTGGGAGTTTGTGCTTAAAGACGGCTTAAAAAAATGCCGGACTGTGTTACTGACACTTGCCTGGGCCGGATATGCGCTACCTCTGAAGCTCATAAAACGGAGCGAGGTTAGGAATCGCCAGAAAACAGTCGCGTATCGCAAGTTTCGCTGTCTAATTACACGATGTCCGGGAAATTACAGTACTTTACATCCAGGGTGTGTAGCTAACTGCTCATCCCCGTGGCCACGCGGTCTGAGGCGTGGGAATGCCGCCACCCGCCTGCTCGGATTGTGGGTTCGAATCCCGAGTGTTGTGTGCTCTCAGGTCGAGGTTTCTGTGTCGGGCTGATCACTCGTCCATTGAGTCATACCGAGTGGTGTGTGTGTGTGTGTGAAATGGGTGTGATTGCGAAGCCCCGCAAGGGACCCAGAATTCGGTCGAGGTGCCACAAGAAAAAAAAGTGTAGCTAATTAAAACCCCCCTATCTCTGTTGTTTCCTTTTAGTCCTCAAGGCCAACTGGACACATCCTGTTTGCGTTCCTCTGCCTTCATGGTACTGCTGAGATGATTCTCAACTTCTCAAGCAGCCGCCCCTCTCACCCCGCGGACGTTTTCAATTCATAAGAAGACAAGCGATGTACGTGTAACACTGACGCACGTTCGCGTAACCACTGTTGCCGTGGAAAGGCAAGAAGTATTAGATGCAATTGTAGTTTCTAACCGACGTTTCGGGACAACCTATTGGGTCCCATCGTCGGTAAGAAACTACGACTGCACGCTGCGTAAATCACAAACAGCGCAACCGCATTTACACCGCGGCCTAAGCATGAACCACGCAAAGTATTACATGTTCTAAATTTGGGTTTATTTCCTTATTTAACCAGCATGTAATGCGCATATGCCGAATTACGTCATCTGTGCCCTGTCTGGTTCTACCACATTTTTCACATTACGTCATAACAGCACGATTTTTGGGGGGAAAAATAGCTGAATATAAAATGTGTGTTTTGATTTTCTCTACATTTGTCTGAAAAATTTCTCATTTTAAGAAGAATTCGGAGTATTGTCATAAATGTACACATGGCTTCATATAAAGTATCCCTTATTCTTGTCCGATGTTAACGAAACTTGAATTTTCTAGGCAGATTTTCAAAAAAAAATATTCAAATATAAAATTTTATGGAAATCCGCTCATTCGGAGCAGAGCTGTTCCATGCGAAAACAGACGTTGTAACTGTTCAGAGGTGACGTCAGAGTGAAGGTCAGGAGGACCCAGGACCCTTCGGCATTCCGCGCTTGACAGTCATCGTAAAATTGTATAAGGGGTGGGGGCAGGGGTGGGGGCAGCTACCTGCCGTACCCAATTTTGTTGTGCATTTGGCGATGTCGAGGATCTAGCGGTTTGGGCACTGGCTACGGAGGACGTGCAACTCACATCTGCATGATTCTAATTTGGGATTAAGGTGGTTTATATACCGAAATTACCGGACAATTAGTAAGATAGTTATTCCGATTGCGTTGTACGACGGAAATATGCGCTGACCACACACTTGCATTTCTGTAAATACGAAAATGCCTCCAATGAAGGGAACAATATAATAGTGAAACCTGAATAGAAATGATATAATGCTGGTGATGATGATGATGATGAATATAATAGTAATGATATCATTCTGCGCTGAGACTTATCCTTGAATAGGATTGTAAAAACTATCCACATATTACACACACACACACACACACAGTACATTCAGTACATTTCCTGATAATAGATCCCGTGTTCATGACTGACACGTGCTAGCAACCTACATCCCAAACTTAATAAAGTCACGCCCTGTAATAATAATTCCCAACCAGCAATGGTATCGCACAGCGTGCTGGCACCCAGCCGGACCAAGAAGCAGTTACGTTGAGCATCGAACCCTGTTAAGGTGCTCTCATAACCGAAGAAGCAGTTGTGTCAGTTACAACATGACGAAGCTAACAGCTGCTTTTCGCAATTTTGCGAACGCGCTTAAAATTAATCCCCTTACTCTATACACCACTCAATCACCTTTCCAAATTATGCATTTTTAAGCATAACCAGCAAATCAAAATTTCCCTGCACTTACATCAAGTCACTTCTCCTCACCATTATTAACCTGTTCATTTCATGCTATTATCACATGGACGATGGGGATTAGCCTGGGGACCTCCTAACAAAGCGATGCCCTTTATCCCATTCACTAAAGCATCCTTTACTTTTCCTAAGACTTTTCCTTTATTTTACTCTTCACGATTTCTTACGTCTCTCTTTTCAATCTTCAAAATATATGACCTTCCACTCTTACCGTCTGACTGGAAATTGGTCAAGGCACGAAGGCTACGCTAACGGTGACAAAATACACCTAAAAGTGTTAAGTGTGCGCCTGCGTACTACGTGCCGCCTCTGAGAATGCTGACGTCACACGCCAAGTGTCATAACAAATGACTTCTCAAGTTCCTATCTCAGCCAAGCTGCGATATCAGAGGCAAACAGGAACATGCCCTTGCCCCACTAGACAGCAAACGCCAGGAAGTGTAATGATGGCTCGCTAGTAGTGACCACTTCAGCACAAGTTAAAAACGTGAAATGCAATCTTCGGGCAGGGTCACCAAAAAGAACGTGATTTGTTTTCGACCTCGGAAATAATGGGCCTTCAAATAATGTTTAAAAAATTATTGCAACAGGCAACGGCCTTATATCGCCAATGTGCCCAATCAGGCTCAGTAAAACCTGCGTTGTAACAACGATCGAAACTGTCAGGTTCGTGGCCATCGAAAACTCAGAGCTCTCACAACCTTTATCAGATCGGCAAACTTCTCTCACAAACGTGACTTCCGTATAAACCAACATATTATGTGCAGATTCACAGCAATCAAACTGGGGTGCCTATCTCTTGTAACTACGAGACGCAGGAGGTCGTTCATTTGTGTCTTCTGTCAGTATGGCAGTAGTGTTGACGACTCCAAATCGCCTAAACTGTGCAACGAACACCCACCGTGCATCCACGCTTACTACCCTTGCGAAAGCCGAAATTTACGAACGGACGTTTCGCATTTCAGTGTAAACCACGTGCTTTTACTGGCTATTACTTTACTCAAACATCCCCAAACAACGACGCCATCGCTTTTGTACAAGACCCATATATGTAATACCGTTTGCATGAAATATTAAGTCAGGTGGAAACGTCTACAGAGTACTAGCACGGGCAAAACGTTAGGATATGCCTTAACAACACACACACACACACAAATTCCACTTCTTTGCGGGGCATGCGTACACTTTAACTGCTTGCCTCCACATTGTTGACATCAACTACACTGATCACAGATCATCTGATCACTGATCGTTACTCCACTCAGCTTTAGAACAATCAACTTTATCTGTTGCTTGTGCAATTGTTTACGTAAGGGGTAGTTTAATTATGTGACTTGCCTCAATGTTGAATAGTTTATAGTATATTTTAAGATTTTTGGCAGTTTACACAAGTTTTAAGTTTTCGTAAAATTACAGGTGGTGTGTGGAGGAATGCATAATGAAGGTAGAAGAAATACTTCTGTCCCGAAAAAAAAAAATCGGCTTTTGAAATCTTTCTACTAACACACTAGCTTATCGAGTCAATGACGTGGCGGGAGATAATACAGTGTCAGCTTAAAAAATGTGTGACTCGTTGCATAAGCAATTGCAGCTGAAACTAGGTGCGTCCCAGATATTGCGTAATTTGCTGTCGTTACTCAAGGAACTTCAATTAGCAGGGGAACTTCTGGAACTGGTGGTCCGGGATAGCGTAGTCGGTACAGTGACTCGTTACGGCCTAGACGGTCCGGGGATTGAATCCCGGTGGAGGCGAGATTTTTTAAACCCGTCCAGACCGACCCTCGCACCCACCCAGCCTCCTGTACATTGGGAACCGGGTCTCTCCCTGGGGTAAATCGGTCGGGGTGTGGGGTTCAACTGCCACCTCATCTATATTAGATATTAAAGAAAGAGGAAAGCTGTACCTCTCTCCCCCTCTGGGCATCCATGGCCTGTTCTAGGGTGAACTTCATGTTTTATTTTTGGAACTGGTCCCCATGCAACAAAGCAGAGCTGGTCAAGTTTTGTTTCCTAGCTGGTCACTCCTCTCAGTAAATATTTTTTTTTTTTGGGGGGGGGGGTGCCTGGGTGTATTAGTGACAGGGCTGCGCCTCACATTAGCCTAGGTAATGATGTCGCAACGAAATAAAAACGAGAATTCGAGGGAACACTTCTTTCTTTAGCACTGTGTGCAAAAATTCTAAAAATGACTACCGAATGGTCAATTTTGTTGTTAAAACTATGAATTTTATTCGTGTAGTCCCCTTCCAGGGGCGTCGCTGATGGAAGGGGCAGTGTTGCGGCCGTCCCGACGTTACAGTCCAACGGGCGACAAAAAAAAATAGTTGTAGTGAAAAATAAAAGTGTCTGCGCTCAACAGATTTTAAGGTGCTAAGCCAAATAAAGGAAATTAAATAAATAACTGTGATTTTTTTAAGTTCATAACTTCTATAAGGAGTGCCCATTGTGATTACTCGGCCCGGGCGTCAAAAACCCAGCTACATCTCAGCCATTAACCACAACGAATTTGTAGCATTAGTGGGAGAAGCAGAAAGTGTAGTTGGTGAAATAATTCAGCCACACTATGTGTGGTGGTTTAGTTGCTGGTGTGTTTCGCAACGGGATCAAATTATTCATAGACGGGAACAACAGAAACAATGAAAAACTGGGTGATGATGACAGAATAGGTGATATACCTTATATATATATATATATATATTGTTACGTGACAGGTGATTTGAATACCCTTAACAAACAGCTACAACGCGAAGATAAACTCACCACAGAGATGTCTGGCAACATACAGGCCTTCACAATACCTATAAATATTCCAATTACAACCAGTTCAGTTGTAACCAGCTTTATTAGGCGTGTTCGCAATATTGCGAAAAAACGACCATTAGCTAGTCATGTCTGTCCGTCCATCCGCATGGAACAACTCGACTCCCACTGGACGATTTTCATGAAATTTGATATTGGAGAATTTTCCGAAAATCTATCGAGAAATTCAAGTGTCATTAAAATCGGACAAGAATAACGGGTATTTGATATGAATTTTTAACAAAGTACCAAACCTCTTGTTGCTGAAAACTACATGTGACCCGCCACAGATTTAGAATTTACCCGTCCGGCATGCGTACGATGTGATTTTGAGACCCTCGATTTAGGCTTTCTAAATATCGAATTACTCGTGTTTGTGTGTGTGTGTGTGTGTGCGTACGAAATGGCTAATGTTCTTACTGCTAAGAATAACCTCCAAGGTAAAACTGACAACTTCGGATTCGAAACGTGTCAAAACAAGGGAGGGGCGGGGGGATGTGTAACTGATACATCCTGTACACGTATTGGGCAGTGTTGAGGCTCACGAAACGGTGTGACACTGTTGCCAAAACGGGCAACATGTTTACATTAAAAAATGCAGTGGCTACATGTAACACTTCTGTGCCTACTTCTCCAAATAATGGCACGTCCATTACAGAGGACAACTGACTAATGATGTTACGGGAAAAAACCCCTGATTATTGTCAGAATCATATGAAACCCACATATACGTACACTGTGTGAGCAAAATGCAAAATTCTTTATTAGTAAGACAGGTGGTACATATCGTAACCACTGGACTTTCAAGGGTTAATACTTACTGACCAAGGAAACGCCCTGGCTCACTAAAACTTCGCTTGTATAAACAGTAGCAACGTCACGATTCAAGATACGGGCATTAAAATGTCCTGACGGCATGGATTTTAAACTTCGTTCAAATTTCAAAACAACTGACCTTGGCGACTCTTGAAATTTAATTCTCACGTATAAATTTATTCATATTCTGCAAAATCATAGTGCGTACTTAAAAATGACCTAATACGAATATTTTACTGTACAAAAGGTTGGTTTGGTTCAGCTTTCTGCAGCCTGCCCAAATTTAAGGTAATATATGTAAGGACTCTGCAAATCAAATAATATAAGCAATCAATAAGAAAGAAAAGATCACAGTCCGCTTGACAACAAATCTTACAACTCAAGGGATTTCCCGCCACACGTCCCTCAAATGTGCATAAAATCCTATCAGAATGGTTTTATGTGACTTTCTGCGTCACGCTAGGTATGCAATTAATGGCCCAGCAAGCATGTGCTTATGCTGTCTCATTCGACATTTACAAGATTGTTCGATACTATGCCATTCTGCTCGCGTAAAACATTCACAACCGCCACAAAAAATTTAGTCAGTCGATATTTGATTTACACAGTCTCTCCTGCCAATATTTCTGTCTTGGATACCAAGCGTACGGTGATTCCCACAAAGGAACAGGTTCTAAACAGATAACAATATACATGTCTACATAACAAGCTTTGACCAGCAACAGGTTTTATGAATATGTAAACTACAAATACAAAATCAGGCATCACACATACGACAGAATCGTAACAACACATTACTTAGCACACACATACCTCGACTACACATCCTCGATCTGACGTCTGCTCCACAGTTCCTCTAGTGTCTGTTCCATGGCTGCCGGAAACTTCGTTTCCACCACTACCGGCTCCCGAATCTAGCCGCTTGCAGTCAGCACGACAAAAAAAATAACACGACACGAAGCGTTGTTCGGCTTCTGAATTCAGTCGCGCGCTTCTCGGTTTTGCACATGGAATGTTCTACTGTAATGCCGAAGCTTAAAGCATCAGTTTCATGTCATTCACTCTGAAAACAAAGAGCCAAGTTATTCGTTGATGTGCTAGGATGGTATTCGAGACGAAGTCCATACAGTACAGTTCTACTCGAGAGGCTAACAGTCGCTCACCTAGCCAGTTTATATTTGTTTATTTAAGGACGCTATTAGTAACTCCAGATAGTAGCGTTAAATTATAGACCGATGGTAATTACTGAATTGGAAAGATACAGAAGGAAACGGTTGTGAATCAACTGCCAGTACTAGCCAGTCAGATGCCTGGAGGGACAGACGAAAACCACGAGACAGCCGTCGTGATGGTCGAAACTCGAAATGTGGACATCCAGAACACATGTTAGAAGCGCTGCCGCTTGTTCCACCGCGATCGGTCGAATATACACAAGAAATTCCGTTTATCGTATGTGACACGAAAGTTCATGACTATGTTCTCAAGTGCTCTCATTAGCCCTTAGCTTGAGCCATGTTCTCCTAAATATGTTTCAAAGTGAATTTAGTTTGGTGCGGTTTCATGAAGAAGACCGGAGAACTAATCACACCAGTATTACCACAGTTCTACTGCCACCGAGTGAAAACTCAATTGCAGTAAAAGTATGTAAGCAAGCAAGCAAGTAGGTAGGTAAGTAAGCAAGCAAGTAAGTAATAATAGTAATAATAATAATAATAATAACCACTATATAAAGTGACAAGCAATATTGTGGCAAGTGATGTTAGCAATGAAGATGCAGCACCAATTTCTGATGGAAGTTTACTTGAAGTGGTGAGGTGTTGTGTCAAGGTTGTATAAAATTAAGACAAGAATTATATCGAGCTTCAATAAATGTAAAATCAGCTGAGGAAATCATAAGAATTCCTCATGATGAGATTAATATTTCGAGAATGGTGGATGCAACAGATCGAGGTGCAAGCGGCATGCTCAGTGGTAAAAAACAAATATCATCCGAAACATAAAGACTGGGCCCCAATACTTATAGATCAATATAAGAAGCCTAAAAATATGCAAAGAATTGATATGATTCACCAATATTAACATCCATTCGTTAATGCGTACGTGGCCTGGCTCAGTGTTGAAGAAATCTCCAATGTAAAATGTTATTATCAGCACAGGCCATAAGGCTAAAAAAAGTTTGTTATTTCTGGATGATAATCTTATAACATGCTAGCAAAGAAATGACAAGTTAATGAAGCTTTAAATTTAATAATTATACTGTATATGATTTTGATTTTAACAGTATGAAGTAATCTTCCTGGCAAGTTCAATTTTAATGAAAATACTTACCCTCTTAAATGACACGTGGCCCACCTTAAGTTTCAAAACAAGATAAGCAATGTACGTAGAATGTAAAAATGTGGTGTGTTTGTGTAACTGTTGTTGCAGTGGAAACACACTGCATTTTGTGCGTGTTGCTGAGCTACCTGTAACTGGCAACTATATGCAAATACAGTGTTGCACAACAGTGGTTTTATGGCAAATTTATGTCACCAGCTAATATAAAATGTGCGTAGGTCTTCATGTAAAGTGCCCTATGCTGTGCTGAAATAAAAGAATGTTTGTTTGGTCATGGTGGTCTTTAGACATACAATTTGACCAAACATATTGTAATGACAGATATATCACTGACCAGTTTCTCATTATTTTTACATCACTTACAAGTGATGTAAAATATTTTACACGATCAGACTGATTAATCAGTTGTAAAGCATTAAGTATTAAATACTAAAACAGTGTGTCTGTACTATTGCCTACATCTTTTCTGCGCCACATTATGTTCTCAACTGTAGTCTGTCTGGCTCTAGCATATTTTTCCACGTTACCTCATAAATGGCATGATTTTTGGAAAGAAGTTCTTCTTCTTATCCTTCAGTCTTTTGATTGGTTGGCAGCTTTCCATCTGGAATTGTTGCAAGCCATTCTTTTCATTGCTGTATAACTGTCAGCTCCTGTGTTTCTGGCGACTTGCTTTAAGTATTGTAGTCGAGGTCTTCCCACGGCCTTGTTTCCAGATATTGCTCCTTCAAGGATGTTTACTACAAACTCGTTACACCTATTTGTATGTCCTATCCATGAGTGGCATCTATTTTTTAAAAGTAATCTTTCTTCTTTTGCCCTTTGAAAAACTTCATTTGTTATTCTATCTGTCCATTTTATTTTTAACATTCTTCTCCAGCACCATGTTTCAAATGCATTTACAATCCTTTTCTTCATTTTTCCCTAGGGTCCATGTTTCTGATCCATAAACAGCAACACTCCAAATATGACCAAAGTATTATGATGTATCCATGTGGAAAGAAGTTATTGAATATTAATGAGTTTGATTTTCTCTACAATATTTCTTTGATACAGTTCTCATTCTAAGAAGAATTCAGTGAGATATTATGATAATGTATATAGGTCTTCATGTAAAGTGCTCATTATTCTTGTCAGATTTTTAATGATGAACTTTCTTGACAGATTTTTTATAAAGCGTATCAAATTTCATGAAAATTAGTCCAGCGGGAGTTGAGTTGTTCCATGCGGACAGACATCACCAATCTAATAGTCGGGGGTTTCGCAGTTTTGTAAACATGACTAATTGTACGTTGGGCTGACACTTTTTGAGACCCCGTGTAATCTGTTGCAGGTTATAGGCCACAACCAAAATTTGTTATTTTAAGTAAGTTTTTTGTTTATGTGTTGTCTGTTTAAAGTGAAAAAATGAATAAATAAAGAGGATGTATATTCAAAAGCATGTTTTTTCTATGAAATTACTTAGTGGATTTTGATGATATTTGGAACTGGGTGTCTAAATTAAGAGTGCCAGATCTAATCCTGGTGCATACCAGTCATTTACTGGAGATATCCCTACTGTGCATGAAGTGTAAATCATACATCACAAAATTTCACAGGAATGGCTCATCATAAAAAGAAAGTCACATAAAACCTAGATCTTAGTATGGTCTACAGGTTGCACTTGTAACTTCCATACCTTAATTAATATTTTATGTAAGATCCTGTATAAGGGAACACATTCTGTGTTCAAGGAATGTGTAATGCCAAATAGTTTTTGTATCTGCAACAAATGAACATAAAGGTCAATGAGGTATAGAAAAGAGCAATGGGGTCTATGAATGTCCCTTATTTATTCTGATTCAATCACAGTAGGAATGTGTCAACAAGCTTTTTAGTAGAACTTCCAATATCAAATTTTGTGACAATCTTCTCAGTGTTTCTGAAGTTGAAACATGTGGTAGGCAAACAGACAAGTTTAAGTTAACACCTTTCCAATGCAAGCATGCCAAAATAATCCGTATGTTACAAACAACCTGAAATCAGTATTACACACTGTTCCGTAATTTACTCCATGCAGAGGGGTTCTTATGTAAGGTGGTCTGCAGAGTCATCAGGGGTATTAATGGTAATGTTTATGAATTTTTACTGAGCTTGTTATTTTGTTATGTGATTGTTCAATGTGGGTAGCAAAATAAACAGTTAAAGTTAGGATTATTTACTTAATAATATTTACAAAATGGTCAAATGGTCCTAATATACTTCTGTGAAAAAAACACTTTTATTCCAACACAAGACATAAAATCACAAGTTCAAGAATAAACTGAACTCAGCTCTTTGTTCAGAGGACACCCCTTTGTACTTTCTTTTTAATCAAGCAGGTCGGGGCTCTGTACAATTAAGTCCTTTTACAGGAATAACATAAAAGTGGCTGCCTGTGCACCAAGCCCTAAAGACATATACAATGATACCTGTGAAGCTGGCCACCCACTATTACCATATTGTTAGGGAAACAGCAAAAATATTACACCTGATGATCCATCTTTATCCTTATCACAGCCCATCAACTTTCTTGCATTTAATTCTATAATTCTGCAAATACTGCAGCCTTTCTATGTTGACTACTCAGAGCAAGATTGGTTTTTGTTGCACCAGTCTAAAAAAAAATAAAATCTCAGCATGTGCCTGCCCTTGTCTGTACCTACTAAATATCCTTCTTTGAAACTGATGTTTTTATAGCTAACAATCCAGTATACATTGAATTCTCTTGTTATTCAAGATAATTAAATAAAACCAGAATTTAAATGGGGCTGCATAAGATCAGATACATTTACATGATGATTGGCACTTTGAGCATCACACCACATTACAGATGGCAATTCATAGGTTGTGGACATTGCTGTACGATATTTCGTAGGTGTCTGCGATCAAGAAAGTTCCCTTCAACTTGGGTCCAATTCTCAATAGTTACAAGGTTTGGGTGTTTTTTAATTCTCACAAATGCACGCCTGTGAACTGCACATGTATGCTGCATAAACTTGAAAAAGCCTTCTTCCAAATACTAAAGGCAGGTATGTAAACAAATTTCAGGCTTTTCTCTTGCACTTGTAAGCATGCTATTCACAACCAAGCAGCAAGGTGCATTGCGGCAGAGAGTGACACTTCCGAAAACCTGTTAACATTAAGCATAGGTCAGTGTAAGCTCAAGGCAATATATTTCACAAAGTCAAAATTAAACGCAAAATTCATCAGGTAATGTGTCTGTTTATTATTTATTCCATATCTTTTCAAGGATCCTTACTTTTCATTCTAAGCTTCAAGGGGTCACACATCTGTAGGGATTTAAATCAAACATATGTTTGTATGAACTAATTTGATTAAAAATACCTAGTAAATCATTTCCCGCAGTAACGTCCAAAATTCACAGATTACTCCGTATCCATTACGCACGGCATCAAATGTTAATATTAAGTATGTGGTCTGCTCAGTAGGCACATAAGCCAGAAAGAAAATACAGTTTCAGAAAACTTAACACTATGGAGAGAGTTAACACAAGACAGGAGTTATGTATACAATCAATACAGACATAAAGATTGGAAATTTTAACACAGTTTTCTGTAATATGGCCAACCACCTGCCGAAGCTGACTAGCCAGTGTAGACATGTTTCACTGTAGGTGCAGTGGAAGTAAAGCTCTCAACAGCCTTAACCTGAAGCTACTGGACAGTATGCTGGGTATAGCCCAACACGTTCGAAATTCTTGCCCATGCTGGGAAACGAATCCTCACCATACAAACCACAGGCAGTAATTGTACTAATTGAACTACCAAGACTTTTATCTTTGACAGGTACATGTGAAATTAGGACCAGTTTAGTTCATCAGTATACAAGCGGGCTGGAAACAGGCAAGCACTGTAAGTGTCAAAAGATTTGAGGTCCTTTGCATTATTTTCAATACCTATGAGAATCAGAACAAGCACTTGTAATTTCAGACCAGTGAAAATTGGAAAAGGAATATATTTTATCACATTGAAAGATGATAGGAGAATAGAGTGTTTTGTCACATTACTTCAGATAGACTTTTCTTCTTTCGCTAGGAAAAGAAACAACAGCAACACATTATTTCTTGGCACAGACATTTATAATGGAGCTGCTACAATAAGTATCACGCGCAAAGTGGACAAAAGTACTTCCCGCAGACCCTCTAATTGACACAATGACAATCTTCAATGACCACCTTCGTATACTTTGACATGTTGTCATGCTACTGCCAAGTGTTTGCTTGTTGAATGCAAGCCAGAAGGGAACTGTCTGCTATTGTTTGTGGGAAATGCAACACTCACTACTGTGAAACTTGACTACAGTGCAATAACAACACACATCTTAACATGGTGGTATGAGACAGAAAATAAAAATAATCATTATCACAATCACCGTGCAAACTATGTGCCACTTAGTAAAAATTTATGGATTATTTATTGCATTATTCTTCAATTCAGAAAACTATCAAACACTTCATCATTAGTTGTCTTAGAATGAAACATTTCCAAGGATTTTGGAAGGGCATATGCACCACTCCAAAGAAAGTGTAATCATAAAATTATGAATTACTCCAAATATGTGTCTGTCAGCATGTGGTGACACATTTTTATGTCCACGCAGCACACAAAAACCTAAATAATCAGTGTAATTACCTTCAAAAAATCTTATATACACTCATGTACATTAATATAATTGTAAGGAAGTAGAAAAATAAAGAAAACAACATATTCCTATCTTGTGGACATCTTTTTCATAGCTTTCAGAAGGAATGCCTAATGTTTGAAATTTTTATGAATTCACAGCATGATTCATGTGAAATAGCATAATCTGAACACTTAACCATGTAACAGGCAGTTGTAGATTAACTGTGTTGCTACACAACCATGAGAGGGCACTGTAAGAATGTCATATCACTGTACAATCAGTTAAAAATAGTAGGCCTACTAGAAACATGGTCAAACATTGAACTACATAGTGCAATGTTATTTTTGCATGTGAAGCATGTTATACCACAATCCAAGGGGCAGAAGAGATGTGGGACATCCAAGAAAGAGATAGGCACTGTGAAGACGGAACAGGCTGAATGTCTGACCCTTGAAAGGAAGACGATGATCTGTGTTGCACCAGTGGAAATTCAACACCAGTTGGTGGAAGCATAGTAAATGATATCAGTGAAATGGGCATGGATATGGTGCAATGCTTTTGATAATGGCAGGAGAGATGCTGACATACTCGTACAGTAGGCAACCTGATACCCAAGCATGTGAACTATAGAGGAAATGAAGTATTATACAGATGCCCTGAGCAGAAAGGACACACACATCAAACAGAATGACACCACCCAACAGCTGAACATTTCCCTGGGTAGTGTGCAGAGCACTGTCCACATCCAGCTCAATTGCAGAAAAGGGCAAGCACACTGGGTACAGAAGCAATTCCTGTTTATCACTAAGCTTGTTGTTCAGGTCTCTCTCATTTATCTGACACATTGCACTGAGCAGGAAGAGCAGTTTCTGCAGTACACTGTGCCACAGGATGAAACACAGGTTCATTGCACAACACCTAAAACCAAAAAAAGCATCCATGATGTGGAAACACCCATCACATCACACAGCAAAGGCATTCAAAGAAATGCCATCAGTAAAGAACACAGTAACAATCTTTTGGGAGCACAGAGGCACACTTCTTGTGTATTTCTTTGACCATGGCAACACACTAACTGTTGAGTATTGCTGTGATACACTGAAGACGTCAGAGCAGGCCATCTGCTGTAAAATGTATGGGCTGTCATGCCAAGGTGTCATACGCCCTACTAGCCAACCAGACCTGTGACTGCTTATGGTGCTACAGCTGGGAAGTTATGGGCAACCTCCCAATAGTCCTGATCTCACGCACTCTGATTTCCATCTCTTTGGATTCCTCAAGAAGCACCTGGCTAATATGTGATATGCAACATATACTGACAAGTAGTAAACTGTGACCATCTGGCTAGAGACACTTGACACTGACTTCTAGACCAGGTTATGTGCACTGGTGCAGTGACATGACAATGCTTAAAATGTCCACGGTGACTACACGTGTATCTGATGTGTTCTATCTGCTACCAATATGCCATGTATATACATCGTCACAATAAAGTTCTCAGCATAAGCGTCTGTTACCCCATTTTTTGAAAGTCTCTTTACATTACCTACATTAACGTGCCATGCATCACCTTCTTTTCACATACAAACTGTGGATCTTTTGCCCACATAATTTCTCTTGTGTCATGCCTCCATTTCACCCCATTTCATACATTCTTATCTCTCTTCTATATCTGAAACTCAAGTCACTCCTGTTGCACCAACTGAGATGGCAATATCTGAATATTAGTTCAACTTGTGATCCTAAAATTTGTTTGGGATGCTGGGGTTTCATTTATAGCAATGGGAAGGTACAGCACTATTCAAGTTTATAGGTTTGTTGGTACAGATTGTGTCCTAAGGCTGGGAGGCAGCTGGTCATAAAGGATAAACTAAACTCCGTGGCTTTAGACCGCACGCGAACTATACCGACAGAGTGGCTGCCGCCGGTCGGCGAAGTTAGTGCCAACTTTGCGGATAGAGGGGTGTCACGTGGTCAGCGCAACGGGTCCCCACAGCCGTTAATCTCTGTTTTCTAGACCTGGAGCCGCTACTTATTTCATTCAAGTAGCTCCTCAATTGACCTCACGAGG
>Ga0136643_10006994_pt1 | contig 16249 bp, 11 predicted proteins | sample TergutLab28metaG_FD_96883 | JGI IMG/M metagenome (GOLD analysis project Ga0136643, IMG submission 96883) | Labiotermes labralis P1 segment gut microbial communities from Petit-Saut dam, French Guiana - Lab288 P1 (version 3) (version 3) | ecosystem: Host-associated > Arthropoda: Insects >... | reverse complement strand
TGCAGCTTTAGCCATAGCAATCCTACATTTAATTTCACAAGTACATCTTCCATCATTTGTTAAAATGCTACCCAAATATTTAAAAGATTCCACATTCTCTAGTTGTTTTTGGTCTATCATAATTTTTACTGGGAATGGTTGCCTTGAAATTCTCATTATTTTTGTTTTTTCCACATTCATTTCCCATAGCATCCTCCAATTTCAATTAGTTTATCAATCATGTCCTGTAGCACCTTTTCTTCCTTAGCCAGTAACACAAGGTCATTTGCATATTTCACGGTGTGAATGATTTGCCCACCTATTTTGAAGTCTCCAAACCCTTCCAGAGCTTCCATGGTAAAGCATTCGCTGTACAAGTTGAACAGAATTGGTGACAAACAGCATCCATGTCTAACTCCTCTTCCAATCTTCACACTTCTTGTCTCCCCTTGGTTCAGTCACACTTTAACACTCTGAGCCATGTACAAGTTGCTAATCAATCTTCTTTCACGCCAGTCAATACTAGTTCCCTTTAGGATCTGCATTAATTTGGTCCAGTTGACTTGGTCAAACACCTTCTGCCAGTCTATGAAGCAAACACATAGTTCCTCATCTATCTCCAAGGTTCATTCTGATATTATTCTCAGCATTCCAATTGCATCCCTAGTTCCTTTTCCTCTTCTAAATCCAAACTGATCTTCTCCAAGTACATCCTCAATTTTCTTTTCAGTTCTTCTTCTAAGTATCTTTGCTACTATCTTTGCTGTATGTGCGATAAAGCTGATTGTACAATGGTCACTGCATTTTGTAACTTGTGGCTTCTTCCTTAAGGCAATCATTGTAACTTCCGTGACGTCCTTGGGCCACTCTCCACTTTCATAAATGGTGTTGATGAATTTCATCATTATTTTCAAACCACCTTCTCCCTATAATTTGAGCACATCTCCAGGTACATCATCATCTCCTGTAGCCTTCTTATTCTTCATTTCCTTGATGGCTTTTTCCACTTCACTTTGCAAAATATGTGGGCCTTTCTTGTCTGTAGCTATTCCTCTTCAGGTTCAACTTCTAGGGTTTCTGGTCGATTAGGTCGATCACATAGTTCTGTAATATAATTCTCCCCAATTTTCAGCACTTGACTTTGCTCTACTATTCTATTCCCTTAGGAGTCTTCGATGCCAATATTTTGAATCCCTTGGGTCTCCTTCCAGCCTAGTTCTTCTGTCTTCATGTACATCAAATCATAGTGCCCTCTTCTTTGAAATTCCATAATCTCGTTGCATATGTTCTCAAGATATTCCTTTTTGGCATTATCTGTGGCTCTTTTCAATTTGTTCCTCAGCCTCCTGTGGTTCTTCCTGCCTTCTTTGTGTTGACATTCTTACATTTCCTTCTTTCATCCATTTTACTGATCATTTCCTGTGTAATTCATGGTTTTCTTGCTCTCTTCTCAACTTTCCCAACCAGATCACTGATAGTAACTAACACATTCCTTTATATTCTTCCCCTGCACTTCGACATTCCCACTGTCACATCCAATTGCACCTAGTTTCTCTTCTAGAGTATCCTGCACACTTTGTCGTTAAGCATATAATTTCTCCAAATCCCATTGTGGTCTTCTCTTTTGGAACCTTATAATTTTCTTCAATCTGGTGCAGATCTTGGCAACTAGCAAGTTGTGGTCAGAGTCAATTTCTGCCCCAGGCAGTGTCTGCGCATCCTTCACACTGTTTTCTGAATCGATGTTTCACAAGGATCTTGGCAACTAGTAAGTTGTGGTCTGAGTCAATATCTGTCCCAGGCAGTTTCTGCACATCCACACTGTTTCTGAATCTGTTTCACAAGTATGTAGTCCAACAGATGTTGACTCTGATCTCCTGATGCCTTCCATGTGTTCAGTCTTCTCTTAGGCTTCCTGAACCATGTGTTGGTGACAATCAGTCAATTTCTTTCACAAAAATTAATAAGCATTTGACCTCTGTAATTCTTTCTTCCTAGGCCATGTGGTCCAACAATGTTCTCATATGATTCATCTCCAACAACACTATTCCAGTCCCCCATTATGATGGTGTTTGTGTCACGCTTTCCATCTTCTTCAAGAATTTTTTCAGTTATGTCATACAACTCTTCCACTTTATCATCTTCATGCTCCAATGTTGGCATGTACACTTGCATCATCAAAATATTTATCAGCTCTGCCTGTAATTTAATATCAGTGATTCTGCCATTATAAACAATCTTCTTAACAACACTTCTCATTGTACTTCTATGCACCACTATTGCCACACCTTTTCAGCCCTTTCACCTCTGGAATAATACACTATGTAATCACCACGTCTTATTTCACCTTGTCTTTCCATCATACATTATCTGTTACCTATTCAAAATTTTTTTTCTTATTATTTGAACTTAAAAATTTCACCTACTCTCATCTAACATTGTTTTTGAGTCATCGTCCGCTCCTGTATCCAAAGTTCCATTCCACATCGCAGAGACAATTGAAAGTTTACTCTGAGACTGTTCTAGTGTTTCACATCATGTGTAGATGACATCCTCTTTCACTAATGTGGTCTTCTTATTAGCAAAGGATGATCTTTATGTGGAATTAAAAGGAAATAATAGAACAATACCAAAACTACCTTCAATTGAAATGTAGTTACAAGGGCAGGCATTGTGTCATATAAAGAAACCTTAAAGCAATCAAATATCTGTCATCAAGTGTAAAACAATGTATGAAACATGTTCCATGTTTTGATGCTCAAAGTTCCTTGAAAATTGCAGTTGAAGATCTAAGTGTTATGCTGTATCAATTGGGAAAAAGGTCCCATCATGCACAATTATTAGGATGCCTTTGTCTTCAGGGTAGAGCTATCCAAGAAGAGTGATCCAGAATGTAAAGGCACTGTAATCTTTCAAAACTTGGGTAACTTTTTATTAATTGACACATCACATCACCCAAATATACTTGAATCTCATTTAGCCCCACTATATGAAACCCAAATCTTGCAAAATTACAGTACACTTAAGACTTCTGATAATGTGATTTCTGTTATTCCAGACTCAATGTCTGTAGTGACAGACCTGGAGCGGATGCTGCCTCGCCATCAGTTTGGTCAAACAGAGGGGACCTTCCCTAATCACCGACCATACAGTCTGTATGAGATGCCAGATGATTACATTGGCCGGACAGAGCTGAGGTTATATGATGATGGTAGCAGTGAAACTAAGCAGCGAACATCAGATCTCATATCTAATCAGACAAAATTTGAACAGCTAGCAAGACTACATGAGATGTACAAGACAAAACTTGCCAGAGCAAATGTTACAAAGACACTGTCATCAACTTTCAACCCTCCCCTCCAATATCGTCCTCCGTCCAGATGTCAGTCCCTCTCCATGTGTGACATGTTGTATGGTGCTGGTGGTCCCGACAACACGTATAGAGGTACTGGTACAGTTACCGGTGGTAGCAGCATCTATAGTGAACCAGCTTATAATCCTCATCGACCCCTACACCAGAACCAAGCTAAAATCTGTGACAACTGTAAAATGAGTTTTGGCCACAGCTGGTACCACCCTCTGTTAACTACAAAGACCAGGGAACATGAACCTGTCCACCGTCCGCTTGGATCAGTGTTCTGTGATTCTATAAGCCACCGATTCTCTAGTGAGTACATTTAGTATACTGTGTCTGTCTGTGTTATTTAATATTGTCATTTTAAGGAAATATTTATTTGTCATGCATTAAGTAGTGAAGTCATAAATCAGAAACACTGTTTTCTGAGATGTGACACCATGTAGTTTGGTAGATGGATATGAACAATTTCGAGAGATAGAGAGGTAGCAGGTTCTTCTGAAATTCTGGTAACCACCTACCAGACTGCACAGTATCATAACCCAGAACAAGACAGCCCTTTAATGCTGGCCTCTGTGCACTGTACTGAGTGACTGCACTTCAGGGAATTCAGTTTAAACCCTTCTTATGTCCTGGGCGGTATATGGAATTGAAACTCCAACATCACTGAAAGGTTAAGTTACATTGTCACCATGAAGGCCTCAAATCTCAGATCCCAAATGCTTGTACATGAAGGGATGCTTGGGTATGATGGTTACAGCTTATGATGAATAAATAAATAAATACATAAATAAATAACATAGACATCATTGCCACCGAAATGTCATACTTACTTCCAGCTTCATAAGAATGTTTGTGTGTTCTGATTTGTAAGGCGATTTTTTTGGTAACTGCAGGAAGTGGCTTTAATATCTCATCATTGCGACACCCAGATGGGGCATCAAATCCAAATCTGAAAGAAGAAGTTGAGCGAGTACCAGGAAATGGTGCTTCCATCTCTGACCATGAAGAAGAAACAACTGAGAAACAGAACAAGTGAGGACATATTATAAAAATTATATATATTAAAATTTGTGTTGTAGGGTGGTATTTCCAATAAACTGGAAAAAGTTTTACTGTGTGGTGTTTGTTTGCCCACATACATCTATATGAGTCTATAAAGATCTTCATAAGCATATCTTACTGAACTATTTGGCTTAATGATAATACATCTGTCTTGTATCTTGAATATGTCTAATTCAGACCTCAGCAAGAGCACCTGCTGTCCTGCCTGTAGAGTTCTTTCCCTCCCTACAAACACCCTGACAGTGCCCTAAATTAGGCCACGACTCTTCCTTTCCACATTCTTTTCAGTTATTACCGTCCAATCGTTCAGTGCTTTATAGTCTTTGTAACTTGTGGCTTCATTAAACTGTTGACAAATACCAGTACAAACAGATATTGGTTAAATTTTATTGAAAATGTTATGAAATGCAAATGGATCCTATCTGCAGTGTGCCGGAACAGAAGTGGCATGAGCAGTATTTGTTAATGTCATATTATACCCTTGTATTCCACAGTGTGCTTCAATAAGGCAGGTCTGCTTCGATGTGAATAAAAGTGCTGTGTTCAGTACCAAATTTTGAATGTGCATAAGTAATGTCTCTTAAATCCATATTTGTTATATGATTACTGTCTATTTTCTTTCTAACCTTTAGCCTACATCTCGGATGATCTTTTAAATTTCAATCTTATGCCGCAGTCTGAGCACTGTTTAATTTAAATTCCCACTGTGAGACAGTGCCTTCCCTTTTGGACAAAGGGATATACATTGGAAGGGACAACGTTGTCCCTTTCCTGAGTTAATTACGGAAATTTTGAACATTGTCCATTGTTTCAGGCTTTTTGGAGGTGAGATTTGCCACTGTTTTCAGGTGGAATGGGGACATGGGAGAACTTAACGTGGCTGAACCATTAAAATAAGCTAGTTGTAATGCAAGGATTGAGACTAGCTTCCAAAATCATTGTTCTTTCATAGCTGTAATATAAATCTCGTGAGAATCTCTTATAATGACTCTGTACTTTCATTTCATTAACTGGCTTGTACACATAGCTTTCAGAGGAACTTGCTGCATTCATCATCAATATTCTATATTTATTGTATTGTTCCTGTATTTTATTATATTCCATGTTATTTTCTACTTTAAGTGACAATATTGTGTGAAATAACTTAAGATGTCTTCTTTGACATATTTCATATTCAACCGTCACTGGATGGAGCTTAGATCGTTGCAATGTATATGAAATGTAAATATAAGTGATGGAGGAAGCAGGTTGCTTGGTAAAATTTCCAGATGTCATTTCCTTAACTTGTTTCCCCTAATGGCATAGACAGCAAGCTCCCTTGTACTCTGCCGCAAGACCACATGGAGTAACATCTTGAAACAAAAAAATCTTTATTTGAATTTACATCTACTTACCACAGGAACCGGCAGCTGGCAAGGGAGGAGGTGCGGACAGTTACAGGCAAGGCTTGTGATGAAGATGAAGAGGAAGAAGATGAACCTCCACCAGTACTGCCACCTTCCCTTCCTCCGGCCCCTGCCTCAACCCGTCTGCATCGCAGGCTGTTTGGAGGCAAGACAGGCCCACGTCATGCTAGTCCCAGACCTCAGCACCCAATAGTAGGTCCTGAAGGTTATGATAGTGGTCATGACTCTAGTAGCCCCAGGTATGCTATGCAGTTGTTCTTCATTTGTGGGATAAATTTGTATTAGGAGATATAGTAGTTAGTCCTAAAACCCTGACCACGTGTTTGTGTAATTAATCCCTACACTGGGACCGTGATAGGAGAGTTTTATCTGATCCACAAATCCTTGTATCTTTTCCTCCATACTAATACCATCACCCTCAAGTTAAAAACTCGCATTCCATGCCCTGAGGTGGTGGAGGATTTGAAATCTCCCATCTTCAGGCAGTAAAGTTTCAGATCCTGTCACATCCCACTGCAGCCACCTTTTTTTTATCAAAATATTTTATTTTTGGGTCTCAATATCAATAACCTTTTTGATCAGCTTTCATCCAAGACAATACCCATTTACGATCTTTGTCTGTAGACAATGCATGTGTCCATATTTACTTGAGTGACTGGGCAGCTAAGTGTAAGTTATTATACGTTCTGTTGTTGTGGGGTGACAGATACTTATAAGGTCCCATTTAACCATTTTTGTGCGTAATGTCCAAGTTGTCATTATGAAGTAAATAATGTGCCCCATTTTCAGTTGACACCATATTTCACATGTTTTGTAGCACAGTGAGTGGCGATGGAAGACATAGTTATCTGAAGCTCTTCAAAAATGGTTTTGTATATCTTAATTTCATCATTGTACCATTGTGACTATTCCGGAACCCCTTACACTTTGCTTGATTACTGAACATAACAAGTTTTTCTACTTCATCCTATTAAGGAATATGAGATTTATGATATAATTTATATATATATATATATATACTGTTTGTTTGTGCTCCATTGATGAATTTTTAAACTTGATTTTGAGCACAGAACCATTATAAATTAACTCCACTTGGAATTGACTTTCTGCCATCCAATGTGTCAGTGATTTCCATTATTTCATTCCATGTAGATTCTACATACATCCTATTGAAGCTGAACATTATGTTCTAATATTCCTTACTTCACTATTTTTAAAATTTCTTTCTACTTTGGAATGTTATGAATTTAGTTTAAAAATTGTGGATTTGGATTCATGTTCACTTTTGTGTTTTCCAGTCCACGCCCTTCGAAGGCATCACAGCTAGTGTCATGTTTGCCTGGGGTACTGGCTAACCGGAGGCCAGCAGCTAGTGTCTCAGCAGTCCAGTGTGAAAGCTCAGGTTATGAAAGCATTGTAAGAGACAGTGAGTGTTCCAGTTTTGGATCCAGCCAGGATTCTGATCCAGGCGAACCTCATGACCCAGGGGGTTCAAAGAAAGGTGCGAATAACAGCTTGGATTGATTTCATGTTATATTATGATTTTTAGTATTTCATAAGATGACATTAGGAAGTGATATATATAAAAGAGCTTTTGAATCAAAATTCTGTCGTCATTGCATCACACCACGTAGCAAGTTATTGTCATAGCTATGAATGTGTACACAACCTCAAGCATAGAAATGGTTGTTCTGATTATAGTAATGTTACATGTTATGGTAGAGACAGCATATGTAACTAATGTCCATGCTTGGTTACCTGATAACATGTTCTGCTTTTCATCATCATCTAGCAGTCAAGAATTTGGTTCACCTTTTGACCTGCATCAGCCTAATTTGTCCACTACTCTTCAAAGATATTCCTAGTTGTTTGAGGCATGTTATTTGTTATGTTTGGTTACTCCTAGAGGCCTGTTTCTTTGCATTTTGTCAACATTTTGAACCAATTGGTTTTACATTTCAAAATTTTGCCAGTATGATTTTGTCTTTGTTCTAGTTGTATCTTATTGTTCTGGCACAGAAATACATAAGACACTGAACAGGAACACCTATTCATAAATAAAATTCCGGTCAAAAAACAAAGTTTGGTTTATTATACAACACTAATTAATTTCGAACCATGTCTTGGTGCCTTGATGTTGAAATCACAATTAATGTATAATTGTAAACATGAAAACTTCAGGAAACTTAGATGTGGGACCGCTGTGGTCTGTAAAATGTTTGTAACCATTGCTTGAGTGACCCTGTGTAGAACACCAGTAATATAAGCCACGTCTAAGTACACACATGTGTCTGAATCAAGATTCCTAATAAACTGCAACAATGATATTTTAACAGATCACTAAAACACAATAACTGGTGTGATTGTAGTATGATAATCCTTGTGATTAACTTGGAGACACAACACTTTGATATGAGGAAGAAAGCTATGCATGCTGTTCCTATGAATGCCTAATGCAACAGACTGATTCTAACTCACTGATAATATTAACACAACAATTCCTATAACTGTACATTGCCCTATGCAATATATCGTAGTGGCTCTTGCTACACCTCTTGGAGAACGCAACCCTCATGTGTCGTTGTGGTATGGAGGTCCAGGTTGAACTGACACTACTAGACCAAAGCCCAGCTATCCTGCGTAATGCAGTCACATGACACTACCCATGAGTAACACAAAGACCCAAGCTTCTAAAAGCTTGTTGCATCCATGCGTGATTCTGAGTCATCAAGCGTGCCCTGTGTTTTCTCATGTAGGCACTGATGCAAAGTCATGCAACCACTAGAGAACAAAATATGAATTTGAAAACAATGTGCAAAATTAATATACAAAAATTAGTCTTAGCATGAACACTAGTAATATGTTTTCATTTCCCCTCAGACCCATCAAACAGTATTTTTCTGGTCATATTAGTACTGCTGCAGTAGCTGTAATCCTTATTTTGTATTGTTTCTTCTTCCTTCAGCTGTCACTCTCATATACAAATGTCAATGAAATTTAGGTACACCCACCCATTGTTTTATGATCTAGTTGCATTCTTGAAAAAGTGGGCTTAAATCAAAAAACCATAAATCAAAAATGGTATTCCCATCAGACAAGAGGTTAGCATAATAGAATGCAGCCAACTAAAGGGCGTTAAACCAAAAATTAGAAAGTGCAAATTAAGAACTTTTGTAAATTGGCAAGGGGCAATAAAGCAAGAAGACGTAAAAGAAACAGACATGAAACAAGAGCTGGGTGTATTGTAAACTGTTGTTTTCGTGTGAATCTGTGTGTTTTAAGGTTAAAATGTGTATTGATGCATTCTGTTATTTTAAAAGTTCTGTTGTGTTGTCAAATGCAGATTTAACAGTGTAACAACAACTGACAATCTTAAGACAAGAGGGTAGAGAGCTTCAAAAATATGTTTTGTGTATGAAATGTACCTCAGCTTGTGGACACTCTCACACATATTGGTATAGTGAGTCATCCATTGATATAGACCACAGGGAATCATTAAGATATGCACTGTACCTTTGTTCAGTTAGCTAACAGTTCACCATTACCTGGATAATATTTCATTTGTATTTGGTGATATTTCTTAATGAGGCTCTAGAGTGTCATTTCACATCAGGGATGCTGTTACTGCATTGTGTGATAGTTACTGGGTATCCTGTGTGATAACATATTTATTGGGAACTTACTAGGCATCTGACTCTTATTTGAAGAGCTTAGGTTCTATCATTGTTAAAGTGTGGATAAAGAATTTTTTTTGAGCTGAATCATGTTCCACACTTATGTTTATAGGGTGTGACATATTGTTGGTTTTTGTAATTAGAAAAGAAAACTGGTTTGATTTTAATATGAGAGATGCCAAATAAGTGAGTTTCTCTAGGTCATAAAAATTAAAGAAGAAGTCATTACAATGTTGAATGTAGCTCATTTATTCCACTGAAGGATCATTATATTTATTCATAATCCCCAAGCATATTGATGATGCATTTGTCTCATCTTGGGACATCCCCAGTGAGAAAGTGGAAGTGGCTGTTTATGAATTTGATTGATTGATTGATTAGCATTTGGTTTGATCCCTTATGGTCCCGATGCACCTAGGCCTTAATTTGACAGGCCTATTTTGCCCCATAATCTGATAACAATTCAGGTGAGCCCTGTTCCTCTCCTAAGGTCCAGATGGTTCCCAGACTTAAACTTTTAATATCCTCTGGATCCAAGAAAAAGGAACCCAGATGTACATGTCTGAGTGAAGGCAAAGCCTCACACTCACCGAAAATGAGAGCTGAGGTTTCTTCCTGTACTCCACACCTCCTACATAAGGGACATTAGTTAGCCCCATCAAGTGAAGATGTCTTCTCAGGGTATTATGTCCAGCAATAAGGCCAATCATGACCCTGGATAGTGTCCTATTAATTGACAAAAGTCTGGTCTTTGCGCTCAGATTAGGGCCCAAAATTAATTCCTGAGTCTGTCTCTGTGTACTACCAAGACCTCACCACCTTGCTGGTTATCTAACCAGCGTCTGGTTGTTTGTGAATAATTGTGAATAAAACAGCCTTATTTCTACTATAACAGAGTTTTAAACTTGTGCGAAGATGAGACAAGTGCATCAATGTGCTTGGAGATTATGTTGTGAAATAATGATTTATCAGTGGAATGAATAAGCTACATATGTTGTAATAACTTCTTATTTAATTTTTATTATCCAGGGAATCTTACTTATTGAACGTCTTTCATACTTTGAATAAAAATTCTGTGAACTTGCTCCTACTGTAGGGTCATTGGTTTGTTGGATACAGTTCCCGTGCTGCAGTACTGCAGGGAAGACGTGGAGAGGCTGGAACGGCGCTGGACAGAGGCACAGGGACGGCGGATCAGAGAGCTGCGGGCAGAACAACGGGAACTAAAGGAAGAACTGGCGGCAGCCAAGACCCGACTGCTTATCCCTGCTACACGGTGGAGCTACGAACGTAAGTGAGTTATCATTCTTACATTACTTCTTTCGATGAATTTTTTTCATAGTCTAATAATATTTAAAGTAAAGTTTGAACTTTTTACGCTAAATACCTGTAATAAAATCTTCTGGGCAATCGCAAAGCTTGATCAACACTGCTTCATGGGCCTACTCCATGTCCGTTATCAGGATCAGTGTCTTCCTTGATGACAAGGACAATAGGTCTGTGAAACACTGGATTTTAAACGTACAGTGTTGCAGCTAACTGCCCAATAAGACATAAAGCAACAAGATTTAAGGGTTTTCACAGCAGTGAAATTTAAGATTGGGGTTTTCCGAATTCTAAAACTGTAGTTTAGTATGGAGCTAAATATTTGAAAGCACCTCATACCACCATCTTTATTTTACCATGGCAAAGGAGGCAGTGAGGGTCCTTCACATTTTTAGGAAGTCCTTTTCCTTCCTGCCCTTCAGTGCTCTGTTAGACACTCTGAGGTAGAGTTGCTCATTAAAAGTTTGCTTGTATGGGAGCTGCCTGTTTAGGAATCAAAGGCAGTCTGCAACAGAAACAGAATTCCAAGTGCTGAGATCTTTAACAGACATCTATTTTTATTATTAGGTACCATGTTTTCACAAACACCTTTCTCGCTTGATAACATGAAGCAGAACATCCTCGTCTTTGTGCTCTTGCTTAGTGATACTGTTGTTCAAACTGTTGCAGTTCATGTGGAAGCAAGCATGGACTGCAGGAATCCAAGCTTCCTAGAAGCACTGGATCGAGAGACGCAGATTCTACGGAAACGCGTTGAAGCCTGTAAGTCACACATTCTCATGGTCACCTGCTTCGATGCTCTTCTCAAACCACAAGACTGACTCAGGCTTCAGGAAGAACAGTTTGCAGTTTGCTATTTTGCCTGCTCAATGTAATATGCTGTAACCCTTTCAGACCCAAGACAGCTTTTGACATGAAGGTAGAAGAGTAGAAGTATGGAGGTAACATGAAAGGAACTTTCTTTGTTCCTTATCTCCTTTTCACTTTCCTCCTCCTTTATATTGTCATCTATTTCCCTGCCATATGATCCTTGTAGTCCAATTTCATCTTCATGCCTGCATCTTCCTGGCCTTGATTTCATTCTGCTTCTCCTTGCATTCTCATTCTCTTGCCTAATTGTCATCTTCTTCCCTCCCTTATCCCTTGTTACATTCCTCCTTTTACATCATCTTCAGCTTCTCCTGAGTGTCCATTTCCTTTTTGTCTGCCACATTGTCACCTAGACACCTCTTCATCTTTCACCTTTACCTCTTTCTTCATCCATTTTTTTTCCTCCTGTGTCTTTTGTTTTATAATTTTTCCTTCTTCAGGGCTGCCCTACATAGTTGTTTCATCTGGGTCTGAAGGGGTCAATGGGCCTTAGATGTTTGTGCTCTAAAAGTGTTCATTTCATACTTGCACAAGAGGTACGAATTCCCTTCTATTACCAAAGCAGTTTGCAACAAAAAGGCACATTTCATCACCAGAACATATTTATTCATATCCATTTGTGCCACATCTCATTTCTGTTCAGACCTTAAATTTTATGGGATAACATAAGGAAAATTCTGAAATGTACATTGAAATGGATTATGAATGCTGGCTCTTACTTCCAGCATAATTATCCTTACAACTGATCCATTATTAAAGAAGCTCTAAGTAGTGGGTTGTTAAATAATCTGGTAACATAGTGTGGTATGAACTGCTGGCATTGTCATTAAATATGCTGTAAGTACATAAACCCAGAAACAAATATATGGACACAACTCTTAAATTACCAGTTTGTATATAGGCTGACCTACAAATGTCTGCAGCAGTTTATATGCCATCATTAAATATACTGAGGGACAAATATATAAATATAACCCTTAAATTTAGCACTTCTTGTGAAGTTATCTGGGATTTCACTGGATACTTTTACAGTCTGGAAGAAAGATGTTGATATTGTCTTTTCACTTTGACAGGAAATGAAATGAAATTACTTCCTGTTATTCACAAAAATTGGTCTTTCATGTGAACTGAAAAATAATTAATAATAAAGAAGTATGGAATTCAGTTATTATCAAAAGACTTATGTAGTCACATATTGGACAGAATTAAACTATAATAAAAATTTTTACTGAAAGAAGTGTATTTTAAACATGATAGTCTTAAAGTGTGAACTGTATACAAGACATGCTGGTGTTAACAGAATGCAGAGTTAAAATAATGCATTTCCGTTATTTTATTATGGGACGGTATAACACGTTGTTCAACAAATATTCATTTCAGTGTATCATTTCATGGATGTATATATATTCCATTTCACATCTACACAACATGGAACTTTTTTATGGAGTTAATTTTATCTTGACTATATAGCCAAGCCTTCTGTACAAGGGTTGTCCATGTTTTTGTAACACATTGTCTGAAGTATTTTTATTGTAGATGGTGATACAGACTGTAAGAATATGAGAAATATTCAATTTCATGTATTTATGGACTGGAGATTCATATGGAAATACATAAGTTCAGCCCTTCTGGTTGATGTGGAGAAGGCTATGAAGATATTTTCTGCTTATGCCACTCTGATCAACTGTGTTAAAACCAAACATGGTGTATCTATAGTACTTTGACGGTACAGTCTTGCGACACTTAATGACAGGGATACGTTCTGAGAAATGCGTCGTTAGGTGATTTTGTCATTGTGCAAATATCATAGGGTGTACTTACACAAACTTAGATAATATAGCCTACTACACACCTGGGCTATATGGTATAGCCTATTGCTCCTAGGCTACAAACCTGTACAGCATGTTACTGTACTGAATACTGTAGGCAATTGTAACACAATGGTAAGTATTAGAATATTATATTATAATATTATAATCTTATGGAGCCACAGTTGTATATGCAGACCATTGTTGACTGAAACATCATTACATGGTGCATGACTGTACTAAATTAAGGAGCTCTGGGTAAATGTTTACTGTTATGTGGACAGTGTCTTCATCTTCATGGAAACTACTCTTTCAGCTGTTTTGGTACTAGTGGTAAAAAGGCTGTTGTATAAAAACATGGAAGTTTCAGGTATAAATGTAAGAGTACATTTTAAAAATAATAAGAAATATGTTTTTCTCACCTTCTCTTCCTTTCATCCTCAGTCAGCAAAGATGGAAAGGTTCTATCTTTGTACACACATTTGCACTTTTAACACTTGAAGTTAATGTTCTTAATATTTTATTGACATATTGCAGTTTCACTGAGAGGTTTTACAAACAACTTTTATTGAATCCAACTTTTGACACATTTTCTGTGTCATAGATACTGTAATTCTGCTTAATGCAGTCATAATTCTATGTTGCCTGTATTAAACTAAGGTAGATTGGTCAGTATAGTGACAAAGCTACAAACTGGACAACTGAGGAATCAGGGTTTTATTTATGGCACTGGCAGAGATTCCTCTCTCTCCACAGTTTCCAGACCAGCTGTGGGGTCCATCCAGCCTCCTATTCAGTTGATACCAGGGGCTCTTTCCTCGGGGTTAAAGCGGCCAGAGAGTGAAGCTGACCACTCACCTCCAACTAGTGCCGCTGTTAAGAATGCATGAAGGTGCACTTCTACTCCCCCATACATCTCTATGGCATGCCGCTTAATGAAGCACAATTATTCTTCTTTAAGATACAGTTCTCTGTTATGCATGGACATCTTTACCTTTCACCCATATCTGTTACAGTCTTCCTATCTATCTTCGTACTTTAGTTTATTAACTTTGTCTTATATTTTTCTTGTGCCTTGTGTTTTATACATATTGACAGAATGGGTGTGATAATACCCATTTCTTTAACTTTAATATTAATATGATACCACATTCAGAAGCCCAAGAATTGAGCCGTACCAGCAATGGAAGGAAATTCTGCTTGTCAGTTACCTTAATGAAAATAGCTATTTGTGATAAATTACATTATTTTAAGTACTCAAATTATTCCTTTCATTTTGGAATTTGTAAGCATGAAATGTCATTTACTGCATTACTTCACTACAAATATTAATTAAAGTATTTGTTTAGTTCTGTAATACATTAAAATTTGTCAGTTTTTTGTTAGTTGTCTGTTTCACACCCCAGACCTAATACAGAACACTCAGTAATTTCCAAATTATTCAATAACTTTGGCAATATGTATAGCAGCTACAGCTGTTAAGAGTGACATGGAAGGAATGAAGTCTCGATTTCTGTTTTGATTCAAATCCTCATTCCCAGCCCGTTTTTTTTAATACTTGTGTAAAATTGAATTCCTAAATGTTAGTCCTACTTTAAAGTTTTAATTGCTATATACCATGGTTTTGACAAGGAAATAACTGTTTGCTAATTGAAGAGGAGGTACTGCTGCTTGTTGCTGTATGGTGTGAATCATGTTTGTTAACAAACTTACTTCCTGCAAAGTCTGCGTGAATCAGAGGAAATTTTTTCAATTTTCTGTGTATCAAAATGTATTTGGTATGTATTTGCCATGGTGTGATCTTAGGCTAAGGCGTTGCTTCATTTTCACCATTAAAAATGACAGTACACAAAATTGCTGTTATCTAATCATAGAAATGGAGGCGAAATTACTGTGTAGCAAGAAAATGAAATATGTTGCTTCAAACATAAGTCTCCTGTTTCAATTTCCCTCTTCACTCTCTTATTTGTAGTTTTGTGCACATTTTTTATAATATTCTTCCTCCCTCTTATGACACAAAATCCAAAGTTTATCTTGTGTATTTAATTCTTGGTTCTTCATAGTTCCAATGAGCAGTATTACTTAGATTAACCTTCAAACAGGCTGCAGTAATTACTTTCTAAATCCAGGTGGGGATATACCATTGATCTTACATCATTGCCACACCATAAGCCTGTTAGCAAGAGAATATATTACTGACTGTAAAAAAAAGCATGTTCATGAGAGACTGATGTAATTGTGTTTCAGTTTAGAACAAATTATGCTTTTAAAAACAAGTACATGTTAGTCCGCTGTTGTGAGAATGTTTCATGATGAAGACTTTGATACACCTTGATTAAGTACAGCAAAATCCTATGATAGTAATAAATAAAGTACAGACATGCTCCTACTTATGCAATAGTTAGGTTCCTGACGTTCCAGTGAAGTTGCATTTTGTACCAATCAAAATTGAATATGTGGTCAACTATGTCCATGTGCACATGTGGGTGTTTGTGTATGTGTGTATACGCTTCTGTAGAAAATGACCATTTATTCCAAAAATCTTACCATTTTCTTTCTCTTACAAGCTGGTACTCCACTATTTGTTTCTAAGTCACTACATGAGTGCAGTTGCCCTGCAGTATTTCTCTGCCCCTTTTGCCTACTGCACTCTCATTGCAGTACGGAAATATTTGGTGGACAATTAAAAACGCTTTCTTTTGGGGGGGGGGGGGAGGAAATTGATTATGTTTAAATGTAATAAGTAGATTTGGGTCTATAACCAAT
>Ga0136643_10006993_pt1 | contig 16250 bp, 8 predicted proteins | sample TergutLab28metaG_FD_96883 | JGI IMG/M metagenome (GOLD analysis project Ga0136643, IMG submission 96883) | Labiotermes labralis P1 segment gut microbial communities from Petit-Saut dam, French Guiana - Lab288 P1 (version 3) (version 3) | ecosystem: Host-associated > Arthropoda: Insects >... | reverse complement strand
GCACGCCTCAAGTCAGCCTACACAACACAACAAGTACTCGCTAGCTCCTGAAGATGGACGTACTAACGTCTGAAACATGTTGAGCAATATATAATAAAGCAAGTGTCATCTAGTTGGTCAACCATTATTCAAATTTGTTACTTCATATTTTGTAAGTGTTTCAGAATATGACCATATACGGTCAAGTATGTAAACTAAATCGCTGACAACGCACTTTCCTCTCTATAAAACTCCCCTCTTTGATAGTTACGAGACAACTTCTTTTGGAGAATCTTTCGGGACGTTATTTGTTTGACACTCGACACTGTACCAGCGAAGCAAGTACCTACGATGACGGCAGATTTTTGAGTACACAGCTCTGTTACTCAACGATTGTTAAAATAACTAAAGAGATGCCGAGAATGAACTTCGGCATACTGCTGTTACAAGGTAAGCTTTAACAGTTGCATTGTAATGAATTTTGATTTTATTACAAATCTAGTCAAGTCTAAATTCAGTTTGAAGTTCTAAATTGCATACCCTTTGGACTATACCGAGAGGCAAGAACATTAACTTGAACACCTTAGTACAAACATTTTTTTGTAACTAAACTGTGTAATATTGTAGAATAGTGTAGAGCTAGAGAATATAGGCTTAGTTAAAGAAGTCTTTGCTATTGCTTATCATGGAAACCCTGTAGTAACCCTCAGACGTTTTGCCTAGGAATAGGCTGGGTGCAGCATTTAAACCTACCCTAGATTTAATTCTAGACACAGAGGACTTAGTGCCTCAACCCACTCATGTCTACCCAGGCATAGTCAGGTGGAAGTCAAGCTCCCTAACCCCGGGTTCACAACAATTACAAATCTTCGTCATATATATTTCCCCAACTTGTCACATTTGCCCTTGTTATGCAACATTTCCTGGTGCAGAATATACATTGAACCCAAGTATATCCACCCATCCAGATATGTAGTTTCGTCACAGAATATTAGTGTACTTACATCATTTATGTGTGCTGGTGCTTGCATTTTTAAAATGTGTTTGTGTGAACATATTCTTGTCTCCCTAGCCACACAAGAGACAAACATGTTTTAGCTGCTTGCTGTGGGCAGTATGTTCATTTGTGTGTACTTGAGAAATGAATTGAAACATGACAGTTTGTTTACTTGAAAGAAATGCAGATTAAATTTGCAAGCAGCAAATAGTAATTATCTGTAGCTTATTTGAGTTTTCATATTTTATAAGGAAAGTTAATTTTGTATTATTAGAAATATGAGTGCATGTATTCCACCTACAAACATTTTACCCCTTTTGTGATTTCTGAGTTATACCATTGGAGGCTACTCCACTGTCATGAGTGTAGTTTCTTATTAACAGTACCATTTTGGTGTCCATTTGTACTTCTGAGGTGGGAGTGACATCATTCATTGTAGGGACCTGAAATGTATGCTGAAATTTTGGTGAAATATATGCTTCATAGTGTTTGTTTTTGTAAAATACGGAGATGAGACATATGTGAAATCTTAAGTAACTTTTCCATTTTACAGCAGTAACTGCATTATTGTCCTTGGGTAAAGGTAAAGGCATAGGTGGGTTGAGATTTTACCACCAAAATGCAGCATGCATTTTTCTTCCCTTCACCCCACCATACATTCCACATGCCTGACCCTCATCACCCTCCTTGATTTGTGTACCCAAGTAATACTTGGTACAGAGTACAAATCATGAAACTCATCAATGTGCAGTTTTGCCCAGCTTCCTGTTTCTTCTTGGCTCATAGACCCAAATATTTTCCTCACATTCTATTGTCTACCACCCACAACCTTAATGTGAGAGACCAAGATTCACACCCATACAGAACTATGAATTAATTAACTAACTACATGAAGCAGAACCCTCAGCTATTTAAGAAAGTCTCTGTAATTTATTGAATGCGAAGATTCAGTACAGTGTTCACCAGAGCCTGCCAGTTGTTCCTGTCCTGAACCAGATTAATCCACTTCACATTCTCCCAGCCAGATCCTCCTATCTATGCCTAGGACTTCCTTTTGTTGAGGTTTTCCTGCTGAAACCCAGCATGCATTTTTCTTTTCCCCCATACATACCACTTGCCCTGCCCATGTCATACATAGACAAGACGAAGCGCCAGTCATTGTCAAGCACAGTGAGCAAGAGATACTTCCATCTGTATCTAATATGTAATATAGCTGCAGTTGCATGGTGATACAGTGGTCATGTCATAAAACAGATAACCTGTAGTGAAATAAAATTATTGTTACACATGTTATTAATAGTACTTTCCCCTTCCCAACCTAACCTCCAGCTCCACCCTGCAGTGTTGTTTGTTTGTGAGAGCAAAACCTATTCATTTTAATAACAATTCTCTTCCTCAGTAACAGTTTCTGAAATGTAACTGTCATAAGTCCTAGCAGTTTTTCCCTTACCAACTGAATTTTCATATTTTTGCTTATTGCAAGTAATTTTATCAAAAATTTCCCATATTTTGTGGTTACTTCAGATTTTAGGACTGTGGGTTATTTCCTGTTTGTCTAGTGGGTGACACTAGCTCTAGGCAGTATTTATAGAAGTGTTACTGACCTGACATTACCCACTGTTTTGCCACACTGTGAATTTTCTCTGTGAAATTATGGGAAGGCAGGGAAGAGAGCAGAATATCTTGTACTGCAATGGCAGTTTCTTGAATGTTCTGCCATATACCAATATTAGCACAGAGTATGCTGATGTCTGTCATTGCTAACTACCTCATGTTGGGCTCTGGAGTAGTTTAAATTAAAACACCTGTCATGTTTTTAGCTCAAGATTGTAGCTTTGCAGTTAATGGTGTTATAACTTCCAAGTTCTCTAGCCAGAGTTGGATAGACAACTTTTGCAAGATTATCTTTCTACTGTTAAGTCACTGAGAAAGATTGTAGTTTTGTATGTGAGACCTGATGTATTCTTTTACTAATCTTTGTGCTCTGGTTAGTGCTGCTTTATGTTTTGGTTAGTACTTCTTTTCTTCTCTTGATGATGTATAATCACATTCTTTAAAAATGGTTAGTGTACATTGTTTTCTCACTTTAGATTAATTTTGTTAAGGTCAGAATTATTGGACTGCTACTTGCCAAATTATATACAACTATTGTTCTGCTTTCTGTAGTACATCTTCACTTCTGTACATAAAATTAATACATATTTAAACATTCCACACATATATACACATCAATTTCAACATTAAAAATTCACAGAGACATACATATTTCCAATGGTATGCATTTGAAGATCTTTTCCCCTGCAATGTGTGCAGTTATAAACCTGTACATTAAAGATAATCAGACTACTTAACTTATATATCCTTATCTTGTATTGACAGTTGGAATTTATCTGTGTTATCAGCATTTTAATTTTGTTGTTGGAAATGATAACATTCTGTCAGTACTTCAGTTGGCATTAACTAGACTACAGGATTATAACAGTTGTTACCATCTGTCTGCGGTAAGTTATGTAGCCAAAAACAAGATAGTTGAAACAATCTTGAAACTTTTCAGTTGATTTTTAAGTTTAGATTTTTTATTCTTTGCTTTCTGTAAAAGTGGTAGGTTTGTACTGGGCACAGTATGATTTGACATGTAATTTAGGGGCTAACACATGAGGTTTGAGGCTTCCACAGCTGTAACTATGAGAATGCTGTCTTGTAGGATATGGCACTGTGTAATTCAGCAGAACTTTATTGATATTCCAATGGAACTCAAGCATCCATCTTCAAGTTAGAAGAGCTAGAGATACTAGACTACCCAGTCTCACCTCATAGAAAATGGTGTGACTATTTAAAATCTTTGTTACCTAGTGCATTCAGATTGATGTTTGAAGGTAAGAGAGCAGTAGTGTTAAGATTTCTTACCTTAGAAATGCTTACCACATTCCAAATTATAGTGTCTCAGATGTCTTCTCAGAAGTGTTCATGCAACTTGCATTACTTTTAAAATGTGTCCTCAACACTTAATTTTACAAAAAACAAATCTTTGTCCTTTACTATGTCCATGCATATGTAGTTTGAGGTTGTATGTGCATGTGTATTACGCCAACATGAACATCATGCAAATTCAGGCCATAAGTCTACATCTCATTTATCTAAGTACACTTTTATTTCCCTCCGTCTACTTCAATATCTCACATGTATGTGACCTCCAGGTTTCCCAACTAAAACTGTGTGTGCAGTTCTTCCGTTTGTGCTACATGTCTTATACATCTGATACTCCTTGGTTTTATAATCCTAATAATATTTTGTGAAAAGTATAAATCATGAAGCCACTAATAATCAGTTTTTTCCAATTCTCTCTGATTCTCTCACTGGTTGGAATATTTCCATTTTCACTCTGTTTTCAGACCACTTCAACTCATGTTTTTCCTGTAGAGTAAGATGCTGTGTCACAACTATACAAATAAGGGGTAAAATTATATTGTATAGTTTCCTTTTTTGTCGTTAGATAGGCAATGGGAAGGTAAGTGATTCTGAACTGAGTGGTATCAAGCATTCAACATATTTGTTCTGCCCTTAATTTCGTTATGAATGAAATTTTGATTTTATAGTGTCACCAAATATGTGTGTGTGTCTATTTTGACACATATTGAAAGGATTTATGAACCACCATGAGATTATTATTTTGTCCTATATTGTGGTAATGAGACATGAACATGTCCATAGTATTGTGTGGAATTACTAAGTACCACCCTGCATTGTAGTGTCTGATGAGATGTGTTGAGATTTGCTTTAGGATATTTATCCTAATGGCATTCTTCATGTATCATTTTTTGCAGTGTCTTTATGTAATATTTGAAAGAGATGTCATCCAGGCATTCTGCATTTGATTTGCTTTCTTCTGGGTGCTGTAATAATTATTGGTATTACTTTTGCTTGTATGTTTATTATGAATGTAGTTCTCTACTATTATCCTTGAATTTCAAAGTCTTCTTGGCTTATTGACCAAGTTCCTCTTCTGTGGGATGGATCAACTTCATCTTTGAGCAGATATTTCCCCTTTTTGTATCAGATGGTGATACCAGACTTGTTGCAGGATATAGTTATCTTTCACTATGTTGTTTTCAAAAGACATTTGTCAGTTATTGTTAGTTATTACAGCTACTTGCTGCCCAGTGTTAAAATCTATGAGCTGGTGGGGGCGAGATTTTCTGCACCTGTCCAGACCGGCCCTGGGGACCACCCAGCCTCATGTACAATGGGTACCGGGTCTTTCCTGGGGGTAAATTGCGGCCGGAGCGAAACACTGACCCCTAACCCCTTTCTAGTGCCATGGTCAAGAAAGAGTAGAGCCGTACCTCTACTCCCCCTATGGGCTGTATGGCCTGTACAGAGCCTCAGTGCCTGTACTAGGGTGCACTTTACTTTACTTTACCCTGTAATTGTGCTGTATGAATTAATCTGCTGCTGCTGCTGTTATGGTTGTCATCAGTATTATCTTTGTTTCTGGGTTTGTGTTCATTGTCATTTTGGAACAACCAGGGTAGTTAAAAAATGAAAGTTGCTGGATGTAGGCCAGATGACCATAGTTTCATTTTTAGTGTTGATAGAGACTTCTTTTCACCACGGTGTATTCAGTGGCTCAAGGATCTTCCCATTTTGTTATTCAGTCAGAAATAGAGACTTTTCCTTGAGGTAAATTTGTCAAAGAATGAAACTGACCACTCACATTTATATAATGTTATGGTTAAAAAATTTGTGGAATTTCCTATATCCTGACCCATATATGACTGGAAGGACATCTTTCCCTCTGTACTGCTACTAATATTGTAGTGGTTTAGTAATTTTTGTACTTGATACAAACTGTTGCAGTAATAACATCAGTCATTATCTGTGTAATAATGGGCAGCAGTGCATCACGTATTACTGATGAGAACAAGCTGGAGGAATACACCGAACTCACATATCTCAAGAAGGCTGAGATACAGTAGTAAGTTATATATGGCATTTTGATGGATAAACTGAGCCATTGACTGTTTAATATTTTCATGTTCTACCAATTTCTGTGTGGCAGGAGCAAGGGGTTTTTCTCTTCTGCAGAGCATTCAGACAACTTCTGGGGTCCACCCATCCTCCTCTTCAGGGGGTACCAGGGTCTCTTCCCCTAGAATAAAGTGTTCAGAGCGTGAGGCTAACCATTTACCTCCATCTAATGCCAAGATTATGAATGAGCGAAGCTATACCCCAACTCCACAATATGACTGTCCACAGGGACAACATTACCTTTACTGAATCCTGTGAGAGTGTTATTTGTAGTGGCTCCAAGAAACATTAAAAAGTCATACACTTAGCATATTCTGGAATGTTCCAAATGTAGCATTATGGACCCATTTCTGTGTAAGGGTAGAAAGCATGAGGTGCAATATCATGCATATAACTGTGCGTACAGGTCACAACTGTGATTAATATAATATTGACTTCAGTATTGGTGTCATCACTGCAGTAAGTCTTGGCAGAGAAACAAATGTTCATAGAAAGTGATTATCTTACTTTTTACTTCAAACAGCATCTGGAAGCACTTTTATTCCATGGATCCTGACCAAGTAAGAAGAAACTCTACTTGCAGTCTACCTGTGACCCGTCTTGAAAAGTTCCTGCCTCAACTGACGGTAATCTTTCTACCTGTGCAAAATATATTGCACAAAATTTCTACATATTGAAAGAAACAACTGGAAACCATACTTATCGCTGGGGATTGGTGGCCTGTGTAGTGCTAGGTGAAATGAATGTTTCTGTCTTCTTAATAGTTTCCAAATTAAGGTGTAATCCATTGAAAGCAATTTAAACCTACAAATATGTATGGACAAACATGTTGGTATTTGTGTATATATTACAAAATATGCTTGACATGTCTGTATTCTTTTAGTCATGTCATTGATCAGTGCTGGAAATGCTGTCATGTTTTTAAGTTTTATAAAATGTGGCTTGTTACCACAGTTTCATTCTCAAGGAAACTCCTGTGTACTTGTACAATATTTGGTGATCATAATGTTCAACACACATATGAAACAGAGAACTGATCAACAGAGACATAGTGTCACTCGGTTTAGTTAGTGTCTGCATTTGCTAGAATTAGTATTTTTTCACCCCCCCTTTTTTAAACAAAACCCTTGCACCGTTCTGAATTAATTGTGTGTGCCCCCACATTTCATACCATTCTCTCAATAGAGGCGCTGTTTGTGTATATTTTCTGCTGTCTATATTTGTTTTGATTCTTCATGTAACAGTGTCTCATCTGAAGTCTCATCCAGTACACATATTTTGGTACATATTAAACTGACAAATTGGTGACATTTCTTAACAGTTGTCTCTGTATCCTTTTGTTGGACTACATGCATGGGATGAATGTGATAAGCATGTACTTCAGTTATCTTGTGGCCTTAGACATATATGACAGCCTGGTTCGTTGGAAGAGGTTGCATGATGGTTTATATGGAGCTACAGAATTTTTTTTACCTACGTGGTAAAACTGTTAAGATACTACCAAGTATAGCTAATTATGCCATAGTCTGTCATCTCATTTGGAGTTTCTTAAACTCCAAATGAGATTTTTTAAAGAATTGTGAAATGCAACAAGAGATTTCACTGTGCTTCCCAGTTCATATTTGCTGAGAAATATGAATTTGTAGTTGAAGCATTCATTTATGGGTCAGTCCTTTTAACATGATTTGTATGGTTGAATACAGTAAAAATAAATAAATAAATAAATAAATAAAATATATATATATAAATACAGTCAAAGGAATTTTAAAAAAGTCACTGAAATAGTATCATAGCTAATATGTAATTAGTAGACATCTAAGATAGACAACTCTGATAAAAAGTGTAATTCCAAAAAAATTGTAAGGGCCTTTGGGAAAGAAAATCCAGTTGTATTACAATATCTGTGTAAAATACTCTTAATTTATATCCTGTAATATTAATCTTATAGTGTGCTTTGCGGGATCTAAACAGATATAAACACACTGTGCTAGAAGAAAATGTGGAATACTTCAGCATTAAAGGACTAATTGTTCTGTTTACTGTCAGTTTCAAAGATAATATTGTTTTGGAGATGGTTGAATGAAAGGTGTGCAGCAATGGTGGAATGTTATTGATGCAAGAAAATTAGCATACTTGGAGAAGAGTCTGTCCCCATGCAACATTTTCCACCATAAATCCCACATGGACTGGTCTGTGATTGAACCCAGGCCTCCAAAGTGAGAGGCTGGTGACTAACCACTTGAGCCATGGCACAGCCCAAATTCAGTATTTATAATGTGAAGACTACATATACACAAATATATAAGTGATTTTGTGGAATTATATTTCTTTCTAACACGTCAATACATAATACCACTTTTTTAAACTAGGTTAATCCCTTCAAAGAACGTTTATATGATGTCTTCTTTTCAAGACTGGATGAAAATGGGGCCTTTTATTTCACCTTCGAAAACCTGTTGGATATGTGTTCTGCGCTGTCTCCACAGTGCCCTGATAAAGTAAAAGCAAAATGGGCATTCAAGGTCTTTGGTAAGTTGTAAGAATGTTAGACCTCCAAACACTAGATAATCTGTGCTTTTAGCATAGTAGAAACCAATTTGTCTGAATGCTGTATACTTCGTATGGCTGTAATGTGGGGATTGGAAACATTAAGAAAGATTGCAATGTATGACCATGGTATGTGATATAATATTAAAAATTGTTAGGATTTGACATTCTAAATATTTACATTTTCTTAACAATATTTTTTACAGATTTCAATAATGATAACTATATTGATAAAGAAGATCTCATGAAAGTTATTGACAGATTGACAGAATCGAAACTCCAGTACGAAGAAAAACAAAAAATAATTGAAGTTGTAAGTATGAAGTGTTTCTATGTATTTTCTTATAGGAGGGTATATGGTCTTTTGTGCATATGTCAATGCTGAATGTACTTAAGATGGTCACAGTGTGAAGGATCATTTAATGCCCTCCTTCTATCCTGAACCCAATCTCATGATAGGCCTAAACCACATGTTCTTCAAGGGTTGAGGAGTCTTGAAGATGAAGGTGGTGTGTTCATTTGAAACACTGTGAACTGATACCCTGTGCTCTGCATAACAACCCTGAAAACCTGAATGATCCACATCTTGTATAGTTGATATTATCTACTATGGTGTTAATTCCTTAATTGGAACTATTACCAGTTTGAGCCTAATATGCACATAATATAGCAATGTTCAATAATCACAACATGTTGTGGCATGATGTTTCATTCTTTGACATTTGGCTGCATGTATTTGTGTGTGTACATGTGTGTGCATGCACACACACACACACACACACAAACAGTCTCTTATAATCCACCCCACCCTCCCATACTAATTTAAGTACACTGGTTACACTATACACACTACTGAAATCCTTTTCAGTTACAATTTATATTATAAGATTGCTTTTATTAATTAAATTAGGCATCAAGTAATCAAAGTGTATGTATTTGTGATGCATCTCTTTCAAGTAGGGACTTGCTGTTGGAAAGTTGTTGAAATCACTGTATCTCATGTTCTGTTCTAAAATGTCATTCCATTATTCACCCATGTTTTGTAAGAAGAACAACCCACAAAACATTTATTTTACAGCAGAAGCAAACAACAGATTTTCAAGAAACTTCCCTCTTTATTGCAATTGTAGTATTTGAGCTGTTAAAATAGTGATAATGGTAATAGGATTTTGATAGCTCAGATAGTTAATTTGCAACACAGAGGAAGGTTTCTTGGAAATCTGTTTTTTGCTTGTGATGTAAAAGTGATGTCTTGTGGGTTGTCCCCTTTAACAAGATAGGGACATTTATGTCACAAAGGTTATTCAAGACTAGAATTTAGTAAGTACAGAAGTTATGAAAAATGATATTCTTAAAACAGCACTGAAATGAGAAGCATTGTATTTTTTATCTCACTGAAAGTAAAATGTAAATCATGCTGGAATTATAACATCCTTTGTTTGATTACACACATTAACTCTTTTCACCATGTTTTGAGAGACACATATGAGTTTTTCTGATGTACTGTTGCTAGTCATATTGTCACTATTTGCTTTCAGTTGTAGGCTTTTTTTCATTGTTTTACTACAAAGCAGAAATTCTGTGAATGTATGCCGAGTTACAAACTACAAAGTTTTTTATTAGTTGGCTTACATTGTTTCAAACTACAGGTGGATGAATGTGTTGGGTTGGTCGTTTCATGAGGTAACAGTAGGAGAAGTATAAGTATGATTTCATTTTCCTGAATTCTATGTATAGTGTAACCCAATTCCTGATAAGCGACAGAAATAGTTGTGCAATCTTACTTTATCTCTTTCAGTATTTATTTACCTACTGTTGTTGGTCTTTCATATTTTGGATTCACCACTATTTGCAAAAGACAGTTAAGATAAATATGCAAAATAAACAAACACTGAATCTATGTCTAATTTTGTTTCAGATTCTGAAAGAAGTGGACCTGGGTAAGTCAGGTGATATTTCATCAAGGGAGTTTGTTCATGCTGTTACTAAGATGCCAGACTTCGCCACATGTTTCCAATTGAAGGTGTAAAACAATGCTTCTGGTATATAATCCCTATGACCCTAATTTTAAATTACATACACCATATAGTATAGCAAAATGTAAAACAAGAATCAACATAACATTTTGTACTGCATAATGCCATTAGACAAAATTGTAAAGCTGATTATGGTCCCAATAACAAAAATGTTGGTTCTGTACTGAGATATTGTTTACCATTGTGGATGTTTTAATCATTGTAATCAATTACTGTAATCTTCCCCTAAACTACGTGCTTGAGGGATTTTTTTTTCTGCTCAAGTTGGAGCAGTGATGATGAATGAAGGGTTGTTGTTACATACTTTGCTGGTTGAATTAATAGTGAATAACTTAAGAGTTTATGATATGCCATTACTGGTTTCACATAAACAAAGAAAATTAGCAGACTGTAGAATTCAGTATTACTTGGTTACCTTGTGTGCAGCTTGAATTGTAGTGAGAAGTCTTTGAGAGAAAATCCGAATGATACTTACTTACTCCATGGTGCAGAGTCCTTCTTGAGAAGCTAACTGGTTTGCAGCTAGTCAAGAAATTCCCCACTTTTACGGAACTCGGAGGTTCATTACCGCACTCACAAGCGTCCGCCACCTGTCCCTATCCTGGGCCAACCCAATCCAGTCCACTAACCCACATCCCACCTCCCGGAAATCCATCCTAATATTATCCACCCATCTACGTCTAGGTCTCCCCAGTGGTCTCTTTCCCTCTGGTTTCCCTACCAAGACCCTATATGCCCCCTCTCCTCCCCCATACACGCCACATGCCCTGCCCATCTCATTCTTCTCGATTTTATCACCTGCACAATATTGGGTGAGGAGTACAGATCACTTAGCTCGTTATGCAGTCTCCTCCATTCCCCCATTACCTCGTCCCTCCTAGGTCCAAATATTCTCCTCAACACCATATTCTCAAACACCCTCAGCTTCCTTTCCTCCTTCAATGTCAGCAACCAAGCTTCACACCCACACAAAACAACAGGCAATATTATAGTTCTATATATCTTATTCTTTAAGAAAATCCGAATGATAGCTTTCATAATTTATAAACCAGTACAAAAACAGCATCCAACTCTGTTCCCTATCTTACGTGTGCAGCAAATATGATACACTTTGCTGTCTGTTTTATTTATTGATTATTTATTTCTTGATACTACCAGTAACTTGGAATATAGTCTGCCAGATGTTAGAATGGTTACTGAATAATGAATGGAAAGGAATGTGAAGTGGTCAGGGACTAATTCTGGTACTGTCCTAGCACTCACCTGCAGAAATAAAAAAACCTGTCCAAAGAGTGAGTCCTGCCTGACATGCAGCAGGCACCCCCTGAACATGAGTCATGCATTATCATTTGAGCCACCTTGCTTAGTGAATTGTGTTCACTTCGGACATTACCATAAAGAGTAAATATAACAACACTGATGTCAAAATAGAAGATAAAGTTGTTCCTGCCTATGCCATGAAGGTATACCAGGGGAGCACAAGAATAGCTCCACTCACTCTTAACATCAGCATTAGATCGAAGTGACAGGTAAACTTCATGCACCATCACTTTATCCCCAGGAAAGAGCCCCAATTACCACTGAATAGGAGGCTGGGTTGGCCTCAAGGCCAGACTGGACATTCTGGAGAAGATAAATTTTCTTTCATGCTGGGTTTCACTATACAAAGTATACTATCCTAGCTCCAATGTCATAAAGACCATTTATTTTTTCACACTTTATACGAAATGCTTCCAAATTTTACTTAAGATGTCTTTTGGAGCTACTCAACAACCTGTACTCAGTATTTTAAATGTAACAGTTTGAGGTCTGTAGATCTGAGGGAAACATGTCAGTGTGTATTGTGTGTGTACATCTCCTTCACTCTTTCTCCACAGTCACTGAAACAGCATAAACACAGTCCAGTGATGAATGCTTTTCAGTGTAATCATGATAGTATTTCATATATTTATGTTGCTTGTAAACCACATACTAAAAGGCAGACAATGTAGCTAAGTCTCAAAGTGTACATATTTTACATAAATTTCTGCACAAATTTATATAAATAATTTCTAAGGGTACACCTTAAGTCTTTGGAGCATTACAAGTTTGCTGAAGGTTTGTGCCTTTTTGAGATTAATGTGATCTGTGATGGGCTAAATGTATGGAAGATTTAATTGTTGTTGATGTCCACCTCTTTGCCATGCCATATTAACTCACTGCATTCAAATGCTGTCAGATAAATTAAACTCTCTGTATACATTTTAGATCAAAGTGATAGAAGGAACAATTCAAATATTATGTTCTGCTAATTATGCCTTGCAAAGAATATTAGAAGCACAAATCTAAACTTATATGCAGAACAAAGTACATTTGATAATTATTCAAATGTTGTAGTCGCTTAGCTGAAGTAAAAAACTTCTCCCTTTATTGAATAAAACGCATACCAGTTTTCATCAACTTAGTTCTACAAACAAGGTTTAGGCACTCAGATGTCTTTAATTTTTGTTGAACACATAGTAGATAGGCCATGTCTGTCTGTCCATCTACCAACATTTTATCTTCTTTCTGCTGACAGTGATGATTGAATTATTGATTTATTGTTGAATTTGTAGGGATGCTGTTTTAACTTCTAATTTATATAGCATTTAATGGGATGGGAAGATGATAAAGAATAGTGAGTAGTTAATATTTTGAGATGGGTAGATGTGGCCTGTTTAAAGGCACTGTGACAATATTTCCCTGGAGAAACACAAGAATCCTGAGGATAAACGACAGTTCTGGATAAATTTGGACCAAGTACTTTTGTAATGCTTGCCTACAGCATTGCTCTTCTACACCAATTTTTGCAAAAACTCACACCTAAAAATTCAGAAAATGAAAAAAATTTATTGGATGTAAGCCCAGCCTAGCCAGACAAGCACAGAAACATGGCAACTGGTGACTGAGCATGTGAATGAGTAATTAGTTTTCATAGCCCCTGCAACCACCTGTTGGATTTGGTGGTACTGACAGTGATTTTTAGCTGAAAAGTTTTGTTTTGATGATGATGTAGCAGTTATATTTCCACTCTTTTACAAGGACCTGTGTCCATGTTAGTTTTATTGGACTGGCCATGTTAATAGAATGGATAGTAAAAGAAAAGTTAGTCAAGTGTCTAATTATAATCCCTAGGGAAGTTGGCTAATATGATGACCAAAAAACAGATGGAGGAACTGTGTGCAAACAGATATTAATAGATGCAAAATTAAAACCTGGAAAGAGAGGTCAAAAAACATCTGACTGGGAGAAGTCCATTAAGGAGGCAGGGGTTTGCATTTGACTATAGTGCCTTCTAAGAAGAAGGAGGAGAAGTGTCAAGGTTGCCCAACCATGGATAATATGAATCATACAGAGTGAGCAGCATAAAAAATAACTTCATGGTTGTACAGGTGAAACCTCCATTCTAAACATCATTTTGTGATAACATAAATTATATTGAAATAATTCATCCCTCACAAATACATTTTTGTTATTTACAAAACAGAGTATTCATTGTAACATGTTTTGGTCGATCTGGTCATCTTCAAGGAATACACAATGTATGTAACATACATGGGAGGATTGTAGCAACATAAAATTCCATAATGAGAAATTATGTCTCATTTTTGACATAGAGGATTATAATGTGTAAAGGTATGTTATTGATATAAATTTGGAAGTAGTATATATTCCAGCCATTTTGACATTCTGTCTTTTACCAATCTAAATTTATTTTCTTGGAGGTACTAGATTATAGTCTGTAATCTTACTTTGTGATGGTTATGTTGAGCAGATTCTTGATTTTAAATTTATCTTTTTTTGAATATAGGATCAATGTCACGCTGACGTAAAAGAATTCTCACACAATGTTAAACACTTTAGATTGGCCCTAAGTAATTTTCTTCATTTAAAGTCATTTTGTTCTTTGGATGAGTATTTTAATAAAACTAAGGTCTAAGATTAGATTTTATTTTATAAATGTAATTATAACCATTGTTCTGCAGTCTTAATATTTTATATTTTTACTTTAATTTGTCAGTGACAAATTTCAGCTCTGTTTTAAAATATTTTCTACTATGATAGAAGGTTTGAATTTCATAAATAGTTGCTTTTTATAATTTTATTACAGTTTATTGTTCAGTATATTATAATATTATTGTATTGATCTTAAATTAATTGTACACGTTCCTCATATTGTATGTATATGATTCTTTGTCACTGTGACTTATGCTTTGATATTGTGCGTGCATTTTGTATTTCTATATTATTTTATGGCCAATTCTCTATCCAGTAGATTTGTTAAACCTGATGAATGTATAATTAATGAATGAAAATTAATGAAACAATATACATAGAGCTTCTTTTTGTGTGATCTCTTTGAATAATCCTTGGGATTTATGTTAGTGGCTAAGCTGAAATCTAGTTTTGAGGATACAAAATGCCGAAGGGTTTTGTTTATGTTGTACAAGTATGTAGAAACTGATGGACTGGTTATTACATGGGGAGGGTATAAGCGAAATGGACATATTCTTAACAAAAATAAATACACAATGTGCAAGATGACTGACAAACAACACGCACGTACAAGTGAATTTCCAGGCACAGTTCTATGCAGAAATTGGCACATTGATGTAGGTAATTAATTCATTTTTGTTTCTTTCTTTCTGATTCTGACCTCTTTCTACCCACTCATCTTCAGTGTAGAAGATTATTGTTGCACTTGATCTTTCTATCTCTCTGACACACACACACACACACACACACACGCTATGTTTGCCCCTTCTGGAGGTCTGCCGCTTGCTCCTATGTCAGGTAACTGCTGGTGCTTCAGTCCAAGTTTCATTGCATTACAACCAGTGCATCTTGATACACTGGTAACAAGCAAATTCACGATGATTTTGGAGTCCCTTTCTTTACTGACCACATCAGTTCTCTAACTGAGTGGTTCGACTCAAAGTTAGCTGATGGGGAACCCCTTAGTTACGCAGCTCAACAGACATCTATGCTGACCAAGCATTGACTCGAGTCCCCTAGAGCAGGGATATTGGAATGAACAACTTGTCCTTGCAACCTCCAAAAGGCAGCCATGTCAGCACATTAAATCGTTCCCACCTGGCACTTTTCGACTGCCCTGGCCGAGGTGTTTTCCGTGCTTTTCCCCTCAGTTGGAAGGCAAATGCCAGGGTAAAACACACAAAGACGAGGCATGGCTCACACTGTTCCCAAGTAAGTCAGCTAAATTTTTCCTCTATTAGTCTATCATTGACTTTAAACATGACCATTTTTGGTCAAATACCAGAAAGCCCTCCAGCCAAAGTTATGCCCTCGTATAAGGCATATTGCCTCTTGAGCAAAGGTCTCAGTTTGCCCACGTCGGAATCTTCAACCATGATGGGAAATCATTAGTGTAAGTGCAATCCCTGTCATAGTTTAAGGTGTCTGGTATTGATCCCAGCGATGCTTTACTGCAGGAATGGCTAAACAGATTGAGGGAGGTCAACTTGTGCTTGCATGCCAGTCCCTGCCCTCTATTTGCTCTTTGGTTGGTTGGTTGGTTGGTTGGTTGGTTGGTTGACGTTGCATGGAAGGAGCCGTTTCTGAACATGTGGGATGTTACCACATGTATTTTAAAACGATGTATGTCTTCAAGCTGTGATAACAGT
>Ga0136643_10006991_pt1 | contig 16251 bp, 9 predicted proteins | sample TergutLab28metaG_FD_96883 | JGI IMG/M metagenome (GOLD analysis project Ga0136643, IMG submission 96883) | Labiotermes labralis P1 segment gut microbial communities from Petit-Saut dam, French Guiana - Lab288 P1 (version 3) (version 3) | ecosystem: Host-associated > Arthropoda: Insects >... | reverse complement strand
GCAGAAGGAATCATGGTAGACCTTTGAAGAGACTTCTGGATACGTGAGACCGGAATGGGTCAACAAGTGGCCCAACTCCATGAGAGATATGTGATGATGATGATGATGATGATGACAAACCAGATTTTACAAATGTTCTTTTTATTTCAGGCATTTCCACCTACAGCCTGCAGGAATTTCTCTTAGCTCCCATGAATGCCACGTGTCTTGCCCATCTCATTCTTCTTGATTTTTTCACCATATTTGTTGCTTATAACAAACCACAAAGTTACCCATTACATACAGTGGGGTATGCTAGAACGAACGATCCTGTAACAGACGAATGCTACAACGAACAGTTTTATCAATAAAATCAGGATGCTACAACGAATGATTTTTTAAGCTTTTATTATGGAAAGTTCAATTATAGTTTTCACTATGGAAAGATTGTTTATGCTTTTCGTGTGTGTTAGATTGTTTATCCTTTTTATTAGGGAAAATTTGTTCATAGTTTTCCCTAAAAAAAGATTGTTTCTGCTTTTCAAATTTACATGTACGGTGTATAAAAGTTAAACACTTTAATTTTCCGTTATCTTTACACTTATATTTTTTATTTTATAATTTACTTTTCCTGTTTAAATGGTTGTGTTGGATGGTAACTTTGCTCTAGGCTGTAGGCCTGGAACCGATTACCCCTAAATACACATATTTGACTCTTTGCTAAACGAAGAGATGCTATAACGAAAGAGGTTCTAGAACCAATTAAGTTCGTTCTAGCATACCCCACTGTACTTTACTCCTGCAATATTTTTGCGGAACATTTTGTATGAATTGTTCAGAGGAATAGACATTATCTATGCTTTCAAACACGCTCTCAGTCACACGGGATAAGCAGGCAGGTTCATCGCTGATTTCGTACGTTTTATCCCTTTACTGCATCCTTCAGACAAAGAAGATAATCCCAGTTAAGATCCGTACAACAACTGATTACCACAGTACAGAGTAATCAGGTTAACCCTTATTGGGGTATGACGCTCTGTAGCCTATTAATTATACACCGACGTTTCAGGGCACATACCTCAACGACCTTGGTACTTACTCACGAAACTACATGGCCTCATATCCCATAAAACTGCAATCTCACTCAGCTGGACCGATATATTCCACCAGTGAAATAAAAAATGATGGCTTATTCCAATTTCGGAAAAAAAATATTTCATTTTTTCCCCAATTTTTACAGTTTTTTTTTATCAGACTACTTTTCTAACAACAGTCTGTCGAGTCAGATGAATAATGAAATACGACCTATTTTGCGTTAGTAATATTACTATAAATGGAATAAGGGCACTAAGAATAAACTGTTAATGGTGTACCACAGACATATAATTGCACCAAAACCCGAAAAATTTTGGGGACTCACTGGCCTAGGTAATTCAGGGTAACTCAACTCTGCAAGGTGTCACAGTGCGAACAAATAAAGCAATATTGCAATTCTGGCTTTAAAGGATAGGAAATACGACTTTTTGAATAAGGCGTACGTCATCCAAAACACGCAGAAACATTTCTGCAGTGTGAGCTCTGTAATGTGACATCTTGCGAGGAAATTATGCACAAATGAAACGAACTAACAGACGAAGCAGAATAGAACTTTATGTATCTTGACATTCAGAGGACCATGCATCGTGATATATTCTTATAACAAAACCAACGAGACGCACTAATTTCTCAAATTTATTTTTGGAATGGAAATCTACATGTTTCGGACAGTCTCTCTGTCCATCATCAGGAGTCTAGCACTGTACACACAGCAATAGGTATATGTCATACAGGTTTTGCTGCCTGCTTGCTAGCAGTCAGCATAACCTGTATGTATTGCTGTGTGTACAGTACTGGACTCCTGATGATGGACAGAGAGACTGTCCGAAACATGTAGATTTCCATTCCAAAAATAAATTTGAGAAATTAGTGCATCTAGTTGGTTTTTTTATAAGAATATAACTTTATGTGTTCAATGCCCTCCATTAAAGATGTTTTATATTTGTAACCAACAAATGCAAATTTATAAATATGTTCAATCACATATTACTGTTTTTAACCAACATGTTTCGATCACTCATGTGACCATCATCAGTGTGGCTGATAACAAGAATACAAGCAATGTATTATGCATATTGTATCCTTGTTATAAGACGCCTTGTTGATTTACAGCTAAGTGTGAAACAGAATAGCTTCGAGGCTTCAGCTTTTCAAAACGGTAACAATAACTCAACCTTCTGCTGGGATGTGACATTGTGTATTCTATTATAAATCTGCGGAATTTTTTGTGGAATGTACCACTTTCATTATATCTTCCGTTGACTAAAGTGAAAAAAATGTGCAAATTAAAATTGTTTGAAAATATGGTCCCGACGAATTCTTTACAAAGTCAAAAAGGGGAGATGATATAACTGAGCGGAGATGTGTTTCGTATTCAGCATCATCCACTAAATATTATTAATAACGTTAAATGAAGGTTAAAGGGATGATCAACACACATAGCATGCATAAGGATGTTAACGGCTGCACAAAACGTTTTAGCGTAAAACCATTTAAAGGTGAGAAGTTAGGTGACCGGGGACTATCAAGTAGGAACATCATAAAAAGAACTTAGGTTTTGGAGAAGAAATAAACGTTGTTGACTCGATTAAACTTACTTATAATAAGACAGAGTGGCGAGATTTTTTAAATATACTGATTAATTTTGCAGTTCAACAAAAGGTGAAATAACCCTTCACTTACACAGAGAACTTCGGTTCGTCAAGACCGACTGTGCTTCACTGAGTTAGCTAATCGGCCAGGTCAGCATGTCAGCACATTCCATTCTTTAAAAGTCAGAATTCTTTGACGGTTACATGCAAAAGCGAAACAGCAGTACTGAGTTAAGGAGACTGAGTCCACTCTTTTAAAGTTATGACTGAAATACACGCAAGCTGACAGAATGACTGGAATTCATATTCATTAATTTTTTTGTTTATTTGATGATGTATTTAGCTCAGATTACTTACAGTCGAATAGCAGAGTGATTAGTGAATAATGATCCTGACTTTGGTCCAGAGACTTCAATCGGCGAAATCCCAGATACAAAGCACATGCATAAACCACTCGACTGCAGAGAGACCATGAAAGGAAAGTTTGTTTGTGGAAGAACATTCTGAGGTTCCATGGATTTATATGCAAATATGCAATGAGTGTAGGGAGAGTTTCTTTTATTTGCGCGACTCTCTATCTTTACAGAAAAGTCCTTTTACAACAAAAGCAACGTTGGATACTTTTTACCCTTGTACATATTTCAGGGCTACATCTTTAAAATTCCATATTTCTTTTCGTGCTTTTAACAGATGGAGCCTATGCTTATAGAAGTTGTCAAATAAGTACACAAAGCTCGCATGAGAAATGCAAATTCGATTTTAATTTTTAATGCACAGCCGTTTGTAACCAAAGCTGAAAAAAAATGCAATTATTTCAAATAATTCATCTCAGATTCTTCTTTATCTTACATTAGCTTCCCCTTTGACAAACTTTTGTGCATAATAAAAACGTAAGAGGTTTATTTCGTATTATTATTTAAGTCTTTGTTGTAACAGAATGTGATACTTTATTAAAAACGTGACCTGTACAACAAACTACACGGCGTCACATCCCAGAAAACCGTAACCTTAAAATTTATCACGTTGAGAACTCAAACTCTCACATTTTGTAAACAAAATTTAACACACAAAAGGGGCGGTAGGTTGGTTAGAGTGCGTGTTAGGAATTTTTTAACTTTGCTGATCGCATAATAGACTTAACGTAAACTCGAAAGACAACCCACGCATGAAAGTAGAATGAGCTGAGTGTCTCTCAAATCTAAACCTTTCAGATACAAATTTTATATAAATAACACATACAATACAGCCAATATAAGTAAAATGTAAGATTGAGGCACATTGACGTTACCATTTTTGCCCTGGAAAAGCAATAATTATTACATATTCTGAGTTTGTATTTGTAGCCTTTAGTTATCCAGCATGCGAAGCGCATGCGTTGTGTTACATTATCATATGTGACCTGTTCGAATCTACAGCATTTTACAACTCTGCTGAAGATAAAATTTGTGTTTTAATTTTCGCTACAAAGTATGTCTGCAACTCTTTTCATTCCAAGAAGGAATGAACAAGACATTACCATAAATATAAATTGGTGGTAGCTACTATTTTTGTCAGGATTTAATGAAACTTGAATTTTCTGGACACATTTTCGAAATATACTCAAATATCAAATTTCATGAAAATCCGTCCAGTGGGAGCCGAAATGTTCAATGCGGACGGACATACTGATACACAGACAGACAGACAGACAGATATGACGAAGCTAACAGTCGCTTTTCGCGACTTTACGAACGAGCATAAAAATATTTGTTTTACCTGACATAAAGAACCCCCTCTAAATTACAGAAATCGTATATTTGGTGCTACTGAGAAAAACAGACGCCGTTTATTATGACAGTCGAAAACAATATACGTAAAGAACTGAAGTCCGTGAGCAAAACATGAAGTTTATCAATAACAACGCAGACATTCTTCAAACCCTCAGGTATTTCCCTCATTCAATGTTGGCCTAGTTAATTGAAAAAATTAACGAAATGGTAAATTTATTTGAAATAGTGGATGTCTTGCCGTCAATTACACCTGTATAAGCAATCATGGCGCCTTCTAAACTCTCAGTTATTTTTGTTCATAAAGATCAGTCATCTTGAATGCTTGGTTATGCTTTGCACAGTTTAAAGGGCGTTGATAATAGAATATGAATGAATCGTTGTGCCACAGCTGGGAAGAGAACATACTGGAGTGACAAGCACCCCCACGGCCACGTTATCCGCAACTAAGTCAGCATTTAACGTCTGGTGTCAAACTCGAGCCTCTAAGGTTTAGGTTTTTGTGACCGTGCACCGTGAACATAAGGTGAAGAGAGAGAAGCAACAAGATGCAACTAATTAGTTGCATCTTGTTGGTTCTCTCTCTTCACCTCGAGCTTCTAAGTAAGAATACTCACCATGCAACATCGGAATACCTCAGAATTACTGGCACAATGCCTCCACTACACTTGTATATCTCAGAAATTATTTATAGATGCACAAACAAACTGCACAAATTTTCGCTTAGCGCATTTTACTCCAGCTCTTCCATTATTCACTTGAAAATTACAACTGATCCAAACTGTACTTTATTGTTGTTTTGTAGTTCCAAATCAACAAAGAAGAGGGGTAACGGTTCATTGTTAACTCTATGCTTGACATTTATGATGTTTCTCCACCGTATATAAGGCAATAATGCGACCCATCTGGACAAATGGGATAGAGCTATGGGGATGCAGCAAGCCATCCAACACCAAGATCCTCCAAATATTCCAGTCAAAAACTCTTAGAATGATCAGCAGCGCCCCCCTGGTACGTCTCCAACCAAAACGTGCACAGTGACTTCGATATTCCATGCGTAACGGAAGTGGTTCGAATCAATGCCAACAAATACAAAAACCGCAGCACTGAGCACAGTAATCAACTGATCAGAGCTCTCTTCAACTCCTCAGTCAACAGACGACTCAAACGACTATGGCCGGAAGACTTAGCTAAATAGCACAACTCCAGTGAACCACCGATGGATGGTGCCTGCCTCACGACTTTTCTTACCTCAACCTTACTAATTACTCTATCTAATTTAGTAGATTGTAATTTGCAATATACAATTAAAAAACTGTACTTAACATTGTAGTTCATAAGAAGTAGAAAGCAAGTCGCTCCAGCTATAAATTATAATCGGTCCGTTTTGGGATGAAAATAATCGTTATTTATTGGGAGAATTGTAAGAAATACACAAATCAAACTGCAGAGAACTAGAGTATTAAACTTCGTGGGTCACTTCTAAAACTGAGCTTTGAAAGGTTAAATACAAGTTTCCTTCCTTCGATAAAACACACGTTCTATCCACTTTTCCCACACTCCTCAAACTCGTCCTGAATATGGCGACTGCAATGTGTACAGAAACGCTGGAACAGCTGCAGCTAAACCGCGACATATAAGCCTATATATCACACGCAACATAGGCAATGCGCGTGTAAAAGTGATACTGAGGCGCATTGGCCTAATGAGCCTCACTATACAAAAGCAAGAATTATAAGGTATTCTGAGTGTGTCTCTGTAGTCTCAGTAATACAGCATGCAAGGCGCATGCGTCACATTGTCAACTGTGTCCTGTCTGGCTCTACCATTTATTTTTACATTATGTTATAAATGGTAGGATTTTCGGGGGAAAAAGTTGTTGAACACAAAATGTGTTTTGATTTTCTCTATAAATCTTGTCTGAAATACGTGTATTTCTCATTCTAAGAAGATTTCAGCAAGGTACTGTCATAAATGTACAACTGTCTTCATATAAAATGCCGTCACTCTTGCCAGATTTTAATAAAAGTTGGATCTCATCGACAGGGTTTCGAAAAGCACCCAAATATCACATTTCAGTGAAGCCGAGTTATTCATTGCAGATGGACAGACGGACAGACATGACAAAGCTAATAGTCGCTTTTCGCAATTTTGCGAATGCTCCTAATAGTTAGTACTTATTTTATGTAAGCTACCAGAGCGCAGTAACCCGAATTTCGAATGGTGTATTTGGAAACTTAAAACATTGAATGTACACCTTAAAATACATTATGGATGTTGGAGGACAAAGGAAAGGCTTCTTTGAATGGTTTTCACTCTAAATATACAGATAGTGTTTATGGATCAGAGAAAAGAGAGAGAGAGAGGGGTTCTAAATGCCTGGTGGGCTTAACGTTGAGGTTCGCTGCTGACGTAAATAGCTGCCGGTGGACACTTTGGATAAAACTCTAGCTGATGTCAGGAATCGAACCAAAGTCTTTGGTTGTGCAGCACGTATCCTAGTCGCTACACCGCTTACGATTTCTCGGTACCATTTGATAATAAACAACTAAATATTAATAATAAGGTAAAGGTAAAGTGTTCCCGTTACAGGTCCGGTTTGGCCCTGAGGGTGGGTAGAGGTATAGCTCTACTCTTCCATGACCGCGAAACGAGAAGAGGGTGAGTGGTCAGCAGCACGCCCCGGCCGCATTTTACCCCCGGGAAAGACCCGGTACCCAATTTACAGGAGGCTGGGTGGGCTTCAGGGCCGGTCTGGACGGGCGGAAAATCTCGTCCCCACTGGGATACGATCCCGGACCGTCGTGTCCGTAGTCGGTCGTTTTACCGACTGAGCTACCCGGCCCACGGTGCCCAGAGGGTTCCAGGAAGTTAAGGTTCCCAGATTACGTGACAATGGCCCAGAATGGAGGTAAGGTTGTCAGCTTTACGCACCGACCGCTTTTTACCACCAGGAAATATTCCTGGTACTCATTTCTGTTTGAGGCTGAGTCGACCCCAGGGCCATTGTGCGATCGGAAGGATTATGTCAATGAAAAATTCCAAGCACACCATCTGGAATCGAACCAGCGACCTTCCGATTTGTAGCACAGCACCTTAACCACTGTGCTACCGCCGTCCCCAAAATATTAATAATATTCTCAGCAATAATAATAATAATGATAATAATAATAATTATTATTATTATTATTATCCAGTTTCCCTTCAAGATATGAAGTTCTCGCGGGGATGACAAAAAAGATTGTTTCCTGCTGAAATATGGCGCCATGTAGTCGGGTAGAGATGTACTGCCGTTTAAGAGAATTCCTATATTTTGGTGGTCAGGGCGTCACATCTCAGAAGACAGCAAACTTCGGAACTAATTTCTCTTCAATTTTTTTACTTACGAAGCATTTAATTCAAGTGTTCAAATGCCGATCCGAAAACAAGAACCCGTGCCTGAAATTTCCCATTGTTTAATGCTCTTTCTTGGAACGGAGGCCAGCTAATGGGCCATTTTCCCATCCAAGCTCCCTACCGAACTTTTTATTGATTCGATTAAATAAAAACCTCTGCGCATTTGACTACAGAGCGCTAGATAAGACGAGATTATGAAAGAACTCCTGAACTGTAGCTGAAGTTTGGCAACACCACCACCAACTTTAATTTTGAGCTGAAGAAAATTGACTTTACATTGCAGGACTTGGAGCGCCGAGTTGCTCTGCTCTCAGAACTCGTCTTAGTTGTTTTAATTTGTGTTCTTTCAAGCGACACGAGACATTAAACTTTCTCTCTGAAATTTGACACTTGCAACTTTCCACATAACCAAAGTTGCCATGGTGACCTATTTTCAACACAAAAATTTAACCCCACATTATTATCCTCCATAGGGTTCTAAGTACGGGACATTACACTTATGGATACTCAGTTTCTTGATTTTGTTCATAGTCTAGAAAAAACACAAGTTTGTGTGAAATGGTCTGGATTGAAGGGGTGAGCGCGACAAAATGAGTTAGACGCTCTAGAAAAGCTATTACACGTTAGTTAGCACTCACCCTTGGCACGACTATTTCTTACGTATTAGCACAAGATTAGACGGCTACACTCTACAATACAAAATAATCTTGCAATTATTATTTTAATTTTATGTACTTTAAAGGCCTGAAAATGAAAACCTAGTAGTCGAAACACGTAGCCATGTTGTCCTTTGCTAATACATAGTAAATAGCTGTGTTGATAGTGCTAACTACATTGTAATATACACAATTACAACTGGATATCCAGTGTGAAATTTAAAATAAAAAAAAACTATTGCCTTCGGTCCAGTACCACCGTACATTTTTACTTGATTACGGAAGCATGCCCATAACTCGAAACGCCTTAACTTTAATGAATATGAATCGTGAGCGAAAGTTCAGCATTCTGTTGAGTCTCAATGTATGGTAAAGCGTTCTACAGAAAGAGTTTAGGATGGTCCGATATCACACTGGGCCTTGTCGAATATTTACCGACTCACATCATAAATGCCAGTAACAGGTACACACGCCAATTTGAGAGCATGGGCTAACTTCGCAAGACTTTTGAAGTAAGAACTCAACGTTCAAAAATTTTACGATATTCGATATTTTTACAGCAATAAAAATTAAGATTAACTTCGCCTGGAGTGTGAAACCATTTTGAGAGCTAGAAACTGCCGACATTTCCGCACCTCAACAAAAGTCATTATTACTGCAGGATGTCGCTCGGATACTACGTTGCGCGGTGATGGTTGACGGTTCTCACCAACATTTCGGCACAAAATTTCAGTTCCTTCTTCAAGGGTCACGTAGTCCAAGGAGACTGTTTGACCCTTGTAGATGGGATCGGCATGTTGTGCAAAAATTTCCCTAAACTACCAAGCAATGCCGGGGACCGCGGTAGCACAAATCGGAAGGTCGCTGGTTCGATCCCAGCTGGTTTCATTGGAATTTTTCATTGACATAAAATCCTTCCGCTCGCACCATGGCCCTGGGGTCGACTTAGCCTCTAACAGAAATGAGCACTAGGAGCATTTCCTGGGGGTAAAGGCGGCCGGTGAGTAAGGCTGACAACCTTACCACCATCCTGTGCCGTTGTCATGAAATCTGGGAACCTTAACTTCCTGGAACCCTCTGGGCCACTCCAGGCCTGTAACGGGACTGCTTTACCTTTTACCAACCAATGCCACTCAACACCCACAGAAAAGAATACTTCAACTACATGGGTGCAACAGCTTGAAATCTGTCCATTATGTAATTACGTACGACAAAATAAAGACATAGGAAAGGAGGACATAAAGTTTTATGCATTTTTACCTGATGCTACATGTAACACAGTGGTGAGCTTCACGGCCCGACCGCTTTAATCCCTAGTAAAGTGCTCCCGGTCATTTTGGTCAGAAGGATGGGTGATCCACAGAGCCTACATGGTCACTGCAAATGGGTCTCTTTTACTGCCAGGAATTAAATCTCGATCCTACGGTCTTTCAGTTCTTAGCTTAGTCATTATGCTGACTGGCAATTCAAATCAATACTGATTACGAAGGACAGGCATATATTTTCAGTCTCAAAGGCTGTGCTGTAGCAGGATACGGTCAGAGATTTCATCTGCAGTGCTCTTCCGCTTCGCCGGGGTAATAGCTTGCTGTGGTTCATACGGCGGCTCATTTTGAGGGTCGTTAAATTTTCCACATTATAGAGCTGGCCAGACATCTCGCCTGGATATTAATGCGCTGCCACGTCACGTCAGAATCTGCTGATTTCAATCTTGAGATCGTACGCATCTGCTCGACATGCCATTGAACTGGTGAGGCGTATGTCTTAATTCATAACTGAAGGACCACTCAAACAAGCTACTTTATCATAGCATTGTAATAAATAATAAAATAAACGTAAATTATTTTGGAATGATTTCGAAATCGTAAAATTATGAGAATTCGAATTAGTTAAAAGCAATAAACGTTAGTAATATTAGTGTAAATTGTAGTGAAGCGAATTCTTCTCTCATTTTGCATTTTAAACAATTATGAACTGCAAGACACCACACAGTTTTACAGATAGATCCTATATTGAATGTTATACTGACAGTGCCTTGTAATAGAAAATTAATTTAATAATTATATAAAAATAAAATTTTGCATCATGAAGAGAAAAGAACGTGATACACGAGCACAGTGCACATTCAGAGGGGAATGTACAAAACACTGTCACATATTATGAATTAAACTGAGCTGTTCTCAAGCAAAAAGTGCCATAGTTACATTCATAAAAGGGCCTAAAAGAGTAAAATGACTCAAGTAGTTTCTAATACTGGATGTAAGAATTTATATTACGTTACAGGTTTAATTACAGACACCGTATAGTAAAGTTATGTATAAATTTGTTAGTAACTTAACCCTATAAATCAGACATAAATATCACATGACCCAACTACTTTTGTCTTCAAAAGCCCTAAACTTCATCGTAAGAATGCCTTAGTCTTGTTAACGTTTCTTAGAACTACCTTCACAATAAAGAGTCATTGTACCTCCAGGTATAATTAACAAGATTTCTTCGTAATGGAGGAGTCCCTTCTGTGAGGTAGTAAACAGACTTTAAAAAAGTATTAGCTCGACAAACTTCATGCTGCCAAGTAATGATTTAGGTTTCTCCCTGAAATTTAAACTACTTTTGAAAATTTGCGGCAACTGAAAACCAAACCCATCATTTGGCCAATTCACATTTCATTTATCGTGCAACTTCATTACTATTTTAATCACACTACCTTCTTCATAAATTCTTTTAACCAAACTGCCGTAACTATCGTTTCAATTTGACATGAATTTATAATACAATGACATATTCGTCTCTGTGCTTATTTCAGCACCACACCACTCAAGCATAAGGGGACTTTATATATTGCTCTGTGCTTTCTTAAAATCCGCACTACATGTAAGTGTGTGGGGCACCGGGTGGCGCAGTTGGATGGGTCATTGGGCTACAAGCCGGAAGGTCGCGAGTTCTTTAGAATTTTTTTTTGACATAATCCTTCCGGCCGAACTCTGGCCCCGAATTCGACTCAGCCTCTAACAGAAATGAGTACCAGGATTATTTCCTGGATGGTAATGAAGGCCAGTGCGTAGAGCTGACAGCCTTACGGCCTTCATGTGCTTTCTTGAAATCTTGGTGCATCAGCCTCCTAGAATCCTGTGGGCCTCTCCAGGTCTGTACTGGATAAGCATAACGTTTTATATGTAGGTGTGTGAAAACTTCACCCTCCAAACATTTTGCCCGGGGAAAGAATCCCAGGTAGCCCAAACAGGAAGCTGTACAAATATATCTCGCAACAAGTCTGAACAATTTGGAAGAAAGTAAACTTTTTCTTGTGGCAGAGACTGAAGTCCCTCGCCACTATCGTCCTGCCCGTACCCTAGTTACTGCACTGACAGAACTGTCCCTTCTGGTTACAAATTTATGATCACTATTATGTCTGCATAGATCTTTTCAAGAATATATACTAATGAAACAACAGAAACATTTAAACATATTTTGTAATACTAAACTAATTTGGAGGTTGTGATTTCGAAAATTTCATTCCCCTTGATTCCAAGGAAAAAAAAAATCAGAGTGAAATTTCGAGAATAAATTTCAATGTTCCTCCTCCGGCATAAATCACTTTTTTTCTCAACAACTAGCTGTGTGAAAAAACAGATAACAAAAAAAAAGACAATAATCTGTACTTTATTTCCAGAGTTGACAGCATTTACTCTCTCTTTTCTCACAACCTGCTCAGAAATATCGAAACTTTTTGTTTCAACATGCAAACATGCAGGCCACATAAATACAGTTTTATTAAATAAAATACGAACTACTCATTCTTGAGGTTGTCATGGCGGTATCAAGTTTACGTTCTTCAGGAAAGTGACGCCGTAGAAATTGGTAGATATGTACCACTGTTACGGGGCAATCTGCTGTCTCCATCTCGTCAGGCCATAATTTCCTACCTTGAAAATGTAGGCAGCAGTTTTTCCTAAGAATTTCTTTCGTTATAGTCCAAAGCACGCCGCATCGTATCCCGGAAGTCACTACACACTCATCGCCAGCCAGAAGGTCAAATCTCACATAATCTGACAAAAGTACTTTCTCCGGAGAATGTAGGAGGTTTTCTCAAAGAACCGCCACTAAATTTTTACATTATAATTATGTTGTCTGGCCTCCGAGTGCACATAACAATGCACCTACATATTCGGTCACCCTTCCCCATACTGTCTCTCTCTCTCTCTCTCACACAAGCACGCACGCACACACACACACAAACAATTGTTTACCTTTGGTAGGATACATATTTACATAGGCCCATTAACCTTACGTAAGATGGAACACACGTCGGTTACCATACAAGGCAAATATGATGTCATGATACAACTTTCTCCTACAATTAAGGTAAGCACTGTTGCCAAAATTAAACGTTACTTAACACTTGTCTGATCTTAATTTGTGTTAAGGTCCTGAACGTAACTGACGACTTATGTTCTTCAATAAATATCTCCCTGTAACTTTATGAAGCACAGTAGTCAGTCGTTGAGAAGTGCAGATGATCAAGAAATTCTTCACACCTTAAGAAAACAGAAAACCCATTAGTGTTCACAATAGCCCTCAAATTCTGTATTTGAGGAAAATTATTGTTCGCATTCACTTCGTGCTTCTCTTAGATCAATTTCAATACGAATTTCTCAGCAACATATTTCTCCCCAACCGGTCTATTCCATTCAGATTTTCAATAAAGGGTTTGTTTTAATTACTGATATTTCCATGAAAGTTACATGTTCCGTTAATCTCAAACTCTTTTGAAACAAAAACGGTTTATAAGAGTTCAGTGTTAAAGGTATAGATAAAGGTCGCCCTGTAACAGGCCTTGAAGACCCAGAGGTAAAGTAGAAGTATAGCTCCACTCTTTCTTCAAACTATGCCCTAGATGCGTGTAAGATTGTTAACGCCACGTCCCGGTCGCCTTACCCCCGGGAAAGAGATCCAGTAGCCATTGAAAAGGAGAATGAGTGGGAATGTTAAAAGTAGAGTATGTATTTTTAATTAAGCTGTTAAACAAAATTACTGGGCTTTGATCCTCCTGTGCTTCCTTCTGTGTTCGTAAGTTAACGTTCCACTCGGCCCACACTGTGCGTGTACGTCTCCACTATTTGCCGGTAGAGGCCTTGCGATTGGTTGACTTCTGTCCAAGGAGTGCAGTCAGATGTCAATTTATACTTCAGTAAATGTTTCTGATTTTAACACGGCATAGTGCCTGTTAGTAAATAATAATAATAATGGGTTTTTTTATATCTGCTGTCCACCATTACATCTATCATAAGCAAACGAATACTTAGTATATTGATGACAAAAATCTGATGCCTAAAGAGAGGAAAGGGTGCTCTAGAGGTTTGAAAGGATGCAAAGATCAGTTGCTGACATCGAAAACAATATTACAGGAAAGTAAGAGCAGGAAGAATAATGTATGCTTGGCATGGACAGATTATAAGAAAACTTTTGACAGTGTGTCTGAGTGTTGAATAATCAAATCCTTAGAGTTAATTGGGATTAATAATAAAACAATATCTTTAACTAAGAAAACCATGAGTTACGGGAAGAAAAATATGCGCCTACATACAGAAGGGACTCCAATAGAACACAAGATACACAAATACAACGCGGAATATTTCAAAGAGACTCATTATTACTACCGGTATTTTGCGTTAGGTCAATCCCCCCCACAGTGCAGCTGCACAAGTTAAATGCAGGTTGTGAGGAACACAAAACAAACACAAAAGCATCACACTTACTTTACATGGGTTATTTGAAGCTGATATGTAAAACAGAGGAAGAAGTCCAAAAACAGATGCAAGTAGTTAGAACTTTCAGTGACGCTAACCATATGCAATTTGGACTTGAAAAGTGTAATATTGTACTCAGAAAGGAAAAGTAGTTCACTCGCAAAATTTAATACTTGACTTCAAAAGAGAAATACAAGAGCTCGAACAGGGAAAACTTACAAGTATCTAAGGATTGAAGAAAGTGAGGGCATGTAACATCAACAAATGAAAGAAATAGTGAAGAAGGAATACACCAGGAGATTAAGAATGATACTGAAATCCTAGCTGAATGCCAAGAATAAAATTGTGCAATTGGAGCACTGGATGTACCAGTATTAAGATACAAGTTTGGAATCATTAATTGGAGATTGAAAGAAATAAGAGAAATTGAAAGGAAAACTAGAACGGTACTAACAACGAATAAAATGCGTCATCCAAGAGCTGACATAAATACAATATACACAAAAAGGAAAGGAGAAGGAAGAGGCGTGGTACAAATTGAAGCAACATAAAAGGCAGAGATAACCAATATTGTAGAATATCTGAACACAAAATATAGAAAGACCATTTCTATAGTAAAACCAACTAGATGCACCAATATAACAAATTTATTTAATTTTGGAATGGCATTCTACATGTTTCGAAAGGTCTTTCCGTCCACCAACAGGAGTTCAAAACTATACATACAACAGCAGGAATTTGTCAAACTGTCTGGTAGCAAGCAGACAGCAGTACAGTCCTAAACATGTAGAGTATCATTCCAAAATAAAATAAATTTGATACATTGGTGCATCTAGTGGGTTTCACTATAGAAATAATATTATGATGCGCGGCCTTATGAAAGTCAAATACAGAAAACCAATTTGTGAATATTGTTAAAAGTCACGAAAGCAATCAACCAAATATAAATTCTACAATTAAAATGGCAGAAAAGTTTCCAGAAGAACTAAACCAATTAAATGAGAAGTGTGACACAAAAAAAGGAAGGCTTTCTACACATAAAAGCAAGATCAGGAAGGTCTTTAAAGAAAAAATGGAAAAGCAAAGTAATGGATGGCCAATATATTAGAAATATAGATAGACAACGTGTTAGCGAAGAAGACACGTTCCTTTGGCTGTGGAGGGGAGATCTGAAAGGAGAAACTTAAAGTGAAATAATGGCAGTACAAGATCGGGTATTACAAACCAAACGCCATGAGACAAAACTGTTTCAAACAGAAACAGGTAGCAAATACAGACTCTGCAAAAATCTTTATGAGACAGCAGAACACATCAATCAGCATGCCTAATAGTGGCAAAAGAACATTAAATAAAGAGACATGATAGAGTGTGGGTTCAACTAGACTGTAACATATGCAAGGAAAGAGGTTCAAGTAGACAATGAACACTGTTGTGACCATGTACCAATATCAGCCGAAACAAGTGGTGAAGGTATGGTAACCATATTACGGAATCAACAAAGGCAAACCGACAGAATTATTCCAAACAATAAACAGGACGTCATAATTCGTGATAATGAAAAAAGTAACATGTGTGTTAACATACGTTGCAATTTCTGCGGACAGAAATGTGATCAAGAAAGAAGCTGAGAAGATTCTAAAATTTAAATACAGCGCACGTGGAATGCAAAGCCCAAAGCGACATCAGTTATAAAAGGGGTAACTGGAACCATCTCAAAATCACTCAGACAATACCTGAACAACACACCGGAAAAGCACGAAATGAAGGAAATACAGAAAACAGCCATACTGAGAACTGCACACCTACTCCATAAAGTACTATCGTAAAAGTATAAAACATATTTAACGTGCAAAATAACTTTTTCATTTACCACAATTTGCAAACATAGAACAGCTGCAACAATATATACTCTAGAAACGTGGTTCATTTCAGGCATATAATTGTAAATACCCTGCATAAAGATGGTAACATATAATAATAATAATAATAATAATAATAATAATGAGCCCTCCGAAGT
>Ga0136643_10006990_pt1 | contig 16252 bp, 5 predicted proteins | sample TergutLab28metaG_FD_96883 | JGI IMG/M metagenome (GOLD analysis project Ga0136643, IMG submission 96883) | Labiotermes labralis P1 segment gut microbial communities from Petit-Saut dam, French Guiana - Lab288 P1 (version 3) (version 3) | ecosystem: Host-associated > Arthropoda: Insects >... | reverse complement strand
TTTCATATCTAGGCATTGTATGCTACAAGAAATATGTAAGAAAAGGTGGAAATATGCATGGCTGAATATACTCGCCAATCACGGTTTCATATCTAGGCATTGTATGCTACAAGAAATATGTAATAAAAGGTGGAAATATGCATGGCTGAATATACTCGCCAATCACGGTTTCATACTGACACAGCACTTTAGCCTAGATTGTCTACCCTTGGTGCAGATTATTACCTTTTTCGAGTGGAATTTGAGCCGTGGGACCCGCATCCGCTTCTGCCGATGGCGGAGGATGTTCACCAGACTGTGGGAGCTTCCCGATCCGGAGTTTCCGGTTCACCGGAGGCGCTCCGGTGTTGGTGCTGTAACTGCGAGTGTTGGCGCCACTACCACCACTACTGCTACTGCTACTACCGCCTGTTGGTGTCAGGCACGAACCCCGACCCACTCGCGACTGCAAAAACAGGACAGGCAAACCGTTTTGTAACTTCTCTGATTGTATTAAGAAATTGGATGATTTCATATTGAAGTTTACGTCTAACAGAAAGCTACTACACATTATACACAAGAAATGTGTGTCGTAACTTTAGTGATGGATTCCACGGTTAATAACAAACCACAACGCCACAAAGCATGAATAAAGCCTACCACAGAACAAAATGTAATACCATTAGTTACAATAAGAAACTGTAATCGTCGCATTCTTTAACGAAGTGCTAAAGCAATCTCCTTTTATTTTACACGACCCCACGAAAGTCGCCATTTACTACAACATTTGTTTCCGTATAAAAAAAAACACGCACACACAAAACTCAAGCAGAAATACAGACAATGGTATATGGACTTCTTCTCTATCGTGTCCTGAGCACGTCAGGTTCATCGCAGAGAATGCATGCATCCGCCGGGACATACCGTGTGACCTACCACGCTCAGCGACACGATACAGCAGACACTGTAAAAGACGTACGGCATGCCTGGCGCTTTTAAAACTTTTAACAGGTTTATACATACGCCTGTTTTTACAACTCAATTAATTGCGTCTTGTTTTAGTGTCTGCCATTTATGACAATTTCAGCGCAAAAAGATCTACACGAAAGCAAACTTAGACCATATTTACACTATGGAGTTTCATGCTTCCTTTCCAGCATAGAATAACACCCAATAAATTATGCGTATACTCCTCAGACACGCTGAACCCAACATTCGGCGTTCAACAGAATGTTTACGGACCATAGAACAATGCTGTTTCACAGTGAGTAAAAATCACAATACTGACGTCCATTTTAATAAAACAGCAATTTCATGTATTGTTGTAGCTGTTTAACCTATGTATGTGGGGCCATAGACTGAGGGTGTTTAATAACCAGCCATCGAAACCCGGTGAGGGCGAGACTTTCCGCACCCGTCCAGACCGGCCCTGGGCCCCACCCAGTCTCCTGTACAAAGGGACCGTGTCTCTTTACCGGGGGTAAAGCGGCCAGGGTGTGGCGTGACCACCCACCCCTAGCTAGTGCCGAGGTTGAGTAAAGAGTAGAGCTACACCTCTACTCCCCCTCTTGGCCTTCGTGGCCTGTACTAGGGTGAACTTTACCTTTAACAGTTGCTCAACAGAATATTATGACATGAGACAGAGTAACACAAGGACCAAGAAAACCGCATAATGAGGAGCTTCATAATTTGTATTCCCGATAAGAGATATGAGACAGGTGGGACATGCAATACGACTCGCTACGGGCTGGACGGCCGGGGGGATCGAATACCGGTGTGGGCGAGATTTTCCGCACCCGCCCACCGGCCCTGGAAAACATCCCGCCTCTTGTACAATGGGCACCAGTTCTTTTTCCCGGGGTAACGCGGTTGAGGCGTTGCGATGACCACCCACCCCCATCTAGCCCCGAGGTTAAAGACACAGCTTCTTCTCTGAGCCTTCGTGACATGTTCTAGGTGAAGTTTATACAGCACAAATGGGAAATGTGGGAACACGTATGCAAACGTTTGGTCTGAAAACATTAATGGAAGATTGGGTCTTAAAGAAAACAAAGTGGGAGGTTGTGGACTGGATACAACTGACTGACAGCTTGGTCCAGTAACGTCATCTTGTAACCATGGCAAGGAACCTGCGCGTTGTATAAACGTTTGGGAATTTCGTGACTACATGAGCGCCTTTAGGTTCTCAATAATGCCTCCATGAAGTTAGTCTAAAGACTTGTATTATTCTCTGACTTGTGGTTTAATAAGTGTACATAGTTCACTTTTTCTAAAACAGGTTGTGGAAGGACGATTACCTATAGACTTCTCTTCCTTTCACGTCACTTCACTACTGTCATATTCAGTAAAGATGAAGAAACTCAGTTCCTGTAGGTGTTCCATTCTTTGCGCAACCTGTTTGGTCAGTCGGTACACAGTAGCCAAAACATGATGTGGTCGGAGAATACACAAGACATCTCTTTGAATATGTTTATTTACAACGGAGGGCAATGCGCTTTATATACACATCACGTTCTTGTGGCGCTCATGCAGTTTCTCAGTCATTTCACTGTGTGCTGATATACAAGTCTAGGCTTTTGCCTTTTTTAAGTCCGGAAGTCATTACTAGCTACATTTATCTGAACTGATGATGAATGAAGACCAATTGAACGTCATATTTGTTGACCTCAAATAAGGAGAGTTTGGTTGTGTAGTCAGCTAGTTCTTTTTCTTATACTTTGATAATCAAGTCCGCACATCGTAATGTATGAACTTGTGTCGTCACACGGTTTTGTAAACTGTTCAAAAATATTCGCCTCTGCTGAATTATCAAGAGTGACATTTAATGTTCTCCGCTTTTGGGTGTAATATTTAACGCATTTTATTACGCTAATTGTAAAGGTCATGCCTCATCTGTATCATTTTTCGTTTTATACTTGCATTTTTCTACCTGATAATGGTCAAACGACGAATGACCGAAAAATGTAGCAGACAGCAATAAACAGAACGTACGGAAAGGTACGCAATATGCAAGGATATTACCGTCTTAACACAACTATATTGTCAGATACATATAATATCTCAACTACATGTTTAGGCCTTTATGGCCATCGTCAGGTTGATACAGTATCAGATGAAAAAACTACACAATATAACATGGTACAGTACAAATATTAGTGTGGTGTAAGTGGGGGACGAGATCTCGTTTACAAAGATATGGAGAGCTTGTGTGCTGAAGATGTTGTATGAACACCAAGATGATGTGTGAACACAACCCCCCCCCTACTACTATCAGCAGATGCACGCCGCATACCAGCGGGCTTCACCCCCATCCCCAATGACACCTCCCGCAGAAAACTTCACCTTGAAGATGAACGTGCGGAAGTTCAGGTGCCGTGAATGCGTGGACAGGACTGTTCCTCTGTTATAGTAATTATTGGTTATTTTATTGACTGCAACATCAGCTGCATTATGCAGTGTTGGGGGTTTTTTTGGGGGGGGCCAAGAGCCCCGAGTGGGCCAGGGCCTCCTCATTCACAAGCTTTCTAGATCACACCTAACGACGCACCACAGTCGGTAGGACTCCTCTGGACGAATAATCAGCTACACGCAGAGACCTCTACCTGACAATACACAACACTCACAACTGACAAACATCCATGCCCCTGGTGGGATTCGAACCCACAATCTCAGCAGGCGAGCGGCCACAGACCTACGCATCAGGCCGCGCGGCCACTGGGACCGGCAGTGTAATACGGTAATATTGTTAAAACGATGAAATGGAAGTAAATTGTGACACATGGCGAGTTAATGCCCTAGAGACCTCGTATACACCCTAAAGAAAATCGTGAAAACCCTTGACAACGGACAGCAGTGGGTAGTGGAACAGGTGTAGCCCGAACGAGATACATTTTTCACGACTTGCTCAGAGACAGTTGCTGTTAACAGGCGTGGTGAGGGTTCGGGGTAGTGGGCACTGAAGTAAAAGATACCACTAGGGGTCGTAAAACATATAACGCAGCCAAAATTCATATGTGCCAACGTTACTGAAAGTCATAAGGACAACGCGCGAAAACATATATGTATTCGAGTACGTGGCATAGCCGTTCGCATACTGGCAGACATGGCCAGCATGTTTAGCACACAGCGTCTAAGTTTCCGTAACAGTAACATCATTTAAATACACATTATATGCGAAACCCAGTTTCCTCGGAGTTTCTCTAGAGTTGGCAACACTGCATTATGAATTAGCATTGTGCTGTCCTTCAGAGTAACGCTGTCACGATTGCATACCGAACAGGAGGCTTCCCAGGCATCTGCATTGCTAAGTAATGTTAGCAGCACCGTGGCTTACAATAGGATGACTAAGGCGTAACTACGATGACGGCACAATGGGTGAAGCGGCGCAGAGGGGAATGTTCAGTTTTTGCTTTCCATGTCCCGGCAAATTTATGTGGAGCGAATACTACCTGAAGAATATTACTAAACCACGAGTGCCGTATCGACACATTCGGCTGTCATTCAACCATACTCATTCACTTAATTCGGAAGTCCTCTGTATTTTGAATTACCTTGTTTTATTTACCTGCTCAAACCAAAACCACGGCCAGTAGTAAACACTTCTCTCGTTTCACCAAACGAGTTTATTTCGTGTACTCCAAAGTGACCCACAAAACCGGATGTCCTCCTTGTTTTTTTTTTTAAACATATGCCCTGACAACTGACTACATCACAACCTGACGCTGACTTGCTCAATTTGTTTGCAAAGGACCTAGGTGTCTAAAGAATGCAACTTAAACAGACGCTAACACAAAACATGCTAATAATACGACAAACTGGATGGACAGTTAAGAAAATATACTGTGAGAGAGTTTAGGAAAAAGACTTCCCTTACCACACAATTTAATTGAAAAACTATAAAAAATTCAAGCACTGCAGTGGCGACAAGCTATGCCATTTCTGTACTAATGGGTAAAAAGTTGTAACCGTATTCTGACGGTTGTTAAAGTGTGTTTGGAAAATGTAGGAGACATTAATTACCAACAACAAGGTTATAATGTGCAATATTAGCCTGTCATGATTGACGTCACATGGAACCGCGCCCATCTCTGCGAGCAACATTTTAAACAATAGCACGTGGTCCAAGTAGTCACTCTTGTTGGACTGCTTGGCCCGGAATATGAAGACAATGCGATCCTTCGAAACGTCGAGAACTACTCAGCCAAAGACACAGTGTCACAGTCTAACAACGTCGCCCTGGAGAACCTCTAAGCTCCGTATCAGATTTGCGGACGAGCATTCGCAGTTAAAACGGAGCGTCCCTCTACGTCACAGCGAACACCTGTCAAGCGATCAGAAACACATGGGAGTATGAAGTAAAAGATAAAAGATGCGTGGTTTCAGGTTTCCGACACGGTGTGTATGAGAGCTCCACTCTTTTGTGATATTATGCAGCATACATTGCTAATTATTTACAGACGTTTCGGGACAACTTGCCGGTCCCATCTTCTTGGACTGCTTGAACCTTGAAGATGTGACATACAGGTTGTTCCGCAACGTCGGTACCTAACTACCAATCTAAGCTGCGTAACAACCCAGAAGGGCGAAGATCTCAAGAAGTCAAAAACGTTTCTTTTAAGTTTGCAAATGTGGCATACGGTACTGTACGTACGTCACAAAAATACAACAGCAGTGATACTTCATTTGCCGAGGACGACCGATATTTTTAGTGGTTTACCACAGTGCCACAGGTACAGTTGCAACCGGAACAGCGTACTAGGCTACGGGAGGGAAAATCGAGGAACGGTTGTTCGATCCTGGCAGCGGTATGAGATTTTTATTTTCCTCTTTCCCAGAGCGTTCAGATCGGCTCTAGGGCCCAGCGGTCTTCTCATTCAACAGGAAGGCGACCTCTTCGCCGATAAGGCAGTCGAAGCGTGAAGCTAACCACTCGCCTCATCCAGTACCGAGGTTGAAAATATGAGCAGCCACACACCTATTATGCCACATGCCTTCACACATTTAACACTGGCGCAGCATAAGGCCTATCAGACATCGCACTGGCTTTCTATAACGTCCCTTTCAACTGTTTGTTAAGTCCCGCCATTCTCCTTCTACTAAAATCTTTTTCCAGTTATGGTTCTTCTGAATATGACATTCCCGATCTCTGCGTTTACCACTCAATGGCAGAGGGCGTGTAGGAATACGCGCGGGATACATACCTTCAACAATTCGGATAAATAGCATTCTGGTATGTAAACCTGACGTTGGCGAAATGAGTAAACTCACCTCTATGAGCCAATGGAACAAACAGTTCCACCACCTACCAGGTCAACACACAGTCTGGCTAAGTCATGAATGAGTCGTTTGTCCACAGGCAATGCAGTAATTATTCAACCGGAAGATGAAAAGCGAATGTGATAACAAATATTGTTATGAATATAAACTTATCTACAATTACGCTCGGTACTGCGAATGCCCTGGGGATATCACACTGTGCACGTTAACAGGCCTACTGGCATTTGCTTTGCCCGCATGATACCAACCAAGGTAAACACATCGTTTAAATAACACGAGTTCATTGCAATCCACTTGATGAAAGTCAATAATGTCGCTTGTAGGCTCTCAGCGGAAGGGGGACAAAAAGAAATGCTCGAGTTTTTACGTCAGCTCCAAAGTCGCGTACACCCTTTAATTATGCATGCACGGAGGGCGCTATATAGCTGAAGTAGGTTTCAGTGCTCATCCTATTTCCCGGAAGTAAATGAATCCATCAAAAAAGTTTTATGAATGGACACGAATGAATAACGCCATCAGGTTATATATGAAATCGATCAGGATTCTGCATCGCTGAAATATGCAAGATTTAATTTTTATATTCAGCCGTTTAAAACTCGTATTATTTATATTGGCAGCCAGTGACAAACCCATTCCTTAGTCTTTAACATTACATAAATATAGGCCTCTACATTACAAGCGTCAGGATGTGGAAGGACGTGGTCGTTGCTTATGCAAGGCAAAATCCCGGGATGTGCCTGAAGAGGCTAGGGAACCCCACGAAAAACGTCAATCGGGTACACGAAATTCGAATACCTGAAATGAACAAGCTACCATTCAGAAGACAACAGTAGACGGAGTATGGGTAAAGGCAAGGTGAAGCTCACCCTAAAACATGCCATAAAGGCACAGTGGGAGGTAAGACATAGAATCCAACTCTACCCTTTCTTTAATCTCGTCACTAGAAGGGCATGAGTGGTCAATGCCTCGCCCGGGCGGCTTTACCACGTGAAAGAGACCCGATATCCACAGTACAATGGGCGCGTTTGTACGGGCAGGCAGAATCTCACGACTCCGGGGTCCGAACCCAGGACCTCCACGCCCGTAGCGAGTCGCTATACTTACTACGCCAGGGTCGATGGGGTAATATTAAAATGGATCTTAAAGAAATAGTGCGCAACGATGTGGACTAGATTCAATGGGCAAAGGGTAACATAACTGTACGCCAGGTGCCAATCAAAGCGGGTTATTTCCGCAAAACAGAAAGCAACTATTCTTCAGATTTAAGAACCATTCCGACGGACTAAATACGCAGGTGTCGTACGTGTACCGACTTAGCCACACTCTCAACTGCACAGGTGCACAAATCCAGGGCGCCAGGTAAATTTCGTTGTGTGGCGCCTAATATTGTGGTACTCGGCACAAAATTTGCTTCACCGAGGTATCATTAATAGAATCATAAAGTTTAGCCTAACACAGCTTCATTATATAAACAATTTAGGAGAACATAGCTAATGTTTCGGCTTACTTCAGCCATCTTCAGGCTTACGTAAAATAATTAAATATATAATTAACAACGCCTTAATAAGACGAGATCTCGCCTGAAGATGGCTTCAAGCAAGAAGAAATATGTGAACATAAATTGTTTATATAATAAAGTGGTGTTAGACTAAACTTTAAACTTATCTTAATCACTGAATAAAACACAACGGGGATGTCTCACCTAAAAATTATATGCACCAGTCAAGGACACATCCACATACGAAAACCTAAAAATAATATATATATACATATATATATATATATATATATATACATATATATATATATATACATATATATATACATATATATATATATATATATATATATATACATATATATATATATGCAACGCCAACATATATTTTATAAATGAGATCTCATTTTAAAGCGTTGTTAATTATATATTTAATCATTTTAAGTCACAGTCTGAAGATGGGTTCAAGTGAGCCGAAACATGTTGCTATGTTCTCTTAAATTGTTTATATAATAAAATTGCGTTAGGCTAAACTTTATACTTCTATTAATCATTGAATAACACACATCGGGGATGTCTCACCTAAATATTGGTTCACCAAGGCTATGAAAACTGAAAGAATAGCTGCCAGGATCTCGATGCGACAAAATAGACAATACTCTGTTAACTAATAAGTTAATCCGACGTATATGGAATTATGTTTGAATTCAACGATTAAAATCTACCCGACACACAGGCCTATAAAGCGTTTTTATTGGAGAAAGAACATCTATCAGCCACCATTTTCTTCGCTAATGCCGTATTCAGTCAATCGTTGTGCACTATATATCATTCTACCCAACACCTGAAGCTTAAACCTTACACCTTACGCCTTACACACATTTACCTACACGTCCAACAGAGCCACAAGAGTCTGAGAAAATAACACCGTAACGTCACGATGAAAGATGTTAGCGGGAAAAGTAAATAGCTCTTGTGAACACAGTAATGAACCTTCTTCGAGTTCGACAAAGGAGGAAATTTCTTCAGCAGCTGAACGACCTCTACCTTTTCAACGACCCTCCTTCATGTAGTTATACAGTCCACCTGAGGTAACAATATCTTTAAAATAAGTGCTCCTAATCTTGAAGGTAAAGGCAAAGGTAAGGCAATTCCTGTACTGGCCCTGAAGGTTGCAAGAGGTTGAGGCTCGCAGATTTCATGACAATCGGTTCATGAAGATGGTAACGTTGTTAGCCCTAAGCGCCGGACACCTTTAACCCCCAGGAAATATTCCTGGTATTCATTTCTGTTAGAGGCAGAGTCGACCCCAGGGCCATAGTGCGACCAGAAGGACTCTAACTCTTCAGACTGATGAATATTTACAATAGACATGGCGCCATATTCCACAAGACCTGAATCTCTTATACCTGTCACTGAATCTAACAGCCAGTTTTACATTAGTTAATTAATTGGAATAAAATACAGAACCGACGATCAAAATCCGAAATTCTTAAATTAACACTGTCGTGAGTATGTAAAAAAGATGAATCAAATAGTAAATATGTCAACTACAGCAACTGGTAGGGCAGTGTGTCCCTGCTTGGTTATAACGGCCAACATAAATAAATGCAGATTTCGAAGATAAATGTCTTGAGGACTTCAAACACAAACTACAAAATACGGCCGATGAATTATGACTGCAATTTATACCAGTGTCGCAGACAGTATAATATTTTAAACTATGCCTATAACTTCAGGTATAACAATCAGCAGGCACGACATTCCAGAAATGACGCAGCTGTCCTCATAATATAATGTATTTCAATTCCCGTCACCTTGCCGCATAAAAAAACACGTAATTACATACAGCCGACAGGTGTATTTGCCGAATAATGGTGTAAATCGTACATGAAAAGAGTGAGTTGTGAATTACCGCTGACAGACAGCTATCAGGCTTATTCGTATTCATATCACCGAACTTACATGCAAAACGAATGTAGTGTGACTGGGTGTTCGGATTTCCTTGTATGAGAAATGCAGCCCATGAAGTTACCGGTACATCTCTCAGAAAATAAATTTGCATGACCGACAGTTGCCGAGTGATTATTATACATACCGCCAGCGATCAAGCAAAATCTTTTGGGTGCCAAAAATTTAATCAGCGATGATGGCGAGGTGGAACCGGCTGTGATACAGAGCAGATAACACACAATACGAACTGATATCAACAAGCAACAGAAAAATACGTTGCAGAAGACAACAAATGTTTTGGCCGTGGTGAGAACTACGTGGGAAAAAAGTGGGACAGCAGTACAGTTAAACATGAGCTGTCCTTGTTACAGCCTTGAAAAAAAAAAGACTCAAAATACGTGCGCTGTAGACGGTCCTTGTGGTGAGAACGGAATACAGTCGAGTAATTACTATGCAAGCTTCGTTGCATAAAAACCCTTAAATTTACGGACATCCGCAGAACTCTCCCAACTGCACACAAGCATCACACCGTTATACAAAGAAGACAAGTAACCTCTGGTTTGGATTTAGTTACTGCTTCTGTCCATCTTGTTAGACGACAACTTGAAGCCTGATATTCCCAAACCCTGATAGACCCCATGCTATGAAGTCATACCAAACCATTAATTTTCCCAATATAGGAGATGCGTAAACATATTCACGCTCCGTCAGTACTTACACATGCAGAGACCTATACACACACACACACACACACACACACACACACACACACACATATATATATATAGAAGAAGAAGAAGAAGAAGAAGAAGAAGAAGAAGAAGAAGAAGAAAGAATTACTTCAAGTGAATTCCGGAAGTTCAGTTTGCAGCCATTCAGCTGATTTAGCTGTTATGTCGGGTTGCTTCACAGACATCACCTTGAAAACAAAGCGTGGGACATTACAAGCCGCAGCCTCATGGTGAAATCCCAATACGTCAATGAACTCCGCACAAAGAAAGTTTGTACACGTTGAAATTTCTTATTTAATTTAATCGGTGCTGTAGGCTCAAGTGAGACCACGGGCTATCCTTTAAGTACGCCTATGGATAAGGTCATTCTTGAGGAGCTAACAGTCGTTCAGCTATTCAAGAATGCCTAAGCCTTATACGGAACCAGATGACTCATTACCGAGGCCACAACAGACCGTCACTGGACAGTACTGGGCAAGACGACTGCTTTACAGTCCTTTCCTTAATTTATACTGTTCCCCCCATACTTCCACCTACACTTACATCTCTCTGGTACAGGAACCCTCTGTCTCAGACTTTAAGAATGTATGACGACCAAAATACTCCCGTTTTTTTCGTTTAGCATCAAAACTATTCGACAAAGTCCAGAACATTAAGTCAACTGTTGTTTTTAAGCAACAGACAGAAGATTAACATCACAATCATATCCATGACACGACACATGCTGGCGGCCAACTCAACACGATCAATGAGGTTATTTTAACTTCGTAATTAATTACATTCCCTGTGAAAGTTTGTTTCGCCCGTTCTCCCTATTAGATACACAGAGACAGAACGGAAGCCTAGCAACGTAATTGGAACATCCGGAGAGCATGTGGTTAGGGCCGGCCACCTAGCCAGTGAGTGCGGCGACCGCCACTCTAACCTCCGAATTAAAAGTTTCCGTCCAAATTGACAAGCCTGCTCTTTCCCCTCCTTCATGGGTCAGGAAGGCACGTGAACATGAAGTTGATTTCCATGTAACGGGCGAAGCTGCATCACACTATCCTGGTAAGCTGATACCAAAAGACGGAAGAACACTATACAGAAGGGGCAAAGTAACTCATAAAATTTCGAAAACAACAAAGAGGTTCCCAAAGTTGTGTTAATGAAATTAGTTCCGGCCGTCACAGTGGTTTGGGGCAAGTACTGTTTTAAACAGCTCGAAAGTGGATCTTGCGTTCGAATTCCATTCAGGAAAAAATTGAATGTCCGCGTTTCTTTTTTGTCTTTTTGTTGTCCCAAGTAGGCAGAGGTCATGCGATGTTCCGAAACGCCCTCCAAGGAGTCTCCTAAGTGTGTACAATATTCGTAAGTTACGGAGCTAATTCTAAACTGAAACGGGTAAAAGAATCTAATCCAGAAAAGCTGAAAATTGTAAAATTATTTTTCCCCAACAGCACGTCTATCGAGAACATACGGAAATGTCTGTCGTAAAATTTTCATTACTTTACGCGAAGTATCATCGCGGGTGAATTGGATTTCCCATCAATTTTACCTTACAACCATGAAACTCAGTCTGGCAAAAGAACTTTCTGGGAAGCTGATAGCTGTTTAGATAGCCAAAAAATCGCTTTTATGAAACGTTGAGGTTCATTACCGTCTTCAAAAGAGTCCATCAATGACGCGAACTTGCGGCAGATGAATCCAGGTCACACCCTCACGCCCTATTCTTGTCCTGTAAGATTCCTTCTTTGTCGTTCCCGCATCCTTGCGGAGCGTCTGTTAAAATCTCTCCGTCCATCCGTCCGTCTGTCTGTCTCCATATACGCAAGCACCAACATGAGATCCTCTAAACGAATATTCATTAAATTTCAAATAATCCTGTATGCACAAACGACGCGCAACTGATGGGCACGTGGCCACGCGTTTTGTGGAACTGCGGGTGAGCTGGGTCTCTTTAACGTCACGAACAAAAATTACTATTTTGCTTTCCCGGTCGTTCTTTTGTGATAAAACATCAGGTCGACGGGATGTCACCGACATCTGCACAAGTGATTCACAATGCCATTCTCTTTCCAGTCAGTCACATTTCGTGCACAAAAGCGCGATTGTGTAGGCCTATTTCAATGTCTGTGTCTTTTGAACAGTTCAGCAGCAACGAAAACAACTGCGTCGAATGTAAACAATCAGTCACAAGCAGAACTCGTATTCGTATCACAAACGAACCTCAATTCAACAAAAAATACTTCAGACCTACTACTTTTCGATTACTTAATGTCATCTTCAGCTCTCATTTACAGTTCCAGTCTACGTTAAATTTGTATGATATAACCTCAAAGTCTCGTCGTGGTGTCTGTAACTATCAGTTTAATAACAATGTTTCAAATATAATATAGAGCTATGTTCATTACCTACCTGAACATAAAATTTCACATGTCTAGCCGCGACGGGTTATTAATTAACGTGACAGAACCGAAAGCCACGGATAATTTTCATTTGGTAACCATTTTACCACTTTGCTTGATAGAAAACATTGCTTTAACCAAGTTATCATCACACATTTTACAATATATCAGGACCCCACATTACAGTAACTTCCACCGCACAAGTTCACATTTAAGTTCATTTCTGAGTGTAGGAAACGAATAATGCATTGGGATAGCTTCAAACAGCGTAACGCTCCTACCACGTTTATTAAAAATCGGTAAATTATTTCAAAAGTTTTAAGTGGGAAAACTCACGCAAACACTATGGTGATCATGCCTCATTCATTTCCTCCTTCTTAAAGGAAGGCAAACTAAAAATACGGTACATAATACAACGCGAAGATAATAATCGCCCTCACACGAACGGTAAAGGTGTTCAGGTCCACAACATGAAGGCGCTAGGTGGTCGTGAGTGGTCATCACACCACGGCTGCTTTATCCTGGAGAAGAGAAAAACCTCTTTCCTCACCCGGGATTCGAACCCTGATTCGTCCAGCACTTAACTACGCTATCTCGGCTACCTAGACTTCAAACAGTCTATTTATATATTTCAACTGAATAAATTTATCAAACTCTATGGGCTGAACGAAGATTTACAGTCATTAAAACACCGCTGGATTTGATAAGTGTTAGGTGAATATCCACGTAATTTTCGAGTTTGCATATACGTTTCTCTGCTCCTTACATCCAAGGGCAGTAGCAGAAAATATTCGGAATTACCCGAGAAACTACGAGCCGTTAGGCTACAGTCAAACGGTGAGTCGCTACGGACGTTTATATCTCCCACCACATTCAGACTTTGTCAACTTTGAATTTCATACGTAACTAATTAATCACTTATCAAATGCAACAAGTACAGGCAGATGAGTATAAAACCGATCGTCGTGTTTGTATTTTCCGTTCTCCTAAAGTACTTTAATACTACTGAGCGTCATCGGAATAGCGACAACGCTACGGACTGGAACATTCGGGGTTCAAACCCCGGTGGGAGGGAAGAGATTTTCTCTTCACCACACCCGTAAAGACTGGTCCTGCAACCCACCCAGCCTCCTGTACAATGGGTATCGGGGCTCATTCCCGAAGGTAAAGCGTCCGAGGCGTGGCGTTGACCACTCACGTCAGTCTAGCACCGAGGGTGACAAATAAGTACAGCTGTGCCCGCATGGCATGTCACGGGGATGACTTTATTTTCACTGTTGAACTTACATATACAACATCTGAAATTGTTCAAGTCGGTGAAGATCCATACGTGGTATTGTGGTCCTGACACCGGACAGTCCGGTACGTATCACCGTTCTGAATGAGCATGCTGCCTCCTTTTCCAAGGTAGAACTTACCAGTAAACTCTTCTAGTTAATGACGATAGTATTTTCCACCCGCAAACGTTTAACTTTTAAAAATTCAGTCCGTGTAACTTTTAGAAATCCATAACACACCCATTACGTTAGCGGCTGCTCTAAGTACAAACAAACTGTCGTTTCTGTATTGACATCACGCCAGCCACTCGATACTTGTGGTGTACATAATTTATTCAGCTGCTTCTTTGCGTCATAGCCGCATGTGGTTCCTACCAACCTTGGTAAATATACATTGCTGAAACATACTGTAGGCATAGAAATTCTGGTTGCCTCAAGCTCCTGGTGCAGTAAGGGCCTGTCCAGGACTGTAAAGGGATACCTTTACTGCAGGCATATTCTGTCTCCTATTGAGCAGGCCATAACCAACTGTACGGTGCAGAGTCTTTCTTTAGAAGCTCAGTCTCTCGGTAGGTCAAGGCATGTGTGTCAAATAATACGAATTTATTTTGGTTAGACGAGTGATCCTGTATTCGAATCTCGGTCCACAGACTAGCCATTCGGATAGGTTTTCCTAATTTTCATCAGTCCTCAGAAACGAATGTCAAAGCAGAATCTGTATTACTGCGCCACTGATCCTGTACTTAACGCTAAGCGGTTTATGAAGTTAAACCGGCACTGATAAATAAACCACACATTAAGAGGAGCACAGTGTAATGGATTTCAGAGTGACAAATTGCATTGTATTCGCTAAGTATTTTACGGCATCTCATTCCATATACTTCAATGCCACATCGGAAAAGATTTCAATGCCACATACTTAATCATTTGTGGATGTTTTCTAATCCTACCGTTTCTGAGTCGCATTTGCAGAACTGCGAAAAGCGACTAGTAGCTTCGTTGTGTATGTTGTCACGGAACACCTCGGCTCCCACTGGACAGATTTTCATGAAATTTGATATCTTTCGAAAATCTGCAGAGTAAAATAAAGTTTCATGAAAATCTTGACAAAAATAACGGGTACTTTACATGAAGACGTAAGTACATAAGTAACATCCCGAAGAATTCTTATTGAAATTGAAATACATTTGTCTTGTAAGTTCAATAAATTACCTTATACCCTTCGTGTGCTAACAATTTCAACATGTATTATTCACGAACTGCAAACACACTGTGTAACACCCATTTTCGAGTCCAGAATTTCGGAAGGCGTGCGTTGGCAATGTATAATCATAAATGCTGTTGTTTTTTATATCAATGAGACGCAGTACCTGCCTTCCAAATATTGGTACGTTTCTGCGAAATAGCACGGGCGTCACATCTCATAATACTGTAACATTAATATTCACAGCAGGAAGAACCCCAAATCTCAGTGGTGATTTTTTCTTGGTAAAGGTAGACTGATATAAAAGTCAGTAAGCTTGCGGTTCCATAACTGAACCCACTTTCTGAAAATAGTCATTTCTTAATGACCTTCCCCAGAGTCCCGTTGTAATAAGGTGTGAGTGAAAGAGTTGAGTGCGACAAAGAGAGAGAGAGAGCATATTGATTCCTTCTTTTAGTACTAATCACTGTCACCCATACTCCAGCAGTTAGTCTTAAGCTTTAATGCACAGAGTTGAAAGATTGTAATAAGATGTGTGAAGGATATGGTGTCACATTAAACTAGAGGAATACTTGACAGGCGTTGTGAAGGGAATACTGTTATCTTGTGACACGTTTCTGAGAAGTCCCGTTTCAAAAGTGATGGTCAAGAAGATGCAATTAATAGCCAATTTTAATAGCCAATTGGAAACGTTGTGACCTATAAGTAAGTAAGGCATAACGTCCTTAACAGCCAATCAGAGATTAAGGTTATAAGTCACAAGATTGAGGCTCCACCCCGACCAACACTCAAGAAACTCTGTATAAATACTGTATTAATGTAAAACCAAGATTAACTTCAGTAAGCTCACGGGCAGAGGTCAATGGAGCGAGTATTCATTTTTGGCACCACTTTAATAATATCATAGCTTGCCTGGGCTATCATTCAACTGTACTCCAACTAAACCC
>Ga0136643_10006985_pt1 | contig 16255 bp, 6 predicted proteins | sample TergutLab28metaG_FD_96883 | JGI IMG/M metagenome (GOLD analysis project Ga0136643, IMG submission 96883) | Labiotermes labralis P1 segment gut microbial communities from Petit-Saut dam, French Guiana - Lab288 P1 (version 3) (version 3) | ecosystem: Host-associated > Arthropoda: Insects >... | reverse complement strand
CATATATGAGAGCATCCTTGAGGCAAAAAATATAAATATCAATTGAAGCTTACTTATTACGCGTGATATTTTAACGCACACTCACAAATATACATACATACATACATATATACATACACACCTACATATATATATATATATATACATACGTACATGCACACACACATACATACATACATACATACGTACATACATACACACATACATACATAAATACACATATATATATATATATACATACATACACACACATATATACATACATACATGCATAATACATACACATACATGCATACACCCATCCATACACACACACACACGCACGTACTTACTTACAAACACACATAATACACACCTACAGAGAGACTTACGTTTTTCGTATGTATCCGTCGAGGATTTGTTGTTTTCTCTAAAAGTTGATTGACACTGTAAAATTAACCTGAATTGACCTTCAATATCCATTCCTTACAGCGCAGTATACACTCTCACACACGGTTATTGAAACTGATCAGTGTGGTAGGATGAAGACTGTAATGAGACCCGTATAAAACACCTAAACGCACTCTGTGGGAAGAAAGTAGAATTACTGGATGTTATGTCTGCTAATATAGAGAATGTAACGAATATACTTGGACAAGACTCAGGAGTCAGTTCCCCATATCATAACAGGAAAACGTGTTTCAATCTTTTTATGTTCGCAAACGCTTACATTTCGAGATACAACCCAACAACTTGTTGACCAATTCAACCGGCAACATCAACATAAACACCGACAAACTCGTGAAAGACATTTCTTCTACTTCATCATCAACCTACTCCGACATCGGCATGTACACTTGCACCCAAAAACACTTACCTCTTCTACTTTTAACTGAAGAGCAATAGTTCTGTCAACATACACAATTTTCTTAACAACATTTCTCAACATGCTTGTAAACAAAACCAATCCTTTGACTCTTTCAGCCCTTCGACCACCGGAAAAATACACCGTAAAATCATCTCATAATATACCTTTCCTTTCTATCGCACTTCACTGACACTTAGAAGAGACGCTGATTTCTTCTGTGTTTGCTTAAATTTCTCCAGTTTACCTCCTGGATTAAAAAAAAAACATCCAAGTTCCAATCTTGCGGCCGTGATATTTCGTCTGCTTCTCTTTGCAGTCTTGTCAGAGATCCTCCTCTGTACACAATATAAATAAACATAACCCAAAACAGCTTATTTATGTACTAAAAAAATGGTAATATATTTATCCGAAACGTGGGTAACCACCTACTATAGTGCACTATAACATAACTCAATAATACTGTGTACTTTCCATTCGCAGGTTTCAATCGCAGAGTTTTGCTCCATACACGTCACTGTAACATTTGTCAAATACTCGTTTCTCTCTCTGTCGTTAGTCAGCTCTCCAATTTAATATGTTCGTGCAATTTGTCACTGCCATCATACCGCAAGAATACCACACGACATATTCCGATGGTCAAGCTTAAAAAACCCAGAACACATTGTCGTCACGCTTCATGTCAGTTTATTTATATGTGCCCTCTTGTTCAAAGTCTACATTAAACGGCATTATAAATTGCAGATTTTGAAGCTGTATGTAAGTAATAACAAATATTTTAAGAGCTTGTGGTATTTATGCGGGTCTACTATCTTAGTTAATACCATATTTTTTCCACAGATATTACACTCAGAGATAAATTTCATTTCCGATAAAAAAAATAACCTGAAGATCAAGAAAACACAATCCTACGCAACGGTAAGTTTCCATCGAGTGTTAATGCTGAAGTCATAGTTCAGAATGCAATATTCTTCCCTGTACATATCGATAGTTTCCACCAATACAGCTGTTGGTTTAATGGAGGTGCGATGTGTTTCCTTGTATAATATAATACACTTGGGTACTATAAAGACGATAAAGTCACAAAATGCGGGTTCTGTATCATAAGCAGTAAGAATGAATAAAAGAAGAATTGCATATAAGATCTTTGTCCTACAGTCTACGTTGTAGATATTGCTCCTAAAACTTAGAAATACACGATAAAATTATACTCATATTACATTTGATCTTACGAGTATAGGTTGTTGAACTGTACACTATACTGAACTAGCTCAGAATTCGGTTCAGTGGTTATTTTTATATCCAGTTGGGGCGTGATTTTTCGCACCCAACCAGACCGGCATTGGGGCCCACCCAGCCTCTTGTAAAATGGGTACCGATCTTTTCTCACGGGGCAAAGCCTCCGGGGTGCTGCGTAGGCGACACGTCTCGTCTAGCGTCGAGGTTAAAGAAATAGTGGAGCTATATTTCGGCTATCATTTTGGTACTTCACGGCCCGTTCCAGGGCAAATGTTACATTTTACTTAATTTTATACCTTAATCTGTTGTTGAATTTTGGCTGGTTTGGTGATTGAAGTGCTTAAGACGTACGATGTAAGCAACCAACAAGATGCAACAAATTCCGTTTATTGGTCTTTTCAAATCAGCTCTACATGTTTCGGGCGACACACTCGCCCATCCTCAGGAGCATTTTGACTTTATATACAGTCAATAAACGGAATTTGTTGCACCTTGTTGGTTGCTTACATCGCAGTTGTAATGATGCACGGTCTCACAAACATCAAATGCTTAAGACGTGTCTATACTGTTTCTTTTTAAGAAAGATATAATAATTTTTTCATACATAAGTATTAACGGTAGTAAACATTTTCAGTAACTTAGAAGGTTTAAAGTTATGGTAAATAAAGTAGTAAGTAGTTCGTGAACAACGACATTTTTTTCAGTTGTGCAAATGATGTTAACTGAATATCTGGTCAACTGTCGTTTATTTTACTTTTCGGCATTACTGTGCTATATTGGGTTGAGTAACCTCCGTCTTCCCTAGTACTTAGTAAAAGGGCAACTTGTCTGAATTGTAATAATATAAATATTTAATCGAGAATAAACCTATACAGTATTAAGAAATGATAAATTTTGAATTGGTATGGCTGTAAATTTGCGTTGCATTTCCAAACTCAATTTATAATCATTATCACCTAGTGTTTTATTTTCCATTACGCTGCATGAAATTGTCCATATAGATAACTGTATTATTTAATTCCCATATTATATGTAAGCAGGGCTGGCCACCCCTGCCGGCAGTAGAGAGTGTGTCGGATATTCATACTTGTGTTTGTGTTTTGTGACGTCTGTCTTAGTCGCTTGTCTTTGCAAACCACGTCTGCACCAGTTGGAACCTCGCTAAAATTCCACCATATATTCAAGCTCAATGTATTTTAATTACAGAGTCAGTTTGTCGTTGCGCTATCCCTTTAATGTCTGCTTTAGTCTGTTAAAGTTATTATTACAGCGAAAGTTATAATTAAGATGAAATGCATGTAAAAGTAATTACGAACCTGTTTCTGAAATAACTGTGAAAGTAACTCCGTCTTGTTGCAACTGAAGTTTCGACTTTTAAAATTTAATGTTTACGTATTCCAATTATCATGAGCTGCAAATTCGTTGAATGCTTACCAATATTTCAGGGGAAATTTTGGCTTTCCTATTCAATACAGAAATGAAATTTAAGTTAGCAATGAAGGCAGAAACAAAGCTGTGGGTCGAAAGGATGTTGGGGCAGCAGGTACTGCTGCAACGTCAGTAACTATTTTCGAAACTGCAAGATCTTAAACTAATAGGAACGGAATTCTAATTGTATAACTTTGCTTATATCGAAGTATTGGTCAATTCTGACATGAATTAAAGCTGTCATTAAATATTTAATTTTTTTCCTAAAATATTGATTCAGATCATCGAAAAAGAAAGGGAATCAATGTAATTGAATTGCGACTCTTTTGTTTTTTTATGGGATATGAGACAAAAATAAGTACCCTGAATATAGACTTGAAAATATTACAGTTAAAAATATCTTCCTGATTTGTGTCAGTTTCACATTTTGAGAAATTAGAATAAAAGATCGAAATAAAATTTAATTACAAATAATCATCGGTATCGATACTAAAATTAATATTAAGTTGGGAGTGTCTATTTTGTAAAGAGAAGTTCGTTTAAATTTAATATACTATCAATTCTTCTTTCCGAAATGACAATCAATTTATTTGCCGTTGTCTATGATAAACGATAAACCTTTCGGCTCTACATACATGCATTTCTAAATGTAAGAAGGATCTCGAGTGAAAACATCCAGCAATATTATTTATTGTGAAGTGTTTACAAAAGGAAATTAATTTCATCTCATTTTGGAATATATAAAATAAACATGTAGGGAAGAAGCTTAATCAATTATTTTCTGCTATTGAATATCTATATACTATAGCCATTATCTATGACGGCGCTGTACATAAGTTTTATATCTGTGATCTCTGGTTCGAATTCTGTTTACTATAGAGATATTAGTTAGTAGTGAAACGGATTCAAACAAAATAAACTATATCAAAAATATCTCTGCATTTTGCTTGTGCTATGATCATTACCTTAACACATAGAAAATTTGACTAAACTCAAACTTATTTTAAAACAACATAGAGACTTATACTACATTGGAGGATGAAATTGAAATTCTATTAAACATATATGCTATGAACTTATCAACTGTATTTATCTGTCACAGGATACCAAAGAAGGCGGCAGGCAATACGCAGTATGTTTGACTTACATTACAGTGAGGGGAAATTTGTAAGTCAAATAAAGTCTATTAGCCTTTGTGAAGAATTATTCCTAAAGCTAGTAATATATCGACCTGTATTGCAACAGGGATCAAAGTCTGAAAATAGAAAATTATTTTGCGGGTACACGTAATGTGTTTTGAATAAAATATCACGTTTAATCCTTTGTAACACTTTTCTGCTTATACCCATATATCCTACATGCTGCAACACAAAAAACTATACTTCTTGCCACGTACAAAGCTTATGTTTTGCTTGTCCTATATACACAGGGGTTATTTCCCTAAAGCAGGTCAGTCTACTGGTTTATATAAAGGTTTCGGAATATTTTGGCTGATAGAGGAATTATAGTTTTTATATATTATTTACAGTAACAAAAATTCAGTCTTCAAAAATTTAATAAACAGACTAGATCCTTCGCTTTACGTCAAAACGAGAGAGTTTGTAATGTGGAATTTTACCTCCACATCGTTTATGTTGGAGATGAAGGAAAGTTTTTATGACCTAATAAGCCCCTACATCTCTCCTTTTGTGTCTCCTAAATCTTCTCAGTTCCGCCCTTATTTTGACGCTCTGTAATATCCCTGCCCCATTCTTACTCCTTTCTGAAACTAATTTTGTTTACAAAAATCGCTGCTACCAACATTACTGTCGGTCGATATGATTTCACGCCGTCAGCACCTACATTTTCACAGCTCTGAGAAACAGGCAAAGCAACGTAAATCCAAGCTGCAGAGGTAATTCCCGTTGGCTGTATTTGTATTAAATTTTAAGCTTTGTAATTTCTGTAGCAGGAAAAATATTCTCGTGAGATGCCAAACTCTAGCCCGAAAGCTTAAAAAAGAGAGAATACATATGTGATATACGAAAAAGCGGAAGAGATATGCCTTATGTATACAGTTGTCCCTGGAGGTGAGCTGCAAATGTTGTTATAATTCCTACATACCTAATACTTTAATTTTGTTACAATTTCATTACAGAGAATAGTTTCTACAACTTTGATGGAGAGAATATACTGCATTGATTGGTCATATTGCCTGAAATATTTATTTACTAGCCTTTTTATAACTACCATAACATATTAATAGAAAGCGTGATTAGGGAATACGGTGTCACTCTATACACACTTGCATTCATTCTGTGGCTCAACAGTCCGAATATTTTAAAGCCTTTTTAAACGGTGTTTTGTGCATTTCGCTTGTTTTGCGATTTTGACTGTTTACTTCATCTTCTTCGACAATGGTTTTCTTTAAAGTACTTTTTTCGTGGCTCGACAGTCCTAGCGGATCTGGGCTTCCTAGTTTCCGAGATCACACTCAGACAGACCACGATCGGTAGATCTCCACTGGACGACTGATCGGCCCGTCACAGAGACCTCTACTTGACAACACAAAACGCTCACAACAGTGAGCTATCCATATACAGGCGGGATTCGAACCCGTAATCCCAGCAAGCGTGAAAGATCCACGCCTCAGAACGCACGGCCACTGGAATCGGTCTTTAAATTATTACCTTCCTGAAATAATTAATTTGTTATTTTTGGTTGTATTTCTGACATTGGTATTTCCATTACAAAAAATTAATGGTTCAAATGTCTAATAATTTAAATTAATTTAAGTGTAAGTTAACACTTTCATTTTAATAACTTTTGTTTGATTTCCTAGAATCACGTAACTGAAGAAAAATGGGGGAAAAAGTAAAGTGCAGGGTATGACGAGATATGCAATTTTACACTTTGTCCAGGAGATGTGCACCGCAAATACATCGTAACTGAAGCAACCGCTTACAGTGACTGTGATTTTATGAATTATAAAGGGACATTCAGCATCGTGCTATTTAGCGTAGAAGATGCAACCTACAAACTCTTACACGTTAATGCTGGGTGCAAATTTCGCTTACCTGATGGGGACGTATTTAGGACCTCTGATTTTCAAGAGTTAATGGAAGAATGTTCATTAAATTTTCCATAGGAATTTATTATTGATGAGAGATGAAAACGACTCCACACGTTTTTGTAGCAAAAGATGCACTTCTTCTATCTCCTTGTATACACAAAACACACATTAGTCGTCAAGAATTAGGGGTCGAAAAATCTTGTGTTTAAATATGGCCTTAGCAGTGTCCGAAGTGTGGTAGGGAACGTATTCGGATTTCATCAAGTATTTCCCGCGTATGTCGAAAATGCTTTTACACCCACAGAAGGCAAAAATGTAACCTTGGCATTAGAATAACTGCATAATTATATACGGAGCGGTTCGCCGAGAAAGAAGTCTTATTCACGGGGAACGCTTTATGTGGGACGCTAGAAAGCTGGAACAGTGAAAAAAGGTTCTGGGAGAAATGATCAACCAGAAATGATCAACCAGAAATTCAGCCTCATTTTTATACCAAAGAGATCACACGAAAATAATCTTGGCAGGCAACACGTAACAACAGAAAATTTCGCAGAATAATTCATGAGAGAAAAAGGGAATGTTCAGTAGTATTTCAGATACTGTTAATTTGCACTTGGTATTACTTAAACTGCAAAACAAACTAAGAATTAATATTATGTGTTAATTTCACGTATGGATGTAGAACTCAAACCGGTTTTTTTCCAACCATTATTTCTATACCCTTTTCCCCAAAAGTCTTTTAATATCCAAGTAAAATTTATTTCAGGAAATCTTACTATCCGAACCACTACTATACATTCCACCTTCTCCACAATAATATTATAATATTAATTAACGTTGTTAAAACTGTCAAATCCGAATCGTATTGGAATTAGTTAATAATCACCTATTTAAAATAAAGTATTTACAGGAACAGCAGATAATCCTCGCTGCCGACATTTCGGGGATTTATATGTGCCGCGCAAATAGCTTATCAGTGAATAACCAAACCATTTGGCGTGAAATTGTTTCTCCACTATCGGTTTATCCATTCTCTTGTGAACACGATTCTCACGTATCTAATGCGAATTAAAATTTATAATTTTACATAATGCTTCAACCGGAATAAATTTCAAAGTGTTTACTATTTACTTCAATTCATCCGTTATTTAAAAATCAGTTGTAGTTCACACATGAATGTTCCCATAATGTTGAATATTTTCTACATAAAGCTATTAATCTGCATATCTCTTCTGTATTCCACGTTCGGATTTGTACTCGTATGTTGGAATCCATGTGTATAGCACAAAACTAAACACAATGTCCAAAAATGTGACAGCACAACTCTATGCATTCACTGTGAGAATTCAACTGTTCCTGTTTTGTTTTGTGCTGTCCACACTGCGCTGACACCAGTTTCCAGTTCGTGAAACCTAAAAACAAGAACCTTTTGATATATACCGATCGGAGCCTGGACTCGAGAGAGTTCCAGAAAGCACGAACTTGTGCAAAGGCCAAAACTGTAAAGTTGCTTGAACGTCACATAATTTTTGTAGTTTTGTCACAAAACACCGATTTCTTGTTTTGGTTATGTTTTGTCAGTTTAGAGCGGACCCGGCCTAATGACGCTGCAGGATATGCAGGAGCTAACTGCATGTTAATGGTTTAAACTGGTTTCTTCTTTTTGTCTCTTGTGAATACAAATGTTCTGCTTAGTTTATTTTCGTTGTTACACCGTGCATGTTGTTGAGTTACTCAATTATTATACCAACCACTGCACATATATAAAATTTATAAAATTTACACATTAAAACATTAAAACGCTCCGACATGTTTCGGTCCTAGGACCATCATCAGGGAGCCATATTGTTCTTGCTAAAGTCACTAAAAAAAAGTCACATTAATTTCGCTGTACCAGTTGGGTATTGTGGCAGAATGCCATGTTGTGTAATGTTATGTTGCGAAGAGTGCCCTGGTATGGATGTGCATTCTATTGCTGCCACAATACCCAACCGGTACAGTGAAATTATACTGAATTTTTATGGTGTGACTTTTGCAAGGACGATATGGCTCCCTGATGATTGTCCTAGGATCGAAGCATGTCGGAGTGTTTTAATGTTTTAATGTGTAAATTTTATAAATTTTATATATGTGCAGTGGTTGGTATAATAATTGAGTAGTTCTGCTTAGTATCGAGATGTGTAAAATTTTCACAATATTATTAATAGTAACTATGGAATATAAATCGTGAAGGAGGTATTAAAACTTGGAATTATAATTATTACATCGAAATGTATGCATATTTGAATGCATCAAGTCATGATTCTGGATAGGAAAAGAAAACGTTAATACTCGTACATAGGGACAACACCCTTCCAGACCTCACATAATTTTATGAAATTACGAAGAAAGACGCGTTTAAAATTTTTAATTATTTCATATGTTAAACGGTTTAGTGTTGAAAGCACGATTATTTTAAATACAACTTTCTTCAATTAGAGTATTTTCTGTCAATCAATTTTAGTTATCGGGATTTGGCTTTTCATGACGGACAGCCTCTAACCTACCATGGTTGCAATGGCTAAAAGCATCTTATTCAAGCATGTTCCTTGAGGTAATTTACACACTTCGCAGAGGTGAAGGAAATGCCTACGTCATTGGCAGACATTGCGGAGGGCGTGGAGGGTGCTGGCAGACACACTGATGGTTGTCCCGGAAGTCGTGTCATACCCGCGTGTTGTCTCAGTGCGACTGTCTTGGGTCAAAGGAACGTTCTTAATCAGTGAAAATACAAGGGGACAGAAGTAATCCGAGAGAGTGAGGTCAGTATAGTGAGTAGGCTACGGGTGGGAAAAATTGTGTTTGATCGTTGACCGCAGCAAGATACTTTTTCTACTCAGACAGCCTTTACGATTTTAACGGATTATTATCTTGCGGGTTTCAGCTACTAATTTTGTTTCGTGTAACAAGCGGCATCTAAAATAATTTGAAGAAATTAACTGGTCATAAGTGAACTGCGCTCTTCTGGGCAATTACGCAGTGTGTAGTGGTAATAATTTACCAACTGTTCGGGTCAACTTATCTGTCAGGGACCTATATGTTTTTCCGTAACGTCGGTAAGGAATTACCACTATACGTTACGTAATAGACCAGAAAAACACAATTTTCATATACTTTGTGGCGGAAGCTTGAAATCACGCCTATTAGCAAGTAGGTAAATGAAGCCGTAGTAACATATTCCGTATCTTGACTACTCATGTCTGAAGAAGTGTTTATTTATCCTGTAGGAGTAATAGATAGCCCCTTGCCATAAAAGTGTTGATCGTCTCTGAATCCAACTTTTGGTTATTGTTATATGAAATGACATGGGTAAAGTGGCCCAGGCGTGCGGCTGTCAGCACTTCCCAACTAGTGCCAAGGTCGAGATTGAGCGCATGTCAACAGCATGTCCGGCCGGCCTATGAATTCATGTCGTATGCAGAAGCAACTTCCCTGAACAAGCAGAGAAAATTTTAGCCAGTTTACTTTTGAATTAGATATGTGTACATGTGCCATTTTATCACGCATGTGAAGGATGCTTCAAACGTACTGGATACGAGCTGCCAGCATCACCTTTTGAGCACACACACTTTCATGAATTTCATACGACATATTTTTCTTTTCCCGCTCTCAATATTTTATAAGTTGCTTGGGGCGGGAGGAAAAACTAATTCACTACCTTATAGCAAGAAACTTCGTGATGTACACTGCAGACCCAAGATGTATGTACCGTGCGGAAATAAGTCGCTATAGCTCGTAAAATTCATCCACAGCCACAGTATGTACCACAATTAAGTAAACATGAAAGCGGACACATGATTTCGTGGTTAAGTCTAAGGCGGTAGGCAAACTTACCGAGTCGAAATACTTCTGAATCACTAAGGCAGCCTTATTTTGTTCGATATATCCTTCCTCTATACTTGCGTTACACTGCGTTATTCAGGTCAAGTGGAATGTTTTGTTAAATTTATTTATGTCGGAGCAATTTTAGCATTTTAATGTGAAAAAAAATTTTATGTATGTGTGCGTCAGTTAGTATACTATTAAATAATTCGACGATATTCACGGTGCAACAACAAGAATAATTAATAAAGGGTACTTTCAGTATGATGTTCGTGTGACCGTACATCCTTAATATGAAATTATTTGTGACTCAGTCGAATAACAGCCTCCACACAGTGCACACGACCTGCTCCCGGCTTCCTAAGACTCCAGCCAGCACATTAAGTGCTGAAAACCTTATGCAGTTATATACGGCCTTGCGGTCCCGAAGATGGGCATAATGGTGCCCGAAACATGTTGAGCTAATGGTTGATTAATAAATCATAATTGTTGCATCAAGTTAGGTTTTCCATATAAGATCCAAATCGATATGTATAAATGGATTTATTGTGCTACAGATGGACAGATATAGCTTCGTATTTCCCAATGAGTACGGAAACAACATAAACCAACTTAATAGGAGAGATAAAAATCGTTTACATTTGCAAAAACACGTGTAAGTACGAGTAATTATGACTCTATAAACAGATTTGTTCTTAAGACACTTTTAGTGCCTGAAATGAATGAGATACACACGAAGTATCTCACTGGACACGAAAGTTCGTAACGGTGTTCACACTATTCTTGAAGAGCCAGATTAATTCACTCTAAACCCTGACAGCACCTACTTTCCAATTTACTCTTAGGCATCGGAAGCGGTCTATTTCACGAAATATTCTATGTAAAATGTGCATGAGATTTTCTTCCCTCGTTCGTGCTACACGAATCGCCTATTTTATCTTTCTCGTTTCATCAAAATCTGTATACGCAGAAGCTACAGAGCTCCGCCTTAGGATCGATGAATAATTATGGTATGGGTAATATATTTGTTCATACGTGATTCTATCCTTAATATCTGGTAAACTTACTAAAGACCATTCTATTATTTTGTGATGTCGATTAGAATCTCGCTGTGTAATCACGTTCTACTACAAACAGGCTGTACAAAGAATTCGGAAGAATACAGAGTGAATATTTTAATATGTTTTTATACAACTTAATAAAAAGAGCAAGAACTCGACTTTCAAATTTTTTTATTCATGATCACTAATTGAAGGTCTTGTTTTGGGTTACTGCCTCGTGCAGCAGAAGAATGTTCCGACTTTGTGGAGTACAGAGCTACACCTTCCTTAAAGATAACTGATTCTGGTTGACGTGAATTTCGCAATGGTCGGGAAAAAGAAATGCGTCAGTTATACGAGAAAGCGGAAATCTAGCCAATGGGAGGGAATGGAGTAGGATAGGGCTGTTACTGAGCCAATGGGCATGAGTTCCAAGAACTCTCCTGCAGTGCAGAGCGATCATTTATAGAGTAAACATCGAGTATCAAAACCTTTGGTCTCCACTTCATCAAAAACAGGAGAGCTGTAATACCGCAAGATGTTTGGAGACAGATTTTTACATTTCAAAAATTTATGCCTTAATATTTTACATGTATTTTAATGTGAAGAATTTTAGTGACGCTGTACATCGATTAACTGTGTAGAAACTAATGTGTGTATATATTTACCATTTACCGACGTAAAATACGCTATTTATATCTTTGTAATATTGTGTCTTCCTGATGATGGCTACAGTACGTAGCCGAAACAAGTAAGAGGGTAAAAAATTTATTTATGCAGTAGCTGGATATAGAAGTTGCATGTAAATTACAGTGAATTATTGCATATGTGTTCCCTTTGTTTACTGAATTGTAATGATTTCAGGCAGGCTCAATACGTTCATGATTTTAAGTGCTAAAATTTGGAGAATGTAAACATTTCTAGTTTTCTGTAGCATCTCATCGTGCAATTCACTGTATAGATACCAACCTTGATCCGAAACGTCGAAATCTGACTACAAAGGACGTTGCGTGTAAGAAGACCATTGTTTTCATCTATAGAAGTAATTTATGTGCTGAATTGTACATGCAGCCCGATTAACTCAAAGAGTAGCTTCGCTAGGCTAGTGGTTTCTTTCCCCCCGAGAGCAAGATTTTATTTTGCATGCTTCCAAAGCACTGGAAACCAGTCTCCTATTCAGTAAGTACCCAGTGCATTGTGTGGAGGTCAAGCGGCAGGACGAGAAGCTGATCTTCTTCTTCGACTTAGTGTCTTGTTTCAACGTTAGCGAATGCTACTCCTTCACCTTCAGTCTCCCATCGAACTATTGGCGTGTACATGGAAGACTCTACTTAACTTACTGCATTTTTAATAAAATAATGTATTTAAAAAATCCTATTAATTTACAGGTGATTGTCATTTAAAGTCTGGTGAAGGGAATATTATATAATTCTCCCTCCTTTAAGCTAAGGCTCTGGCAGTACAGACACTTATATTTTGCGCATAGGTACGAGGTCCAAGCACGGGAACTTCACTTAGCTTCATGGAAGTTTAGGCGAGCTTATTTTGTAACGAAGCTTTTTATCTCAAACTATTTGTCTAATGATAATATAGATATTGGTGTGAGTAATGGCAGGGGTTTGGCAGGGGTCTTTTGTGGCCTAATTTGCAGTATTAACCCTATCTCTGTTTTAAGTGAGTGAGAAGAACAAGAAGCTTGTGTTCCACATCACACACACACAAGATTTTCAGTACTTTAAAATACAGAGCGTCATCTTCTATCCTTTTACCTTAGTTTTATCTTATTGTTGGACAGTTACATTTACAGCTTTAAGAGTATACTTTACGTTACACTCCTTTTGGACTCCCGCATACAGTTTACGGTTTGTGCCGAAAAGACAAACATTTCGGAAATATTGATTTGATGTAATTTTTGGCATATTCGAATTAAGTCTAGGTGCTGTTTAACAAATTTTCTGCGCCAGTGAAATGAAATAACATCCCCTTTAAGTTTACTTTACAACCACCTAAAATATACTTCACAAAACATTTCAAGAAGTGATATATATATATACGTTAGGTACTCCAAATTAGAAATGCGAATTTTATAAACCCACGAACGGAAGGTTCTTGTCCATTATTTTTTTTATACCAGACATCAGAAAGTTCCAAACTGCACAGGACTTATACAAGTGTGAAAGTAATATATAAGCATTTTCTCTTGAGCAGAATTTTACGGGTAAATCCTGAATTATAAAAAAACTGCAGAATTAATACCCAGCATTTCTTTTGATTGTTTAGATATATTCGTATTTTTTAGATATCGAATTTTTCTTCAAAATAGATCAAAAAGCCAACAAGAAGCTTATAAATAATTATCTGTGCATCAATACAACTTAACAGTTCATTTTGACCATCTCATTTTAATACAAATTTTGTAAATAACTGTGAATTTAAAATTTAAAAGTATCCTGAGAAATTTTCGGTATATTTTATTAATTTCAAGTTCGCATATTTTGGACATTCAATTCTGCTTCCAATCAGTAATTAGTTTAACGTTGTAGCGTTTAGCATTTACGTTGTAGCATATTTTAGAGATTATGGTGCATAATATGTAGAATAACTGAAAAGAACTGAATGGATGGGTGAAGAAAGGAATAAATGACTGAGTTTTAGATCATGGAATGAAACTATAGAAGTCTTAATGTCTTCCCCTTTACCTATACAGGAAAATTACCCCAAATTCCAGCAACAGCTATTCAATTCTCTTTGATTCTATTATGCTACATATCAAGCACATGCAGCGGATCTTTCCCACACTGATTATCAGAGAGTTGCGACGTAGCTATGAGAAGCTTGCAATTACCTTGCGGATTCCATTAGAGTTTTGCAAGGTCTTGAATGATTAACACACTTTCTTCAAATCCTGTTATCAATATTGTGGTAAGCTGAGAAGAAATTGAGATATTCCTTCTTTTGCGATATTATGCAGTGTATAGTGGTAAATTCTTACCGACGTGAGACAACTTATCGACCCTTATCTTCAAGAGCTAAAAAGCTTCAATGGTCAAGAAAGGTTTTTGGATCTTGAAAATGGGACCGATAATTTGCACCGAAACGCCTGTAAGGAATTACGACTATGCGCTGCGTAGTATCCCAGAAGTATCTCCTTAGCGGCGGAAGAATGAAATCACGCACGAGACGAAATTTCCTGCTTTAACTGTTCTAAACACGAAAATAATAATGGTCAACATAATTCACGCCACATGAAAACTAATTTGCTCTTCTTCTCCATTTTTATACTCCGAATTCATATATGTTATTAGAATTGCTCTACCATTCACAGTTCTTGTGTCATGGAATTTTAAAATGCAATTTTGACGAATATAGCATTTTTTGTCACGATGCCAGTGTGTTTTAAATGTATTATGTTTTGAACATAGTGAGGTTATGAGAATTTTATCCTATCAATGACAATAACAGACAGTCAGACTGTACAAGCTCAGACACGTACCGACACTTAAAAAGGTAAAGTGCACCCTTGTACAGGCACTGAGGCTCTGTACAGGCCGTAGGCCCATACGGGTAGTAGAGGTATAGCTCTACTCTTTCTTGACAACGGTACTAGAAGGAGTAAGGGGTCAGCGTCACACTCCGGCCGCTCTTTACCCCAGGAAAGAGCCGGTACCTCTAGTTCAGAAGGTTGGGTTTGTCCCAGGGCCGGTCTGGACAGGTGCGGAAAATTTCGCCCGCACCGGGATTCGATCCCCGGACCGTCCAGCCCTTAGCCAGTGTACCGACACTTACGGGCATGAAATAAGAATTCAGCTGTTCTTGAAGAACACTGCAGTGCTAGTGGTGTGCCGGACTGCGTTGTGATAAGTTGAAGTGTTGTGTGCTCTCTTAATGAAGTTATCATGTACAAGGATTGTGTTTATTTTGTCTTCACTATGACAACGAAGTGTTTATGACATCCTGACACCACTCTTACGTGTGTGGTGAAATGACCCTTAAATATCACGGACGAAATTATACACCATTGATTAAACAATGTTACGAGCTTCATTTTGGGTGTAAAGTGGGTGCCCAAGATAAAAGTTGGGTCCCTCATATTTGTTGTGTAACGTGCGTGAAGTTACTCACCAGATGGGTAAATGGTTCGCCAAAGGCCGTTCGCCGTTCCCATGTTTATAATGGAACCAAAACCACTCATCCGGTTTTTACTTTCAACAAAAATAACAGGGATCATACACACAGTGAAATATCTACTTTTGTCATCGGCTATTAGGCCTGTCCCACACATTGCAATTTTGCCTGTACCAAGCCCTCCAGATATGACTTTTAGCGATGACAACTCTGATTATGATGAAGGTCATGGACAGCAAGAAGGGGAATATTCTGATTGCGATCCGTTATTTGGAGCAAGTTGTACCCTATCTGAGCCCCATTTACTAACAAAAGAAGGTCTTAACGACATCCTCCTTGATTTTAATATATCTAAAAAGAAAGCATTGTTGTGTACGCAGCAAAGCACAGGACGCACATCTATAGTCGGGCACTCTTAGCAACAGACCCTTACACAACAAGACATGCTGCCACAGAACCAGGATTATATAACGAAAGCAATCAGTAACTAGTTTTTAAAAGTGACTTTAGCAAGCAAAGTGTAGCTCCCTGAGGATGATCCTTGGATCGAAACACGTCGGAGCAATTTTAGTGTTTTAATGTGAAAACGTTTTATGTATGTGCATCAGTTGGTATACTATTAAATATAAATAACCTTTATTAAGTCCAAAGTGATAATATTTTCTG
>Ga0136643_10006984_pt1 | contig 16256 bp, 10 predicted proteins | sample TergutLab28metaG_FD_96883 | JGI IMG/M metagenome (GOLD analysis project Ga0136643, IMG submission 96883) | Labiotermes labralis P1 segment gut microbial communities from Petit-Saut dam, French Guiana - Lab288 P1 (version 3) (version 3) | ecosystem: Host-associated > Arthropoda: Insects >... | reverse complement strand
TCACAAGCGTCCACCACCCGTCCCTATCCTGGGCTAACCCAATCCAGTCCACATACCCACATCCTACCTCCTGGAGATCCATCTGAATATTATCCACCCATCTACACCTAGGTCTCCCCAGTGGTCTCTTTCCCTCCAGTTTCCCCACCAAGACCCTATACGCCCCCCTCTCCTTCCCCATACGCGCCACATGTCCTGCCCATCTCACTCTTCTCGATTTTATCACCTGCACAATATTGGGTGAGGAGTACAGATCACTTAGCTCCTCGTTATGCAGTCTCCTCCATTACCCCATTACCTCATCCCTCCTAGGTCCAAATATTCTCCTCAACACCATATTCTCAAACACCCTCGACTTCCTTTCCTCCCTCAATGTCAGTGACCAAGCTTCACACCCATGCAAAACAACTGGCAAAATTATAGCTCCATATATCTAAATCTTTAATTTCCTGGACTGCAACCTGGAAGACAAAAGATTCTGCACTGAATGATAGCAAGCATTTCTTGACCTCAGTCTACTCTTTATTTCTTCCTGAATAGAATTTTGGATTGTTAAAGTTGTTCCCAAATATTTAAACTCTTCCACCCTTTCGATGGTACTCTTATCAATCCTCATACTGTGAATTCGTCCTGCATTCTGATCTCGAGACATGACCATGTACACGTGTGCTAATACATTCAATTGTTCTCTACCAATCTTTATACCACTAGGAACCATTTTTGTACTTTGTGTCACATCTTGTAATGCCAAATTAAATAATATTGGTGATAAAGAATCATCCTGTTTCAAGCCTGTCTTATTTTCAAAAAAAGATGACAATGTTCCTTCTATTCTAACTACACTTCTTGTCTTTTGTACACATGTTTTACACATATTTATTCATTTAGTAGGAATTTTAAATTTTTCCATACATTCCCACAGTGTATCTCTATTGTTTAGAGCTATATGCATTTTGAAAATCAATAAATAAATATTGTACACTCTGATTATACTCCTAAAGTTTCTGGTTTATTATTTTCAATGCAAATATGTTCTCAATTACAGATGTTCCATCTATAAATCCATTCTGATAGTCCCCCATAACTTCTTCAATATATGGTTTAATTTTTCCCAATATTATATTTGACAAAATTTTGTAAGTTGCATTTCCCAGTGCTGTTCCCCCGTAATTCTCACACCTCTCACTGTCTCCTCTTTTGTGTATAGGAACTATTATTGTTTCTTTCCATTTTTTGGGTATCCTTTCCTCCTTCCAGATTTGTCTTACTAGTTCATACATTCTATTCAGAAGTTTATATCCTCCTTATTTTATTCATTCCAGATGTATTCCTTCAATTCCAGCTGCCTTGTTATTTTTTAAGTTTCGTATTTCCTTTTTTACATCTTCTGTAGTGAATTCTTCTACTTCAACTTCAACTTAGCTAATTTCTTTATTTCCTTTTTTAATTAATTCCCTTGGTTCTTCTGTGTTCAGTAATTCGTCAAAATATTCTTTCCATATTTCTGCTTTCTCCTTTGTATTCATTGCCAATTTATGTTAATGTCCTTTCTTAAATTGGTTTACTGTTTGATACATTTTCTTGTGTTATGCTTCTGATCTTCTTCTGTTGATTCTAGTACATTTTTCTTGTATGTCTTTTTCTTATTCCTAATTATTTTATGAGCTTCTTTTCTTTTAAGGTGATACTCCTGCTCTTCCTTCTCTCTTCTTCCTCTTATCAAACACTGTTCTCTTGCTTTCTGTATTTCTTCTATTGAAAATTTGCATTCCTCATCTTACCATTTATTTTTAAATGTTTCTGTACCTTCATCCTTTTTCATAAGCTGCTGTTGGGTTTCCTTGATTATTGTTTTAATGTTTTCCCATTTTTCATTAATATTACTGTCCATACTATTTTCATCATCCAAATTTTCCAGTATTTCAATTTTATTATTAATTTCTATAGCATATTCTTGTTTCCACTTTGGATTTTGAAAAATATTAACCATTTTTCTTTTCTCATTATATTTATTTCCAGTTTTTACCCTTAATTTCACTTCAAAATTTATCTTCAGTAAGTTGTGATCTTATCCAGTGTCTTGTTCCCTTAGTGCTGTGATGTCTGCTGTTGCACTCATCAATCTCTTACTAATTAAAACGTGATCTGTTTGGTTCGCTGTTCTGCCGTCTGCTGAATACATGTATTTCACATTGATACCACTAAAATGTGTCTGTTAATGTGTGATAGCGTCGTTTTTTTTTTTTTTTAGTATTAACCCTTTAACGCTGGAATTAAATCCCTCAGAGCAACGCTGCCTGCTGGGATTTTCTTACTGGGGATTTTAAATTTTATTGCTTACTCTTTAAAAGAAAGCACATCTGATAAACTTTTCCTTCAAATTTATTGAATAAAATTTTGCTCTCTGCTTATGAATTGGTTAATCGGGGAAAAAATGTTCACCTATTGTTATAATAAATTTAGGTTTGTGAATCGCATGCATTATATGAAATGTGTAAATAGTTCATTACTCAAATAATTCTGGCTACTGCAGAAGGTCTGTGGCACCTTGGATCACTATTGTATCACAATGCAGTATTCACAAAGAGGGTGATATATTACAAATTTATTTTTGTGTGATATTCCACGAAACAAGGCACCATGCTTAGGCCCATATCACATCTGGTGCACTTATACTTTGTGTGCCCTTTCTTTGGCCGTGAGAAGAACACGGACAGCAGCGCAGTTGGGTTGATTTTGCTGGCCATTGCTTGTTATAGTGCCTTCTGTTGAGGCTTGCTGTTGTTGTTCCACTTCTTCTTCTTCTTCCTCAAAATAGTCTTCACACCGTCACTAGCCTCAGCACCTGATTCCCAGTCGATGTCAGCAACCAGAATTCACTGATGGCTTCCTCCTCAAGTTTTCTTTTTTTCCCTGGGCCATTGCTCTATACCCACAATCGTCTGCCTAATTTAGACTATTGTGTATGACTGGGCACAGTTGTAGAAACGTAATACCAGTCAAATATGAATGTCTTCTACGGTGACAGCAAAACTGATCTAGAGCTACGATGTGACTACTGTATAAAATTCCAGCTATTTGAGGGTGCCCAAGACGTTGTTGCTAGATTGACGGCTGTATGTTGCATGTTACTACCCCACAGCCCCTACAGATTACCCAGCACTACAAGAGGCATGTCTGTGGGCCCTCCCATAGCTGTAAACATCGATTTTTGTGGATATCTCCGATTTTTGAGCATTACTTTTGTCTGAATTGTATGGGTACAGTACGCCACTGACAACATTGCTGGTCAACAACTAGAGTTCATTTCATAGGCCAGTGTTGATTTTCAACACACAGTGAACTCCATTGCAAGCTATAAACAAAGATATCATTGTCTAAACCATACTAGTGAGCTGGGACAAAATGCGCAGTTACCTTGTGTGAACTTATAAGTTGGGGTTTGTGGAGGGGTTTAGGAGGTGGAGGGGGTACATTCTGGCACCATAAAGAAACCCTGACCTTCAAGGGTTCTGCTGCTTAGCAAGCCATTGCATTTTATCTAACAGGAGTAAACAAAACTTCAAAGTTCGACACACAGTTTGCGACATCTTTATAAGTCATTCATCAATTTAAAGGGCTCACTGTGTGATGTCTTTAGAAGTCGTTCAGCGTTAAATGGTTAACTGTTTACACTTCTTTTGCGCATTGTGACAGATATTGTTGTGTTTAGTGAAAGGAATATTTGTAACAGAATATGCTACTGTTATAATATTTGCCTTTGTATCCATGTTGCTTTTGTCCTGCATTTGTATGAGCCTCACCTTGTTAGTTGATGGTCCAAGAAGCCAAAGTCACTGTTGCAAACATATATAAACAAAGTAGAGTAAGTAATCCCATTATGTGCTTCCTTGTAGTAGCTAAGGTTACATTTCAGATGTGTGTGTGTATAGACTATAGTTTGTGTGTGCATGTTGGCTGTAATCATATTAGTATCAGGGCATAATGTCAGGTCTATATGATGTTGGTGTTGTTGTGCTTACTCTGAAATATTGCTTCTTTTACACCTTGAGGTATTGTGGGTTTGTAATAGCAGGGAAAACATGCCAAACTATTTGTGACTACTGTTCCATGTAATTCTTGTTGTCAATGTTATCATCATTGTTATAAGCGGCAGCAGCAGTGTATTTTTCTTGTTTATTGTTGGGTCAAAGTCTTTCAACTGTGCTACTAGACATGCATCAGCTGCTAATGCCATCCATAGAAGTGTGGTGTATTCAGGAAAAAAGTCACTTTTGTATAATGATTTATTCAATTATACTAAATCTAAATTTCAAAGAGCATGGCTACTTTTATGTCATAATTAGGTTTTTGTTTCCATTCCCCAAGTTAAATTGCCTCATTTGTTGTTGTTATCATCGTCATCAAATAATTAATCAAACTGGAAAATTTGCCAAAAGTGATTATTATCGTTATACTGTCTCTCCATCCACTTTTCTGCATGGAACGGCTCGCCTCCCACCTAATGGATTTTTGTGTAATATTGTAATGGGGACTTAAGTTACTATATTTACATGAATGCAAGATGGCCTTAATCTAAGATGATTCCCATAAAAAAAACATCTGGGGGGGGGGGGGGGGAGCATGTCAGATTCTGTCTTCACCATTCATTATCACTTTCTCCGTCATCACGGTCAGTGCTTTCATCTTCCTCATGCTCACTCCTAACATTCCCATCTTTTTCACTGCTGTTCCACAACATACCATCACTCCCATCCATTCCACTGGACATACAGCACTTCTTAAAACCCTTCACAGACACTTCTGGTGAGATGCGCTGCCATGCTGTTACGATCCACACTGACTAACATATTTACATTTCTTGGTTTATAAACTTACTTGAACCCATGAAGATTCATCATTTTCTCCACAACTGGTGTTAGTGGTGTTATGAATTTAATGTTCATGTGTCCTTGATTTTTGTGTTGTGTCTGTGGTCTGATCAGTCCAGTTCATGTCTTTTTTTATGGGTTGGTCCAGGTTTTATGTTTGAGCCTTGTAGATCATTTGCATTTTTCTTCCATTAGCCATTTTCCTGTTACTACCCTTTGACCAGATCTGTTTGTAGGTGCATATCTTAACAGATTTACTCTTTCTGTGGTGCCCAGTGATCTCGGATCATCTAGTAGAAGTGACTGAGGATAGCTCGATCTGAGGGGACAATGAGGTTAGGTTAGTCATTCTCTTTTCTGTATTTTGTCCACACATGACAGTTTGGCGATGGAAGCCTTGGTTTGTCTCCACATGGTCTGGTTCAGAGTGACCTGGTTTGGCACTTCATATGCAAATTTAGGACTACCTGTTGTATGGAAGCACCAAATTTAATGAAAAACGTAGCCTTGCATTCAAGTAAATGCAGTATATCTGTTGATGAAATGCAAGGTTGGGTAAAAATGGGACAAAAATATTAGTCACCTTGTGTGATGATAACTGGGTGTATAATAATATCCCACTGAATTGTTCATGGAAGGAGAAATTTTTCAGATAAATTTTATAGGGGAAATCCAAAGGACAAATTCCGTATCAGATGCATATTTTCCAACAGTTGTGCTGTTTGTAAGAAAAGGATGAGGCCATGGATGATAAAATATACTTTGGCACAAAGAGATTTGATTTGCGTGCTAGGTAATTGAGACAAAAATACGTAAGGTAATGATGTCTGATGTTTATTGCTTTCCACTGAATGACATTTTGAGTTTAAGATGTAGTAGTGTATCAGATAATAAAACAAAAATACATAATTATAATATTTCATACTTGATGAATATTTAATGCAGTTTGGTATGTAGACTATCAGTGTATGTGTCATTTGTGTGTGAAATCTTGTATGTGAGTTAGGCAATACACAACATTCCGCGGGTCTGAATTTTTGAGGTCGTATATGACCGATAAACATTACAAAGACAAATCAACATAGACATATACAGCAAAATTCCTTTAACCCAACGTCCAGTAACTTGGAAATCCTAAAAATCCGGCACTGGAGGTAAGTACTTCCTAGATGGAAGTTCTGATTTTATCAGAAAATAGGTTTAGTATTGAAACAAGCATATCTGAGGGGCATGTTCCAAAAGGCCTCCAAGAGGGTATGTACATCAAACATTGTGGTTTCTTCTGACCACTTCCTTCCTGCTCCATCAACTTCTAATGCTGTGAAGACCCTGATGACCCAGAACCAGCAGATGAAGGAGATATCCAAATGGAATAGTCCTCTGAGTAGTTATACAGCCCAACTATGGAAGCAGTAACAAGCAATTACCGGTAATTACTTAGGTCATTATAGGTACAATCTGATAATCTGGAATATTCCATAATGCAGCACTGGTCTGGGCCCTTGTGACTTGGGTTAATGGGATTCTGGTGTAATAAGCTTTTCATAGAAATATAACAACCTACTGTAATAACCGTAGCAGCATACTGTGAAGCAGAACAGGTAGTGTTGCTTTGGTGCAGTGAGTGGTAAGGGGCTACGGTGCAAAGTAGAGGTTACTCACAGTGGTGTGAACATCTGAGAAGGGTCTTGGATGCCGAGTATGGTGTACTCATTGTGATCATGTTCAGTGTGAATTTCCATTTCCTTAAATTAATCTTTTTTTGGGGGGAGGGGGGTCTGGCAGGTGGTATTATTTTTTGTCCTGGGTTTGCTCTTGTCTTGGTTTGTTGATGATCTCATTGTGCTTTTGTTTCCTGTAACTGGCCACCAGGCTAAGTTGGCAATGAATAAATGGAGAATTAAATGTAAGGGAACTGAGTTTAGTTGCTATAGAGAATGTAATGTGTTACATATTTTGTGATACTCGATATTGTGAGCAATATAATGTTTGTGAAATTAAATTGGTGATTATAACATTGAGTATGTGTGTTAAAGGCTTCGTGATGGCCCAGTAGGTGGGAACATGCAAGCTAGTAAGAGGCATAAAATCATACTTTGTTTGAGCACATAACTTTATGAACGGTGTTTGTAATAGTGTGGAGATGGTGCATGGGAATATAGTGGAACTAAACCTAACCAAACATTTGTCACGTTAATAATTTAGCAGATGGTTCAGATTTTTTTTTTTGCATAAATTAATTAAAGCACAATAAAGTTCTGTTTTAAATCTGCTTGTTTCTGCCATGTTGTTGCCTTTTGAGTTGCTGCAGTTTGTGTCCCTGCAGTGGCACAAGCATACTGTTGACAGATGGTTGGCCCTTATTTTGATAGGGTCTGAACTATATTGCTGGCTTGCTCCTGCTTGTTACCAAGAGTGAAGATACCAGTTTCTGGCTGCTGAAAGGTCTGGTGGAACGCATTGTCCCAAACTATTACACTCGTACAATGGATGGTGTCATCACAGACATTGACGTGCTGGATGAGCTGATCAGGTGCGATTGTTGATTGAATGAGTTTTGTGAACATTTGGTTCCGGGACAGTCATACTTAGTTTGAGGTTATAAATATATTTCTACCTGCCTTTCCATAGTTTTTATCTAATTTGGGTGAAATTGGTTATAAGGTAACTGGTTATAGAAGATACTGATGTAATTTTTGTGAGCACTTTGTGAGGCATGTGGATAGGATGCTGTTGAGCATTAGTGAGTTGCACAAAGGCACTCTGTGACAGCAGATTTATTTCATAATACCTCATTTGTGAACTAATTAATTCCATCACACTCTTACTTCCTGTAATATGAGAGTTACTGTGTTTGTCTACCAGACTTTAAATAGCTATTAATTTATCTGGGTTTCTTCCCTGATGTCTAGTGTAGATAGTACTTGATGATGTTCATTTTCAGACTGAAGGTTCCTGAGGTACACAGACATGTTTCATCCATTGGCTTGCCGTGGGCTGTGATTACCACAAAGTGGTTCATCTGTCTGTTTGCAGAGGTCCTCCCGATTGAGGTGTGTGAGTGTTGACAAGGACCACACTTGGTAATTTGATTGAAACAGACACATGACAAGGTGACCTGGCTTCTTCAGGTTTCTTTGCTTCTTACAGTAATGCCATCCAAGTTTAAATTGTCCCCCAGGCACTGAGTTTGTACCGCATGGAAATCACTGGGTGTTCCTGTCATTGAGCAACATACAAGTTTGAGGTTTTCCAAGCATTGAGGGTGTACACTACAGAAGAACATTGTATTTTCTGTCCATCCTACCAACAACACTACTTTGGGTTTTTCTGAATACCAAATTTTTTAATTAGAGCAAATAAATAAATGCTGCTGGGGGGGGTTTTTTATTTAGCTTTTTTTTATGATGCATCTTTTGTGGGAACAGGGTAGCATTTATAGGCACTTGACGTGTGTGTGTGTGTACACGAGCGCACACGCATAAGATTCATCTCACACCTTATACAATAGACACTGAAGCACATTACAGAGACCACCTGGTTATTGCTTTTAATTCATTATTCCTTTGTTTATTGTGAGATGTGAGGTTTTGACATGGGTGTTGCTGAAGATTCAGGCCTTCTGGAATGTGATGTGGACTGCTTGACTGAATTTGAAGGCAGTGCCATCTGTCACAGCATCAAGTACTACTTGTCCAACAACACATTGTCAGACCCCACAAGACTTGAATTGGTTTATTATTTATTTTGTGATGCTGTTAGTAACTTACACTATGCAGCATACATTAGTAGAATATTCAATAAGTGATCAATTTGAGAGGATGTGGAAGGGCATGTTTGTAGCCTGTGTTAAGGTACTACCTTGTATTCACCTGTAGGAACTGAAGAAAACCACAAACATTAATAACTGCACCAGATACAAGTCAGAAGTTTTTCTGCTTCAGTTAACTGGCTTAATTGGTTAATACTGTGAAGAGAAACAGTGTAACTGCCACAATTGTTAGAATGACAAAAAACACATAAACCCGCTGTGTGAGCAAAATGCAGTTTATTATTATTAGAGCAGGCACTACACTGTTTTTAGTGCATTAATAATGCAGTGGTTTGATAATTAAAATTCCAGTTGCTGCAGAGAGGTTTTACCAGTTAAGTTTGCCAAAATGCAAAGACTGATTTTATTCTTATCCAACCCATCTCCAAAGTTTTCTCGAATTGTTCTCATGTTGCCACATGGCCATACTGTGACTTGGCGTTATGGTGATACGTTAACCACAAACAGTGCAGTACGAGTTTTGTTTCTAATGCCTTATATTGCTTGGCGTGTGGATGTGTAGGATTTTTGAACGTGGTAATGGACCTTCGAATGCAAGAAGTCTCTTGGCCAGCTGAGTGACAGTCAGTTCTTAAGACAAACTCCACTGTTTGCAGTAAAATATGAATTGTTACTGAGCTTCACATTTGTGTCTCAGTTGTATTGTGGTGTCATTTGTAACTTGATAGGTTCCTTCTGGTTTGACCCCAGTAAAGTGACTGATAAGTCTCTTGCATTGCAAAATTACCCTTCTTAAATTAATTCTTTTGGACTGTCATTAACCCTTTGAAGACAAATTAATGTAAATTGTGTGTAAAGATCATTTGCTTCCCGTACAAATTCCAGTTTTTGAATTCTGTGTGGGGAAATATTGCGTTAAACGCTTAAATGCACTGTGTAGTCAAAACTCAGAAATTTTGATGTGAAACCTGGCAGTTCATATTCCAACTACTAGGCTTTATAACAGTTCCTGCTGCATCATGTTTGTTGAATGGTCATACAAACTTTTGAGCTGTATAGAAAGTTGGTTGCCTGCGGTTTTAACATGTACTGTTGGTAGGCCACACCCCATAATGGTTGGGCTAGGGGATGGATAATCCTGGGTTCAGTCCCGGCAAAAGCAAACAATGTTAGGCTTCCTTACATTGCCAGACCACTCCTGTTCAGTGGCTACCAGGGGTTTTTCTGCCCAGTCATAGAGCAGCTGGTGTATGAAGTTGACCACTTGCCTCCATCTAATGGTGAGATTGTGAATAAGTTGAGCTGTGTGACTGCATGACATGGACAGGGGCAGATGTGTCATTACCTTTACCTTGAACACAGTCCACTGGAAACAAAAGTGTCAATTTTTGCATATATAAATGCTGTGCTGTATGTTGGTTGAAGAGAGGGTTTTGTGATGTAATTTTGTTGTAATGGTAATGGCAGTTTGATTCTGGTAAGGGGTGTGGGGGGAGGGAGTGTGTATTAAGCTGAAGTTTTGTGTGATGAGATGCTGTGTAATCTGGCATCACATTCTACAGGACTGTAATCTGGCATCACATTCTACAGGACTGTAATCTTTCGCACTGGAATTGAAATGTATCCGAATGTTGTCTGATTGTGTTTCAGACTGTCCTGAGGATATGGGATTGCTTATTCTATGAAGGCTCCAAGATCATCTTCCGTGTTTGTTTGACCCTGATAAAGAGAAATGAAGTTTCTCTTCTCCAATGTAATGACTTGACATCACTTGCCGAATGTTTTAAGGAAATTACCAGAGATTCACTAGTCATCAGATGCCATGATTTTATGCAGGTGACAGTCACATTAATTAGTATACACACAATTGCCTTGTCAGCTATCACACTCTGTAGTAGCAAGAATTTTGAAGCAGCATTGGCACTTAAATTGAAATATTCAGTTTTAGTTATGTGATTTAAAATAAGAACATTTGGAAAGACGGTTTGTATCACTCCCAAAAATTGTATTTCAGTTCTTGTTTGTTGCTGTGGTGACCATAAAGATAACTACGTAACTAACTAACCAACTAACTCCAAGGAGCAGAGTCCTTCCTGTGAAGGTAACAGGTCCTTAGCGGTCAAGAAATTTGTGGAACCCGAAGGTTCATTACTGTAGTTACAAGCTCCCACCATCTGTCCCTATGCTGATTCAGAGCAATCCACTCTATGCCTCCCCATCCTACTTCTTGAAGATCCTTTATAATATCCTCCCATCTACACTTGGGTCTTCCAAGTGGACTTGCCACCAAATTCCTGTGTGCACCTCTTTTATATTCCATGTGTGCCACATGCTTCGCCCACCTCGCTCTTCTTGATTTAATCACCCGAGGAGTACTGAGCATACACATTGGTAACATTATGAAATGGATTTATTAATGTCTTTCTGTCATTTGTGGTGGTAAGGAGCATTTTCTTATGTACTTGGTGGCAGATTGGCTTGTGGTGTGGTTTGGCTAAGGATAGGAGTAAGCAACAGGCTGCTGTGGACACAGCAGTAAACCTCTGGGTTCCATAAAATGCACAGAATTTCTTGACAAACTAAACCATTATTAGTTTCTCCAGAAGGACTTTGCTTTGTGGAGTTACTTCAGTACTTTGTGTTAGTTTAGATTGGACAAGGTTACTTTAGGTCAGTTGGTTGGTGGATTGAATGTTTGGTGGATTGGTTGATTAATTTGTGGTTGGTTGGTTTGGTCATTTGATTGGTTATGTGATGTTACATCAGTTCCATTAGTTACAGTTGCTGATCATAAATGAAGTCTTCTGTGGCAGCAGACCTGTGTTATAAATTCAACATATTTATTTGTTATTCTCAGAGCATATTTAAGGTGCCCGGTTCATTGCCCCAAAACATGATAGTGAAGCTGAGAATGAGGCTGGCCCAGCAGAGACGCAATCAGACACACCATGAACGGTAACTAACAGCTGGCTGATTGAGAAGTGAAGCTGTAACATTATGTTGGACATGTTCTAGTCAGGAGGAATGGTATTCCTGGGACAGGTAAACTGTGCAGGCTGTGATGGTCTGTTCTGCTGGCTCCAGTTTTACATTTTCATCTGTAGAACACATATATGTGAAATATGTACAGTGGTTGTAGGCTTACTACATATTTTAATTTTTATTTGAGATTTAAGTGGTTTTTCCAACATTCAGGAACCTTGAATGTCAGAATTTATACCCGTTTTAGAACCCGCAGTCTTTCTTGTTCAAGAAAATAGAATGTCATAATTATTGTTGTGTTCAAGAACCCATACATTTTTCTGATAACACATAGAAACTTGCTATTTGTAGAAGATATACTGCACTTATCTTTTAACCATTTTTTCCACATGTTGATGTTTTACTGAAGGTGTTGTTCATGGAATGGTGCCATGCCAGCATGAGTTTTGTTGCAACTGATCTGGCCAGCTGCTGTTCATGTTACAGTATTCTACCATAATTTTGTGCCTAGTGATATATATATATATATATATCCTTTTCTACTGTACATGTACACCATGATGTTCTAACTTGCAGTTGGTTGCCATATTGGTACATCATACATTTTGTGTAATGTAACAGGAAGGATTCCAGCCTGCAAGTTACAAAGCCTCAGTGTACTTTTAGAGTCTAACTTGTGGAAAACGTAATGTGCATGTACATCACAAGGCACGCAATGTATTTTCTGATGGCCAGGAGCTGCCTGCCATTTGTGGGTTAAACAGTAACAGAGATTGAAGTTAATGTTGTATCAGAGTGTTTTAAGATATGTGGAAACCTGAATGCACATGGCTGTTGGAAGTTAACTCACAAAGTGACATAAGATGAGATGACAGACATGATTTTTTGCAATGTTCCGTTAGAGCACGATGCAAGATAGGTTTCAGGTACTTCAGTTCCTTGATTTTATTTTGAGAAATTTTTTTATGCACAAATTGTGGGCTGTATCAACCAGTGTTGCTGGGATCATGCCATTGGTTAGATTGAGATCATTGCAGCGAGATATGTGACATGAAGATTTTACTTAGCCCTTGTAAGCTAAACTCTCATAGAGAACACACCTAAAATTTGTATTCCTACCACACAGTAAACACAGTGTGCTGCCACTACATAGACAAAGTCGTTAATAATGTGAAGTAATTGGTGTATACAGAGTAAATAGATATACCCTGTATGGCAGGATGTAGATTTTGTGTGTGAATGTGGGTGGTACATACACTTGCCATTGTGCTTCACTGTGTTAGTAGAGAATAAATATCAATTGGTGGGGTGAAGATGTGTTTGTTGTAACCACTGCACTGTGCTGCCATTCTCATTGATCCTTGCTGTTGATGCTGTGATGGGTGGCAGCAGGATTTGCTCAGTTGCAGAGTATGATGAGATGTTTATAGCATGGCCAGTTGATCTGTTCAACAAACTGGGTTACAGTGGCAAATCTGGGTGTTAATTCAGTGGACTGTAGGATTGGTGTGCTGGAGGGCACTTTGACAGGTGGTAAGACAACTGCAGTATTAAATAAGTGTTCCAGTTAACTGTTCTGTGTTGTTAGCTGTAAGCATTGGGTCAGTTGTGCAGGAAGTTCACATTCACAGTAGTACATATGTTGTGTCAGTGGATCATACTTGAATGTGGACAGTTTCAATGCTAGCACAAACTGTACTGTAGTTTGGTCACACACAAATTCCCACATTTAACTAACCAGTGATGAAATGTTTTAGTACTCACAGATCACTAGTGTCTCCTTATGAATTGAGAACTTGTGACAGCTCTTTAAACAGTATTATAAAAGGTAAAGACTTCCCTGTCCTCACCATGCAGGCAGGTAGGGACAGCAGAGGTACTGCTGTACTTGTTCTTAACCTTGGCATTGGGTGGAGGTGATTATATAGTAAAGATCACCCTAGAACAGACCATGAAGGCCCAGAGGGGGAGTACATTATTGCTGCACTCTTTCTTTAAACTTGGCACTAGATGTGGGTGGGTGGTCAATGCCATGCCCCAGCTGCTTTACCCCTGGGAAAGATCCAGCACCCATTGTATAGGAGGATGGGTGGGCCCCAGGGCTGGTCTGTTTGGGTGTGGAAAATCTTGCCCCCACCAGGATTTGATGATTGAATAGTACTGTATAGATTTCTGAGTTCATAAACTGTTACATGGGGTTATTCAAAATGAACTGTACAGAGTCAGAGTTTGATAGTTATCCACGTGTAGGACATTGTATTATCATTACTAAACAAATGGGAAATGGAAGAGCTGTCCACAAAGTTTTAATAAATTTTTCCAGATGTCAGTTGATTTCAAGTACAGGTGGTTGGTAGTGCTGGAGCTGCAAGATGCCAGTGTTGGTGCAAAAATCACTTTTGTGTGCTCTGCTATTAAAACTGTAAATCAAAATTTATAGGACCCAAATCTGTTGTACGTAAAATCCAGTTAATGTAAGTTGTTACCTTTGTGCATCTCTTGTATTCTATAGGGATCACGGAATGTATTTGTTCCATACAAGGTGGACATTTCGGTGTGTCTTTCACATGTTATGTTCTTATAGTAAGTCCCCCTACTTACATGGAGCCACAGATGCACGAGTACTTTTTTTATTTCATGTAAACGGTATAGGTAATTTGGCTTTTGTGGTCATTAGTAATGCTTCAGGTGTACATTGTTTGTACTGTATATCATAATACATTACAATGTAGTATATTATCATTAATTTTCATTGTACCTCTATACTTGTGTTTACATTGAAATGAGTGTATATGTCACAAACTGTTGTGTGTTTAAGCACTGTTAGACTTCACTGTTTTCATCTTACACCTTCAAAACAAATGAACCATGTAATTCGGGGACTTGCTGCTGTAACAGATTAATATAGTGTGGTCATAGAGAATATAATCCTAAGGTTTTAACCCTTTGACGCCAGAATTAAATCCCTCCGAGCAACACTGCCAGCCAGAATTTTTTTTACTGGGGATTTTAAATTTTAATACTTACTCTTAGGGGGGGAAAAAAAGCATATCTCATAGACTTATCCTTCAAATTTAATGAAATAAAAATTTGCACTGTGCTTATGAATTGGTTAATCTGGGAAAAATGTTTACCTGTTTGTATAATAAATTTAGGCCTGTGAATCACATGCTTTATATAAAATGTTATGTAATTAGTTCATTACTCACATAATTCTGCCTGCTGGATAAGGTCTGTGGCACCTTGGATCGCTGTTTTATCACAACACAACAGTACTCACAAATGGGGTGATATACGAGGGAGGGTCTGAAAACCTTAAAAATTAACACACAATTATATTACAATATTTAAGGTTTTCATTTGACTCACCCTCGTATTACAAATTTACTTTTGTGTGGTATTCTGTGAAACAAAGCACCACGCACAAGCGCACATCACATATGGCACAGTGTGTGCCCTTTCTTTGGCCATGAGAAGAACACAGATGGCAGCACAGTTGGGTTGGTCATTTCCTTGACCAGTGTTTGTTACAGCAACTTCTGCTAGGCTTGCTGCTGCTGCTGCTTCTTCCGCCTCCTCAAAATAGACTTCAAATTGCTAGCCTCCACACCTGATTCTGAGTGTGTGTCAGGGACCAGAATTTCACTGATGGCTTCCTCCCCCAAGTTTTATTTTTTTTTCCGGCGATGGCTCTGAGACCTAAAATTGTCTGCCTTGTTTACATTATGTATGACTGGCCAGAGTTACAGAAACATTATACCTCTAAAGATACAGATGTCTTCTACAGTCACAGCAAAACAGATCTAAAGCTATGATGTGACTGCATATAAAATTCCAGCTATTTGAGGGTGCCCAGGACTTTATAGTATATTGATGGCTGTGTGTTGCATGTTGCTACCCCACAGCCCCTACACATTACCCCTGCACTACAACAGGCAGGTCTGTGGGCCGTCCCTGTAGCTGTAAACATTGATATTTGTGGGTATCTCCGATTTTTTGAGCATTACTTTTGTCTGAATAATAAGGATATAGTATGCCACTGACAACTTTCTGGCCAAGAAAGAGTTTTCGCTTCATAGGCCAGTGTTGATATTTCTACACACAGTGAACTCCAGAACAAGCCATAATGACAGTCAGCTGGAGAAAATGAGCAGTTACTAAGTGTCTACATATATATCGGTGTATGTGGAGGGGTTTAGGAGGTGGAGGGAGTACATTCTGGCTCCTGAATGAAAGCCTGACCTTAAGGGTCCTGCATCATAGCAAGCCATAGCAGTTAACAGAATAGGAGTGAAGAAAACGCCTCCAAATTTTGACACACTGCGACGTCTTTAGAAGTCATTCAGCTATTTAAAGGCCTCACTGCGCAACGTCTTTAGAAGTCGTTCAGCATTGAAGGGTTAATACACACATATATGGTATTGCTGATAGTGTTACAGGTAAACTTGGTATGTTATCCACAAAATGATCACTAGTTTTGATGTGTTAACCCTTCAGCGTGGAGGCATTTAAAACCCAGTTCATACTGTGATGTGGGAAGATTTTTGTATGGGGTATTTAAATTTTGAGCTAAATTGTGCAGGAGTCTATTCAAAATAATGTAGTTTTGTTAATAGTGGTTGGATTTCGAT
>Ga0136643_10006983_pt1 | contig 16257 bp, 12 predicted proteins | sample TergutLab28metaG_FD_96883 | JGI IMG/M metagenome (GOLD analysis project Ga0136643, IMG submission 96883) | Labiotermes labralis P1 segment gut microbial communities from Petit-Saut dam, French Guiana - Lab288 P1 (version 3) (version 3) | ecosystem: Host-associated > Arthropoda: Insects >... | reverse complement strand
TCATTCAAGTAGCTCCTCAATTGACCTCACGAGGCTGAGTGGACCCCGTTCCAGACCCACTACTACTCAGAAAATTTGGTAGCGCCGGGGATCGAACCCGGGACCTCTGTATCTCTAGCCAGAAACTCTGACCACTAGACCACAGAGGCGGTCCTCTAATAATATTAGACACGTTATTACTAAGACCATCATTATAATGCAACACTTCGCTACACTTCACCACACTTCATCCAACTACACTTCACTACACTTATCGACACTTCACTACATCTCATTTACACTTCACTACCCTCCCATTTGGTTTAACCCAATTACATTTCCTATTTCCCCTCACATTACTAAACTAGACACAGTACAGTTCTCATCTCCAAACTTATTTCCGAAATAATGATCCCCTTCACTGCCCCAAAGAACCTCTCACCATTTCACTTGACTTTTTATTTTTTTTCACTTATCGTATCAACAATTCACTTCACTTCACTTCACTTTGCTATTCATATCTACAACTCACTTCACTTCCCTTCATTTTTTACTTTTTATCGCCTTCACTTTCCCTCACTGGTCTTCGCTTTCCTAACCCTCGTTTTGAAAATATGCGTTATACTGTGGGAAGTCCCCATCGCCCCTTCAGGTAGCTTGTTCCAATCAGTAATGGACCTATTCACAAAGGAGTATTTCCTGATGCCTGTTCTTTGTTTTCTGGCTCCGATTTTCCAATAATACCCGATCCTACTTAAGAGGCTTGGTGCCTGTAACCTATCTCCTATCGCTTTCCATGCCCTTTCACCGGTATACGCTTTGTAGAACGCACACATGCGTTCTATCTTCCTACGCTGCGCCAAAGATTTCCAGTCTGAGCCTCCCGAATGATGTGCAAATTTAGCAGCTTTATTTTGTACACGGTCTAAAGCACTTATCTGACATCTTCTATATGAATCCCAGCACGCCGCCCCATATTCGAGAATGGGGCGTACTAGTGACGTGTAGGATAGATTTTCGTATTTTTATTTCCCTTTTTTACAATGCGCATTCCGTCCTGATCCTGCTCGCAAGCTGTATGACATATACCATAGCTGTGTGTACAGTGAAAAACTCCTGGTGATGGACAGAGGAACTGTCCGAAACATGTAGAGTTTTATTCCAAAAATAAATTTGAGAAATTAGGGCATCTAGTTCGTTTTATGATAAGAATTTATCACGCTGCACGGTCACCTGAACGTCAAACTACACACTTTATTAGGTGCTCAATATAAAATGACACCATAAAAATGTGAGAGCCCCAAGATTTTACAAGAAATTCAAAATCTTGATAGGATCTCTTCACGAATAGTCTGTTACATCTCCGCGTTTGAAAGACGGAGGACTAAAATCTAAAATTTTAATGACGTTATTTTTTCTTGTACAGGAGTACTGATTACATTTTTAGTAATATTTAGCATCTTTCCAGATAGAGCTGTATATGTTTTCTTTACGCACTACATCTGACATCGGTAGGCAATTATACACAAATCTTGTTTTACATTTAAAAATTATGTCTCTTTTTTTTTAGGAACTTTGTTGCACTTAGTTTTCCGAAAATATTTCGAATTATATTTAGGCCGAAACATGGTACTACTTGTCATAAAGACTGACAATATTTCTGTTGTAATAAACGGTACGTGTATGACTTTTTAATTGATCTTCGTCATTCTCAAAGTTTGAGGACCACTTGGCAATTTTATTATTATTATTATGTACTGTAATTGAGTTTTCACTCGGTGGCAGTAGTCTTTACACTACTACAGACAAAATAAATGAGAATAAATATACATAAAAGAAACAATACAAACCACAGTAAATACCAGTACACGTATTACCAAAACACCCACACAATTGTCAAAGCACCCCCACATGCACTCACCCACACATAACAAAACCCACACACACACACACACACACACAACAAAACCAGTTAATATAACCACAGTACAAGATACACACCAAATGAAATAGTCACAATACAATCAAGTACAATCAGTATAAGGTCACCCTAATGTACTTTTGTTCCCAAGAACTTCACCGTGACTCAAGACGACGGCGACAGGTTACTTCGAAACGTCGGGAATCATAAAGACTGCTACATGGTGTAAACCCCATAAGACCTGAACTTTTAACATCAGCGCTGTGGAAACAGCGAATTTCACTTGTTAATTGTGGAGCTTAACACCGAAGCGAAATGCTGGACATCCGCTGGACGCTGGACACAGTTGTTAGTTGTTGTTGTGACAGGAAGACACACAGCTGGACAGAGACACACATGAGGCATGAGCTAACGTAAGATGTTGCGTTCTTGAGGTGGGATGTGGTTTGCTGTATTGATCGCGTTGGGACGTGGTGAAGAGGACAGCGAAAACAAGTGTAGCCTGCAGCTAGGTGCACGCCGACAAAGGGAGCTCATCATCGAAGGCTCTGGTCCACGTGCACGGGAACTTTATAGTAGGTGTGTAACTGCGGACGTGGGAAGTGTTCTGTAACGCACAGCCGCAAATTTTACAGTATTTGTTTGAAGTGGGTTGCTAATTCAGCATCTAGATGCGGTGTAGTTCAGGGGTTAACAAGCTGGTCTAATCGATGGCTAAATGATGCCTTGTTCAGTCCTATTGTAGACTGTCTTCAGTATTTAAACTTGTAACAATTCTAAGATTGATATTATTCTTACTATTATTTCATCTTTTTCATAGAAGAAAGTATCATTCTTCGATCTTACAGTGCCCACTCTGTCCCACCTCCCGGTGCACCCACTAAATCTAATTTGTACCTCTCTAATTCCATGGCCACTGTCGTAAGTTACCCTGACCTATACAGGCTCCTTTGGAAGGGCGCAGCAGTTCAGATGTTTAGGAACAACCCTAAAGGGTCAAAATACCTTCCGTGGAGAAATTAAGAGCAGATTGAAATCAGGGATTGCCTGTTATCATTCGGTGCAGAATCTTTTGTCTTACAGTTTGATATCCCAAAATATAAAGATTAATATTTAGAGAAATATAATTTTACCTGTTTTGTGTGGGTCTGAAACTTGGTCACTCACATTGAGGGAGAAAATTAGGCTGAGGGTGTTTGAGAATAGGGTGCCGAGGAAGGTATTTGAACCTGAAAAGACTAGGTAAGAAGGGAGTGGAGAAAACAACGTAATGAGAAGCTTTAAGATCTGTATTGCTCACCAGATATTATTCGGATGATTAAATTGAGAAGAATAAGATGGGCGGGGCATGTAGCGCGTATGGGGAGAGGAGAAGTGTATACGGAATTTTGCTGGGGAGACTTGAGGGAAAGAGACTAGTTGGAAGGCCGAGCGTAGACGGGAGGGTAATATTAAAATGGATTTTTAAGAAAGGGGATGAGGGGCATGGACTGGATTGATCTGGCTCAGGATAGCGACAGGTGGCGGTCTGTTCTGTTATGAATGCGGTAATGAAAACTGAGGTTGCATACAGCGTGGGTAATTTCTTTACTTGCTGCTGACGATCTGTTAGTTTCTCAGGAAGGACTGTGCTCCACGGAGAGATGTTATTTTACCGTTGCTGCATCTGATTCGTAGTGCACGTCTTCTGGTAACAGAAACCTTAAAGGCATTCAGGCGAACTTCGTTCCTCTTTGTGTCTCTTTGTTGTAACCGTCTGTGCCCGGGAATCGCTATACGGGCTATCCTTACGTTCTTCATCTTCTTAATTTACACAGCTTGCGAGATAGAAAGCTTTAACTAAAGGCAGGATTTGTAATTAATGTTGTTTCCATTTTCCAAATCTGTCCATCTTCCACAGACATTACAGGCCTTAGTGATCACTCTCGGAATTTCAGAGGTTTCTCATTGTTCCCCGTCAGCACAGATGTAGGACAGTCCGTCAGTCAGATCTGCAGTACATCAGCGACAGATCTGCTTTGTAGAGGCGTCTGCGTCATTTACATAATCCTGCAACCTTCATGTACTTTTATACAGTTTGTGTAATTGTACATTGATGTAAATTGAGGTTTCATCTCCACAGTTTCATTGTATTGAATTTTATAGTATTTTATTCAAGGTTCTGTATTCAAATTTGACGTTCAGGTGACCGTGTGTCGTGATAAATTCTTATAATAAAACCAACAAGATGCACTAATTTCTCAAATTTATTTTTGGAATAAAACTCTACATGTTTCGGACAGTACCTCTGTCCATCATCAGGAGTTTTTCACTGTACACACAGCAATGGTATATGTCATACAGCTTGCGAGCAGGATCAAGGAGCAAGTTGTTCTTATTATAAGAAGGAAGTTCTATATTCAGCCTGGCGATGACTGCATATGTATGACCGAAACATGTAACTTTTTTACATTTAAGATGAAGTTATATATAGACTGTGATCCCGCTTCTCTTCTTTAAGTATGTCTATATCTTTAGAAGGCAAGGCTTTACACTTTATCGGGATTTAACGTTGGGTGCTGTAGTTTATCATTATTAGGTTCCATGCGTTAGTTATAAAACCTGTGGTTTTTATGTCATTGTTGCCCACTGGATAGTTCAGGCGGCACATTAACAAACAGCATCCAAACTGGACTGAATTAAATTGATATTATTTGTAATTAGTCTGTTAGTTTATTCTGATAATAAAACCAATTAGATGCACTAATTTCGCAAATTTATTTTTGGAATAAAAATCTACATGTTTCGGACAGTTCCTCTGTCCATCAACAGCAGTTTTTCACTGTACACACAGCAATGGTATATGTCATACAGGTTTGCTGACAGCTTTGGAGCAGGATCAAGACGTTCCGTCCTGATCCTGCTCGCAAGCTGTATGACATATACCATTGCTGTGTGTACGGTGAAAAACTGCTGATGATGGACAGAGGAACTGTCCGAAACATGCAGAGTCTTATTCCAAAAATAAATTTGAGAAATTAGTGCATCTAGTTGGTTTTATTGTAAGAATTTATCACGATGTACGGTCACCTGAACGTCAAATTCTGTTGGTTTAGTACTTGAACAAATAATTTTCTTGATATGCTAAGAGCTGGCGAAGAAATTCTCTGCATTTTATGGAAAAGGAAAGTGTCACTTATCAAGCTGCTGCCATTTTACCTGTCTTGAGCCCTACCTCTTTAACCTCCCATCCACTCTTAACTCCTCTAAGCGGTCTCCTTGCCACAGGCTTTCGTACCAAAACCCAGTATGAATTTCTCTTCTCTTCAATGCATTCTACCTCCTCAGCCCATCTCATCCTTCATCTATTCACACTAATAATGCTTGGTGATTTCAGACTTCCTTACCTGTCTTATCCCTGTCGGTATGAAGTGTGTTAAAGCAGCACATGTAGAAAATGCAAATTCTGAGGGCTAAATGTTCCAGCCTTTATTTATGTCGGTGGAATGCACTTTGCACGCAAACAGAATTCGACCCTGCGTTCCTTTCCGACTTTGTCTCCATTACTCCTGCAGTAGCCATGTATACTGTCTGTATTCAGGTCACTCTCCGACATCCTCTCCATATACCGGACACATATTACCCCTTCCCAAGCACCATCGTTTGGCTGACTTCCTATCGCCACTATAGCAAACTGATATTTCCTGACGGGCAGAATATTTGTCAACACTGCTGATGGAACATCGGAAGTAACTTCAAAACACACACCCCCCCCCCCACACACACACACACACAAAGCCATACAGACAGTGCAAAGCCGGCAGAAGACAGTGAAGTTCAGCGCACGTGTGGTTGGTGATGTGGTGTCTTTTACCTTGGCTGTCAGGCTTTGACTGCGCCCAGCCGGGATAGGAATCAAGTCTTGTGACATTTGGCACATGGTCGCTTGAAGCGAGCCTGCCAGTCGGATTTGTGTTGTTGCTTAATTAGATATCAGGCCTAAATAATTTTAATAAAAGGAAATTACCTTCTGTTATGCAGGGCGTGGGGTTTGGGTTAGTGGTGTAATCGAAGTGACATGAAGCCTAACTCTGCACATAAAGACCTTCTAAAGCACAGTGCTTACTCTTTCTGCTACCAGGATTAACACTCACAAATTCTACGTTCTGCCCACACAGTGTATTTATGTGTTTTGTTTGGATCTGAGAACAAACAGCGATTATTTTCTTATACAGAATTAACTGACTGGTTTTTATAATCGAGACGGAGAGTGTTTCAAATGGAAACCATTCACAGGAAGACCAGCTGGAAGGCCCAAGTCTAGATGGGATGATTGATGTCAGGAATGATTTGAAGAAGATGAAGCTTGTGAAGTGGGTAGAACAAGTACAGGACCGCTCTAAATGGAAGGCTATTGGCGAGAAGGCCAAGACTCTGTCAGAGTTGTAGTGTCATAGAAGAAGAAGAAGAAGACGGAGTGTGTTTACTGCGAGGTACGAGCTAAATATTTAGACAAATCACGTTAATTAAATACAAATTCTACGTTCTGCCCACACAGTGTGGATCTCAGAACAAACAGCGATTATTCCTCTACACAGCATTAACTGAATGGTCTTTATAACCGAGATGGAGAGTGTTTACTGCGCGGTACGGACTGGGTCTTTATATATAATTCAGGATAAATTCAGTCGTCAAATGTTAAAAACTGTACTAAACTGTAGTAACTGTTTTTCCCAGATAAGCCTTACCTGTGTCATGTCCCAGTCTGACGTTGTGAGAAAGTCGCCGTAGTTGATGAAGAAAACTTTTTCATCTTGTAATTGGGTTTTTAATAACTGGAAAATAAGGCCTGGCTGCAGGCTCTTCAGTTTTGCTCAAGAGACGCGGAGTTGGGCGAAACCATCGTCATAGAATGAGAAACTGGAATGAGAAAATGGAAGACAGAAGAAGCTCTGTATTCTAACGTAGGAGTGTGCTGTGTTATAGTCTACCAATTGCTGCTGTCTTCGGTGCTAAGAAGTACAAACTTAATTAAAAACAATTCAGTTACTCCGCATGCTGGTATTACAAATGGATGGCGACAAGATAAGAGAGCAAGACTCGATAGCGATCCTGAATTGGGCGGGCCAATCAGGAACCAACTTACATCGCGTGAATGATGACGCGCGGTGCGGGAGTGAAGAACGAATGCAAAAATTAGATTTATGGATACTGGCTTCAGATCAAAGCTGAAGGTACGGGGAAATGAAAAAAAGCATTAAATTCAGGGAACCTTGCTACCGTTCGGTTCGACATGCTGTGTTACTCCTGCGTCATCTAAGAATATAGAGAAGGTAACTTCAAAAACTACAATTCTGCGTGTTTTATGTGTGTCTCCATCAGCGTAGTTGTACAGCGTAGTTATGAATCGAAACAAATACGTATAAACCAACCATTTGATGGTACAGAGAGCTGGGAAGATTTTTTAAGACTGCATATTAACTCAATTATTATACCAACTACTGCACATATATACAGTTTATAAAATGTACACATTGAAACATTAAAAACGCTCCAACATGTTTCGATCCTAGGACCATCATCAGGGAGCCATATCGTCTTTGCTAAAGTCACTATAAAAAAGTCACATTAATTTCGCTGTATCAGTTGGGTGTTGTGGCAGCATGCCGTGTTGTGTAATGTTATGTTGCGAAGAGTGCCGTGCTACGGATGCACATCCGTAGCACGGCACTCTTCGCAACATAACATTACACAACACGGCATGCTGCCACAACACCCAACTGATACAGCGAAATTAATGTGACTTTTTATAGTGTGACTTTAGCAAGGACGATATAGCTCCCTGATGATGGTCCTAGGACCGAAACATGTCAGAGCGTTTTTAATGTTTGAATATGTAAATTTTATAAATTTTATATATGTGCAGTAGTTGGTATAATAATTGAGTAACTCGACAACATGCACGGTGTAACAACGAAAATAAAAACCTGCATATTAAATTATATTGAGGTAGGAACATAGGCTGAGGGTGTCTGAGAATAGGGTGTTGAGGAGGATATTAGGGCCTGAGAGGGACGAGGTAACAGGGGAGTGGAGAAAACTACATAATGAATACCTTAACGATCTGTAGTCCTCACCCACTATTGTTCGGGTGATAAAATCGAGAAGAATGAGATGGGCGGGACATGTAGCCCGTATGGGGGAGAGGAGAGGCGTATACAGAGTTTTGGTGGAGAAACCCGGTGTTAAGAGACCATTTGGGAGACCTAGGCGTAGATGGGAGGATAATATTAAGATGGATCTTCAGGAAGTGAGATGTGGGAGTATGGACTAGATCGAGCTGGCTCAGGGTAGGGACAGATGGCGGGCACTTGTGAATGCGGTCATGAACCTTCGGGTTCCATAAAATGGGGCGGATTACTTGACTTGCTGAAAACCGGTTAGCTTCTCAAGAAGGACTCTGCTCCATGGAGTAAATAAATAAGTAAGTAATTATATTAAATTATTCCCGGTAGCCGCGCGATCTAAGGCAGAGGGCTGTGTCCGCTAGCTTGTTAGAAATGCCGGTTCGAATCCCTTAAGAGGCATGGATAGATGTCTGTTGTGAATATTTGTGTTGTTCAGGTAGAGGTCTCTGCGACGGGACCGTACGTCGTCCAGGAGAGACCTACCTGGTGTGTGTGTGTGTGTGCGTGCGTGCGTGCATGTATCCATGCGTGTTATCAGGTGAAGCAGTAACTCTCTACAACTACAGTAAATAGGTGGAAGAAGTAAATCTAAGAAAATATTAAATTACTGTAATGCCGGTATTTGGTCTCCAAACCTGCCATGTACTATTGTCGTAGCGCCGTACGGTCTGGTACCCACCGCAGGTGTTTATGGGTCATGCTACGTCAGGTACGACGACCGAAATGTCCACGGGGTCTCACCGTAAATAATGCCGTGAACGAGGCTGCCACCACCGGAAGTATTTAGCTTGGACCCTGTCCTTGAACCGACACATACCATCGGCAGTCCCAAGGCGTGGATGTGGAACGGGTTGACTTAATGCGGTAACTTATCCTGGTGTGATGACACGCGCCAACTGTGTGGGTATTGCTACTGGGCTTGATGGTGGTGTCGACACTCAAGGATTGCGTCACGAATCTCACTCAACTGCTCCATAACTCATTAAGCTGTAACCTGCACAAGAGATTTGCCTACCGATGAAGCAGTCAGCACCACCAGAGCACCTTCACAATTTATAACCTCCGCCTCTTACCTCGATGACAGAAGCAGAATATGGCGAAATCCGGTACTGCGGTCATATTGGAACAGTCAACATTTGGGCAGACATATTCTTTCCTAGCAGCTGATATAGTCGCTGAAAAATATTTCGAGGGGGGAGGGGAGGGGGGGGTGTTAACCTGTGAAACTGCTGCATTTACAGACATATTTCCTTATTACAATAGCAATTTTTAACAATTTTACTACTTGCCACGTTGCAAGTAATATGATCAGGTTGTCAAACTGTGGTTCGTTATTCGCTGCATTGCTTTACATCGGGATTGGATCCCGGTACCGCCGAGCCCGTACAGAGTCGCTGAACGAACAGTTGTGTGAACTGCATGTGTAGTGGTTATTTTACCTCATCGCTGCTGCATTTTGTAACGGACTTTCTGTGAATTGAGCTGCAGCTGACGACGAACTCTAACATTTGTGTATTCCGAAAAAAACTATTGGTTTTTCTGTGTGAGTAAAGAATATTTGTAGTGTACAGTGGCGTAAGCACGCTGAGCTGCAGTGTTATAAGGAGGGCTACTGCACTGCTCTGCAGAAGTTCCTTTATTTTTGACCCATACAGAATTTGAGAGGGGGCATGATAATGCCATTTCTTTCGGTAGGAGAAGGCTGTACCTTTCTGTATCAGCAGTGCTTGTCTCGATGTTACGCAGTCGTGTCATGCTTCATTGGTGCTTACATCTGAACGTTGCAATGACTCAGAACAAAGAGGCTTTGAAATTACTGCCAAATCTCTGTCTTAAAAGCCTAACCATCTTTTCATGAAATGCACAAATAACCGTGTATTTATATCTATTTAATGAATTTTCGTTTGCTAAATTTCAGTTCGGCGCAGACTACTCAGTCCTGCCTACTCGCATGCACGTGTGGATGTGTTAAGTGTAACTCCCCTATTCGTAAATGCAGTGAGCAACCGGTCTGACCTATATCAATTGTTAAGAATATCTAGGATGAAAATGTACGATTTTCGTTAAATTCTGCTCAGTTAAATGTAACACCAGCTCATTTCGTAAAAGTTGTGGGTTTCTTTTAGTGGGAATTGCTATTAAGATTTCAACTTATAATAATTTCTTACTTATTTTTCCTCATGAGGCTCTGTAAAATCTTTAAATTATGTACCATCACATGTAAACGGACATCAGAACGAAAAGTACAATTGCTCAACTTGAGATTGGCAGGTCCAGTGTACAGTGATTGTGTTCCTTCGTAAAATACAATTGTGTGGAAGAAACCTTTCTAAGCAGCTGACAGTGAATGTAACTTTTCATACATTCCTAATTCTTAATACGACGGGATAAACCACTTTTCAGTGTACAACCAACAAGATGCAACGTTTCTCAGTTTATTTATTTCTGCAAGACGCTCTACATGTTTCAGACGGCTTTTGCGTCCATCATCAGGAGCTCAACATAGCACATACAGCGTCAGGCATTTGTCAGACCGTTACTGCTACCTGCTGCTAGCAGCAGGCCAGCACCAGGTAGCAGTAACGGTCTGACAAATTCATGACGCTGTATGTGTTGTGTTGAGCTCCTGATGATTGACGGAATAGCCGTCTGAAATATGTAGAGCGTCTTGCAGAAATAAATAAACTGAGAAACGTTGCATCTTGTTGGTTGTACTCTGCGAATATGTAAGCGATGCACGGACCTATGAATGTTAAATAAACCACTTCGAAAGTAATCATTGAAGGTTGGACGATCGGGGTTAGATTCGTGGCAAAACCAATATTTTTTCCTACGCCACAACGCGCAGAGTCTTTATCTGGGAGTTAAGGAAGTCGGAACGGGAAACTGACTGGTCTTAAGTGCAGAAATATCTACTGCTTCTCCCCGTCTTGCCGGTATATCTGTACTTGTCGTGAGAAACAAGGATAATATTCCCTGCTGACTTCACCTTACAGTGAGTGAAGAATCAGGTACTTACTTACTTACTTACTTACTCCATGCAGGAGAGTCCGGTTCTCAGCTTGTCCAGAAATTTCCCGTATTTTACGCAACCCGAAGGTTCACAAATGCCCGCCACTTGTCTCTATCCTGAGCCAGATCAATTAAGTCCATGCCCCCACATTCCACTTCTTGGAGATCCATCTTAATATTATCCTCTCATCTACTCCTGGGTCTTCCGAGTAGCCTCTTTCCCTCAGGTTTCCCCACCACAATCCTGTATACACCTCACCTCTCCCCCATACATACTACATGCCCAGCCCTTCTCATTCTTCGCGATTTTATCACCCGAACAATATTGGGTGAGAAGCGCAGATCATTAATTTCTTAATTATTCAGTTTTCACCACTTCCCTGTTACCTCGTCCCTCTTAGGCCCTAATATTCTCCTCACTATCCTTTTATCAAACACCCTTCAGGGACACCAAATGAAACTCGGGCGAGGCGTACCGGGCACGACTTTTACCGTCCTTACTAATGTTAAACATGGTGTTCAAACATAGTCCAAAATTTGTGACATACAAGTGTGACCGTAATAACAGTCACATTATCACGAATTTTAACCCAGAACAAAAGTTTACGCTTCAAACCCTTTCATAATTTTGTAATTAACTTAGTTAGGTTAGGTTAGGCTGGTTTGGTTAGGTTAGGTTAGGTTGCGTTCAGCTGTGCGCTGCGTGTCTTTCCTTTAGCTGCCTACAAGCACAATTTAGCGTCTGTTAGGGGCGGGAACAATTGAGAAAAGTGATTTTTCTCTAAACAGTTTATTATTTTAGAAGGGCGGTGCCGTGGCAAAGACGCCTAAGCGCCGGCGTATCATCACAATAGTCCCGAGTTCAATCCATGTCCGTCCATGTGAGAGTATTGGTGGACAGAATCTTCTCTCCAGTACTTCGGTTTCCCCCTGTTATATTCACTCCACCATTGCCCCATAGTCATTCATTCATCGATCATCGACGCTATTAAGTCTTAGCAGTTTACAGCGCTTTTGAATAACACGCGTGCTTTTTACGTGACTGATTGCGTAGGTAATGTTGTTTAACGGTGTTTTTACCAACTTTCATTATTACATAGCGACAACGCGATTGGCGGTAACATCTAAAGTGGGGTAACGTAAAGGTACAGTGAACCCGTTACAGGCCCGGTGTGGCCCAGAGGGTGGGTAGAGGTATAGCTCTACTCTTCCATGACCGCAGCACTAGAAGGGGGTGAGTGGTCAGCAGCACGTCCCGGCCGTACTTTACCCCCGGGAAAGAACCAGTACCCATTTTACAGGAGGCTGGGTGGGCACCAGGGCCGGTCTAGATGAGCAGACGATCTCTTCTCCACCGGGATTCGATCCCGGACCGTCCAGCCCAGTAGCCCAGTCGCTATACCGACTGGGCTACCGGGCTCTAAAGTGTGGGAGCGTAACAAATACTTATCGCAATGAAAGTTATTTCCCATTAAAAACCTGGTTACGAACCCATAACCCCCCATTGGAAGGTTCAGATGTCTGTACGATCGTCCTGTAAAAGATGTTTTGGCTGTCTGTGCCTTCGCCTAAGAACACTTAACGCCCGTCTGTCGGTATTTTTCCTTTTTGAAACGACATCATTAAATTCGATATGGCAGATCATTAATTTTTAGAAAGTGGATTGAAGGATTTCTGGAAAGATAGACAGGGCTTACTTTGAAATTAGGCAAGAGCGAAGACTGAGAACATAACAAGACTGTATTCGCTTCCTTTCCGTGTAATTTTGCTAAAGCACGTACGCTGTCTTATTTATACCAGCGACTACGACAAGACGGATAGTTCTCTGGGGATCAAAAACTGAAACGGAATTATGGGAAATGGCGAAACATTTCCTCACATCACGACATAAATAACTTTCAGAGACATTTCCCGTGCAGCTACAGCAGGGTCTAGCACAATGTCCTGCATCCTGGGTTTAATGCAGCTGAATTACGCTTTATAAACGGTGGGCGTTGCTATTTATTCGTACGTCGCTTCTTACATGAAAAAAAATGTGCACTGTGCTCGTTCGTGAGGGAACTGGGTATAGAGCATTCACTCTTACGTCGTCTTTGTGTGCTTAGTGCCGTGCGTGAATCACACGCCTGGTGTGAGTGAATCACATCTGGTTGCAACAGTTAACAGTGTTTCTGTTGTCTGTTAGGTCCACCTATGTTGAGTGTATAATACAGCTTAGCAAAGTGACAGGGTAGCAAAGATAAATGAGATTAACACTTGATTTGCTGTAACAATAAACAACGAATGATGAATATCGAGGCAGCTCTTTGTATCACGAGCAGTTGCCTTACTCCATACACCTGTTTCGTAAAAAGGCTACTTTTTTCTGTGAGAGGGATGTTAGCACGTCACCCAAGCCCCAAGCCGGAGGACCACCCCTTGTCTCCTGTCCGCGACTTATTCTATATGTTCTTCCATCTGCAGCCCTAAGGACGCGTCGTGCCGTGGTGACAGGGTCCCACGTATCGTGGGAGCAGGTGGCTTGTGTTACTAATATTTTCAATGAACTGCGCATAGTTGTGATGTCCACCATCGCTTCAGAATGTTTGGATAATGTCAACTGTACAGCGCACTGTCACACACCAGTGTGCAGTAGGCCGTGGACAGTTGCTTGTGGAAGGTTCACGGGGGCGTTTACGGATATAAACACGCAGTATTTAACGACGTCTTTGACGTGTCTGAATTAGAAGACATCGAATTTTTATGCAAATATGTATGTAGTAGTGAAATACACGAGAAGAACAGCAGGGTACACTTGGACAAATTACAAAACAAATGCACAAATTGCAAAGGAGTTAAAAATAAACACCAATTTTGGACAAATTACTGGAATACAAGAGAAGCTGGATACAACATGCAAATAGAATACCTCGAAATAGATTACCCAGCATGAAACACTACTCCCCAACTGGCAGAAGGAATCATTGTACACCTTTGAAGAGACTTCCGGTTACGTGAAACGGGAACGGGTCAATAAGTGGCCCAACTCCATGACAGATATATGATGATTGTGATGATGATGATGATGATGATGATGATATTATATAGTTTTGATTGTATGCAAGTAGGACGTTTGACTCCCAGCACGCTTTTCAAATTTCAACAGATGACGTCACTCAAATTTTATAGGACGCACACGATTTGTGTAACAACAACACCTAAATTTGCCCCAGTTCTTGTCCAAGCAACGGAGGCAGAAGGTGAGTAAATGGTACAGCTATACTCATTCTTAATCTCTTCACTAGACAGAGGTGAGTGGTTGACTTTACGTTCTGGCCGCCTTACTCCCGACAAAGAACTCGGGTACCAACGGAACAGAAGGCTGGATGGGACCCAGAGCCTGTCTGGACATTTTGTGGGAGAGAGAAAACCCTCTCTTTCTTGTTATATTTATGTACCTGGCAGGGTCACTCATTCTCTTTATTAATATCTGCCTAAGGGTTGTGGCATAATTATATATTTGTGTTATTGGATACATTTAGTATATTCTGCCTGTTTGTAATTTTACGTTCGGGTGTGGCGGTAAGAATGATTAGACACTCCAATGTTCGGACAATTATTCATTGCCATTTTAGACATTTCCGCAAAGCAGCCGCGAAAAGTGACTGTTAGCCGCATCTTATTTGTCTATACCTGTAGACGTCCGCTTCGAACAACTCGGATCCCGCTGGACGGAACTATGTGAGACTTCTAACAAAAACTCCGTCGAGAAAATCTAATTTTGTTTAAAATCAGACGACAGTAGAGGTCATTTGAAATGCAGATCTGTGTGACTTAACTTATACAGTACATACAGCGGAACCAGACCATGATCTTCGTGAGTTGAGAGTTGAGGCCGAAGAAACAGTTGGCTACCTCAACAACAATGGAACATGATCGACACTGAATATGAAGCTGCACGTGCTGATGTTGTTCTGATCACTGCAAAAGTGGGAAATACACTGACATATCGTTCGATATCAGTGTGCGCCTTATTTCTTATTTATTCTTATTTGTTTTGTCTGTACTAGTGTAAGGACTACTGCCACCGAGTGACAACTCAATGGCAGTTAGTAGTAGCAGTAATAATAATAATAATTTTTATAATAATAATAATAATAATTATTATTATTATACGTTATGGTGAAAAGGGAAGGTGTATGTTAACAGACGTTGCAATTTCGCGAGACAGAATAGTGATTTAAAAAGAAGCTGGAAACATTCTAAAATATAAAAACCTTGCAATAGAAATACAGCGCGTGTGGAATGTAAAAACAAAGTTGATACCAGTAATAATAGGGGCGACTGGGACTATTTCAAAGTTATTCAGAAAATACGCGAGCAACATAATAGGAAAACATGAAATCAAGAAACTACAAAAAAACAGTCATTTTGGGCACTGCACACATACATGGTGGGACAATTAAGTTCGCGAACTCGCCACCGTGTGCTTGCCGTTGCAGCACTGGACGTTGACATATCAGTGTTTCACAGCTGTGTTGTTGTTGATCTATGGCAGTCCCTTTCTGAGTGGCATCTATTGCTGTCTGCGTGTGTTTTGGTGTGCCGCCGCGAGAATGTCGGAGCTTGAATTAGAGTAGCGAACGAACATTTAATTTCTTGTTAAACTTGGAAAGAGTGGAAACGAAATCAGAGAGATGTTAGTGCAAGTTAACGGGGATAATGCTATGAAGAAAACAGCAGTTTACAAGTGGGTGAAATGTTTGTCTGAGGGAAGAGAAAGTGTCACTGACTAAGAGAGATCAGGACGGCCAGCAACAAGCAGAACTGAAGAAAACATAGCAAAAATTCATAACATTTTGCGTGAAAATCATCGGCTGACTATCATGAGCATAGCAGAGCAAGTGAACATCGACAGAGAAACAGTTAGGAAAATCTTAACTGAAGATCTTGACATGAGGAAGATGTGTGCAAAAATGGTCCCAAAGGAGTTCGCCGAAGAACAAAAGCAAAGGAGAGTCACAATTTGCCAAGACCTTTTGAAGAGGCAAGATGACATTTTGGGCCGTGTCATCACAGGTGATGAAACATGGGTCTACCAATACGACCCTGAAACGAAGCGGCAAAGTGCACAATGAAAGACTGCCAATTCCCCACGACCAAAAAATTCCGTCGGTCCAAATCAAGAGTCAAAACAAT
>Ga0136643_10006979_pt1 | contig 16260 bp, 12 predicted proteins | sample TergutLab28metaG_FD_96883 | JGI IMG/M metagenome (GOLD analysis project Ga0136643, IMG submission 96883) | Labiotermes labralis P1 segment gut microbial communities from Petit-Saut dam, French Guiana - Lab288 P1 (version 3) (version 3) | ecosystem: Host-associated > Arthropoda: Insects >... | reverse complement strand
GGGTGTGTGTGTGTGTGTTTGTGTTTGTGTGTGTGTGTGTGTGTGTGTGTGTGTCTGTGTGTGTGTTAGTGTGTGTGTGTGTGTGTGTGTGTGTGTGGGGCAGATGCTTAATTTTTTTCCCCCGCATTCTCATTTTGTTCTCTAATCTCGACAAAGATGTATTGCATGCAATTCTGACGTACATACCTCTCCATTGCAATGATCTGCTGCTTTTGGTGCTGGTAATGATACATTTGTGCGGACTGCGCTAACCTTCTGTCGCCCGTCGGAGAAATTTCCTTGTTGGGACCAGTGACACCATACGCCGGATATTCCACATCAGCGGCGGCTTTGGCTTTCATCATCACCCTAAAGAGAAAGACACACCCTGCAGACCCAAGTTCATGACATCATTGAGTAAGTCTGCTTCTCTTCCGCGTTCATTCACGCAACCTTCGGCTCTACCCTAAAGATGCAGGAAGCGAACTAACATATAGCAACTTACACAATGTCATATCCCAGAGGAGCAATATCGTCACAGAAATACGTAAATACAAAACTAAAGGATTCCAGCATCTCTGTGGAACGTCAGAATGCTAATTTACAGGGATGCGCCCAATGCAAAATTTACGGCAATTATATACAGTAACGCCTGTGTTATAACTATGTCCTTTATAAGGATCCGAATATTTCAGTATATTAAAGGAAGTGTTAGAAAATATATTCACAGTAACAGTATTCTGGATCGAAGGATAAGATCTTATTTAAAACATATCTCAAACCCGCAGGACCTACTGAAACTCTGCACTGTATTGGGCTTATATTGTACTTCAATTTTCTGCACGAGGTTTGTTCAAAACTTTTGTCACTCCGACAAAAATACAGGGCGGAACACACGCAAAAACAAAACTACATTTTCACATCAAGCGTCCTTTACCCTTTCCCGATTTTAGCTGGAATACCTAACCTTCACACGAACTACACAATACTACACCAATCATAATGATCACTTTCATTTCCAATTATACATCACCAAAATCGGCGTTTTACGTGTTTTCTTTCACTTCCAGATGATCCGTAAAACTCTTCGTTGTAGTAAATAATAGCGAGTCCGATAAACTGTTAGCTTATTCAGATTTGCTGTAAGTTGGAACCATATATTTCATAAATAAAACAAGCAACATTGAGGATTCAGTAACCACTATTATTACGCATACAAGGACGAAATGCAGTATTTTGATACATGTTAAATGCACGTTTCAAAGTCTATTGTAACATAAGAGCTACGCGAGAACAATAGAATGAAACTGATTCCAATGCAGTACAGACGCAATCAATTCTTTCTTTTGTTTTTCACGTAGGAGGATGGGTATGTTCAAAGAATGATTATTCCATACAGCCTAAAACGTCGGAAATGTGTGTACAGTCTCCCTTTTGTTTAATAATCTCGAAAACTCCAGAGCTCACAGGAAAGTACACTGAAAAAAGCAAGCGTGTTTCATTTTTGCCTACAAATTGCGTTTGAAATACTTTTCGTTCCAAAATTTTGGAAATTATGCTCGAGATGCAAGGAAATACGAGGAATGGTTATTCATTTTAAGTAGTCGTTAAAATTATACATCCAAATAAGAACTGAGTATTTTAAACATTTTTCCTTAAATTATAAAATAATTGCTGGTTCAAGAGAGAGCTTTCAGCTGCACTCAAAATGATTTACGTAGAGACGGAGGGGGGTATAGCGCTTCTGACAGGCTTCCATCAGAGATATGAAAGCTCATAAAAACACTACGTGTCTTTGTTTCAGGCTAGCAGAAGGAGAGTCTCAGTTACGGACAGCCTTGTAAAGGGAATCCTTCATTTTCCTATAAGTATTATAAGAAATTTTACATATTTAGCCAAAGAAAGGAATTAGGAATATCTCTAATATCTTGGTACAATAAATCCATAAATATACAAACACACGCGGTTTGACAGTTACTCGAATATTATGATTTATTCCAAAGTAAAATTATTTGGGTCTATATATTTTATACGCTATATCTGGCCCGCTCAACCTTTCATGTGCTGCTGGAAATTCGGCAAATTCCAGTCTGCATGTGAACAACATGAAACTGGATTTACAAAACGGAGGCTGAATAATTATATATATATATATGTCACAAATTTACTGTGTTTTTGCCATACAACATGCGCAATAAAATAATACATTGATAATAATAAGAAAAATACATTTAAAAATTGTACGAATAATTCAGTACAGAGAGCTGTGTGTGCTATTTTTAGCACAGCTTACAAAATTAGTTGGCAAAGTAATGTGTATCTACCTAACAAACAAATCGTGGGTTTTCAAAACTGCTTCGGCGTTCCATCGCAGCTTCGCCAGGAAAAAAGTTTGAAAGACTTTTTTCTTATTTCTAAGGACACCTCGGGCAACGTAACACTGTGTCAAGGGTAACATGTTACCCGCGAGCAACGGGTTAAGCGGCCCGCTCTGTGTATTATTGCCTTTCAAATTTCCTTTTTATGACTCGACACGCCAGGCTCTTCTGGCTGTATCTACGCTAACAAAGTTACTCCTTCATATTTTCGGAGGGGGGGGGGGTTAAATTTACAATCAAAACGTTTTAAAAAATTAAATATTTTAGAAGTTGGAGGTGACTCCGAAACGTCCCAGAAGACGGATTCCTTCACAGCTAACGCCATGAAAACCTCAAACCTTATAGCACGCAGGCGTACACGTAGTAACATTAGCTACAATTTTGTTACGTAAGTGGGTGTGTCATATTATACGTGTGACGATCGAAGAAGCTATTTATTACCGTAGCTTACAGTTTATTTTACGCTACACCCGGGGGAAAAAAACAAAACACTTTGGCTTGTAGGGGGAGAACAGGCAAATGTGGAATAAAATTGTCTACATGAAAGAAAAATGCATTTACAGATAAGGGATATTTGTATCTAACAGCTAAAATAGGAAGACAAATTAACTAGAAAAAATCAAAATTAATTACTGTGGTTTTATTTACCAAATGGTCCCAGACACCTGCTTTCTTAAAACATATTAATTTTATAATTATCTTGAAATAGCACTTCGTGTTACGCAATTTAATGCCAAAAGCACAAAACCTTTACAAAAGATTCGAGCATAATCACTAAATGGAAGTAACAAACATGCTTTTCAATTGTAAGGAAGTCTTATTTACAAAAATCTCACCCTCATTCTGATTTATTTACGTAAGAGCAAGTGGGATACCACTCTTCTCCTGAAACGTTCTCAGAAAACTTCTGAGCACGTCACATATACAGTACTTCGCATCATTATCTTGGTTGCAAGATTCCAGAAAATCGTTCTCGTTTTTGGACGACTCTTCACATCCAATCAGAAGAGCAGTCTTTGGGGTTCTGTGGTTAGCTTCCCTCTAGGGCACTTCTGATGTGCCAACTGATATCAAAACCGAACCTTCAAGTCCGTAAGTCCCAGGGCTAGAATTTCTTGCGGAAAATCGGAGGCATAAGAGTTCCAGTCTCCATGTACGTAATGGTTAACGAAACAGATATCCGAGGATCTGAAGCCGTTCACGGTTCTTCCTCCAGCCTCTGTCCGTAAGCAAGCGCTGCCATTATTTCCACCATGCCGAAAGGTCTTACAGAGCGTCTCTAGTTCGATAAATAAGCCGTGTTTCTTCGTTTTAAAGTACTTCCAGATCGCCAATGGAGGAATTTTCCGATGATTAAATTCGTTTGTCGAGTGAGGAGGTAAAACACAATGGTCATATTCTACCTCAGAGCTTAGTCAATAATAGTCAGGTTTTTGACGTGATAATTTTTCCCGTCAAATATGAGCAAAGCTGATTCTTCTAATTTTAGTTGAACTCCTTCACAGACGTTCAAAACGTCTCCTAAAAAGCCCGCTTTACACGCACCCTGAAGCTTGACAGATAGCAACAGACCCAGATGGAGCGTCTTCCGTCAACTGGATGCCGAAAATATTGCGCGAAAAATCATCATGGAGGTTGTAGCTTTCCTGACGCTCATATGCAAAACCAGAGAAATTAAAGAACCGCGCTGTAGCCCAAGTGTAGTTGTCACCTGGAGATTCCCTCTTAAAGCAAAGAGACGTCCGATGTCACGAATGAACTAAGCATAGGCCTGTCTCACCAACATCAAACACCTTACCGACCAAATACAACTTCTTAAATTCCGTTTCGAGAATTTGAAGGAACCTGGAAACATCTTCTTTATTAAATCTTCGATCTCTCGCAAAAGAGTTTTCAGTATAATTTCAGAGGAAAAGGCGATCTATATGTAATCTTACCTGGAAAGAAACGCAGCCGGCCGTGTACAAGCGCAATGATTGCTCCGCTAAAATTTAAGATTTTCTGTCTTGCAGGTGTTATGCCAAAATCCTAAGTCCGTCTTTGTAAGCCAAATTCCGTTCTTTCCATTAGCAGCAAGTACTTGAGTAGTTGTTCTAACATTTCTTTTTAAAACTTTGGTTTTCTCCCTAGAGGGGTATTTTACAGTTTCGCTAAAATGTACTTTTTTTTCGTAGATAAATTTTAAAGATATCGCAGGGTTAACTAAACAATTTCGAGGCTTTTTGTAGTCCTATATGTTATGCGCTAACGGATGTAATCACAACAACAATGTAACCAAACTCCACAGTTTGCTCTTTTTTATTTTTCCGTACGTTGGTTTACATATGAGACTTCTCGAAACTGTTTACAATATCATCATGTGGTGTAGGCTCTAGTAACATCTTCTAGATCTCTCCAAGAAAATAAAATTTATTTATTTATTATAATTTAGGGGTGTAAATTTAAAACACTTTGTAACGTTAAGGAGGATAATAATCATCGTGAAGATACAAGTGATATAGTGACAGCAAAAGGATATAAGAGTTTACCGGAAAAGTCCTGCCTGTGATGCATCCCTGAAGACCACTGGAGTCACTGGAATTCTAGCCAGAGACTTAGACGTTGGTAGCACGGAGAAGAAACACGTAGGCCATATTGGAGAGACAATACGTAACATATGAATTTCTTCTTTTCATTCCAACTGAACGCATATAATGTGTTAAATATTTATATTTATCACCTATTACTACCTCCTACATGTTTCGGTATTTGTTACACAATCTTCAGGGAGACCATTACTTTATTTGTCCAAGAACTATATGTTGTGCAAAGTTGTTACATAGGGTGCGCTACAAAATAAAACGCATATCCTGTATTTTAAAATTTAGAGTACTTGTTACAATGTTTAAAACAATATGTAGTTCGTTCTTCTGTATCTGACAAATCTAACACGTTAGTTAAAATCCTTATTGCAGCATATTATTATCTGTTAGTTTCTGCTACTTATCATGTATGTTGGCAATATATGTTCAGTGTATCCAGCTGTGTTTGGGTCCTTAGTGTTGTGGAGATCTTGAGAGGACCTATTCCTGGTATTGTGTAGCCCCACTGTTTTGGTGTGCTGGGCAACAAGCATTGTGAATTTTTAAAAAGTAGAATATACTTTATATTTTATAGCACAGTGTATATAACAACATTGCAAAAGCATGTAGTTCTTGAGTAAGTAAGGCAATAGTCTCCCTGAAGATGGTGTAACAAACACCGAAACACGTAGGAAGTAACTGGTGATAAATGTATGTTTTTAACATAATATGTGCATTTATTTGGAATAAAAAAAAGAAATTGACTGCAGGAATGCTCGGAGTTGAGAGGTTCAAAATATTAACACATTACTTTTATTTTCTTTGGATTAAGGGACGTATTTAGTGGAAGTACACGGAAACACAATTCAGTAATTTATGGTTCAATTATTTAACACATTCTTATTAATTTTAATGTTACAGGAATTTGGTGCACTGTGAAAGACTTTGCATGTTCGCAGCGAACAAATTTTTCAAACAATATGCACGTCATTTTGAAACAAAGAGGAGACAATGTGTCGCGCAGAATCTCAAAACGGCGAAGACCTCGGCACGGTCTTCACTGAATATAAAGGGTTTCCTCATTAACGGCTCATTCCATGTTCTCGTCATTTCCAATATACAGGGTGTACCTAAAATACTTGGACATTTTTCAGGAGTGATTTCTCCGTACAAAAAAAAATATTTATGTAAACAGATGTCAGCAAACACTGAGTTTTCGAGGTATCCCCTCCAAGTTCGCTAAGATTCAGCCGCTTCGATTGTTATGTGTGGAAGCACCTAAGAAACCCTAGTTCGTTCTTGTCCAATTGGAAATTAAGAGACGCTTTACCAACGCAATTTTGATGCCTCTTAAACCATTCGCATCCACCCTGGGATATTTGGAAGTGTGCGAATGTCCATGATTAAAAGTGTCTGTGAGGTCATTGAGTTCAGGTGGAGGATATTTTAAGCATATGTTGTGAATTTGGACTTGGTAAACAATACCAACTGAACAGTTATTAAACTGGGAACGGGCACTGTAAATGTTTTATGTCAGTTGTAAGTACAGTATTACACAGTTGACGTATTTATTTTTGAATGTGATGTTTCTATTAGAATCTAAATCCACTCATTTCCGGACAAATGCTTATATGATCCTATTCTATTTTCGACGTGAAGAACTCGTGAAATTTGTCCAAGCATTCTAGATGCACCCTTTACACAGTGCGATTACGAATTATGTGTGTCATTATAAAAATTTATGCTTACTCGTTAGAAAATAATATGCACAAACAAGAAATGCATGTAATTTTAAAGGGCAAAACACGAAGTTCTGTTTGTACGCCCAAAGATAAAATTATCTCGTGGAAAGTAGTTACTAAAGAATTATCTACCGGTGCGCATATTAAAGCTGTTTTGCTGCCCGAAATGCTTATAGAAAAACCAAACATTTCTTTTCAGCATGACAGGACTTCATCATACGTCGAAAATGAGGTGACAACATTCATGAATAGGCAGATTCCTAAGCGAAATTTCGGCCTTGGGGGAACCAATTCCCGTTTTCTGCTACCTTCAGCTCTGAACCCCCTCGCCTTTTTACCGTGGGGCTTGGTTAAAATGTAAGATTTACTTTCCCCTAGTGCCTGATTCTCACTGACTTTAATGATCAAATAGAACAACGAATGCAAAAAATTAAACAAATTTAACTGCAAAATGTGTGGCAAAATTCCATTATATTCTTTAAATGCGCAGGGAAAGGAAACTCCTTAATTCGCACCTTGCAATGGCGCGTCTTTACTTTTTGTGGAGGTCATTACTTGCTGATGAATTTATGTAATCGCTCGAACACGAGAGTAAATATTTCACGTACAATTCCGATCTGTGCAGAAGGCGACGCTTTGTTCTTGTAATAAAAGCCAACGAGATGCACCATTTCTCGTATTTATTTGTTAAAGTATTCTATATGTTTCGGACAAGTCCACTGTCCATCATCAGGAGTATCTCAACACTGTATACGCGCAATAGGTATTTGTCTTGTCGGAAACATGTAGAATACTTTATCAAATAAATTTGAGAAATTGTGCATACCCTTGGCTTTTATTATAAGAATGTATCACGATGCACGGTCCTTTGAATGCCAAACACGACGCTTTCACTGTTCCTGGAATGGTTATAAAGTGGTTGGTCCTATGTGAATTGTTAATGACGTTAAATTATTGACCCAGGCAACTAACACACCTGTCAGCAGGCAACTAAAACATTTATACTAATATGGACGCGTATTTTTCCATGCTGTGGAAGAATCGATGTTCCATGCCTGACGTGTTACGTGGATGTTATTATTATCGATTGTTGTAGCGTGATTGTGTCCTCGTAAAATAGAAAAGAGGCGGAGGCGTAGCAGTGACATGGGACAATTGTGGACAAAAAATATCGTGTACAGTTCCGGAATGAGCGATGGCACTGTTTTCTCTGTGCATTTCCTCAGCTTCTGCGGCCGTAAAGCAGAATTCCCGAAAATAATGATACTTACAACATTTGAGAATTTCACGGTCGTAAAGATTCATGTTGTGCTGATCTGGATTAGGAAGCCGAAGCGTAATTTTGTAGGCAAATGACGAAATTTCAAAGGAATACACTGCCTCCATCTTCGGAACCAATTCTGAAGATGAAGGCAATAATTTCCTCCGGGCGTTTTGGCACTTACCTACCAGACTAAAACACGGTGTGGTAAGCTCAGAAGACCACGAAAAGACGTGTACGTTCGTGTTTCAGAGTACGTCGTGACAGACACAATAACCCTGGCCGATGTGAAATATATAATCTGTTTAAAGCATTTTCACATAAAATGACGACAAGTAACGTCCTTTAAAATGTGTCTTTAAGAAATTGGATGGGGGGCCATGGCCTGGATTGTCCGGGACAAGTGGTGGGCTCTTGTGAATGCGGTAATGAACCACAGGGTTTCATAAAATTTGGGGAATTTCTTGACTAGCCGAGAGCCTGTAAGTTTTAAAGGACTCTGTTCCGTCCAGTTACACAGCAAAATATCTGTTGCTATCAAGTTCCAACATACGGAATTTCCTGACGAAGCAACACCGTGAGATATATTACGGACTGCGAATTGGCATAACATTCGGTTTGATTTCTTTTCCACCAAACGAACAGCTAAAATCAGACCCATTACAGGCCCGAGGTGCCCAGAGGCTTCCAGGAATTTAAGGTTCCCAGATTACGTGACAATGGCCCAGAATGGTGGTAAGGTTGCCAGCCTTATGCACCGGCCATTTTTACCCCCAGGAAATACTCCTGGTACTCATTTCTGTTACAGGCTGAGTCGGACCCAGGGCCATAGTGCGATCGGAAAGATTATGTCAATGAAAAATTCCAATGACACCATCTGGAATCGAACCAGCTACCTTCCGATTTGTAGCGCAGCGCCTTAGCCACTGTGCTACAGCGGTCCCCTAAACGAACAGCTAGAACGTGAAATATATTTGAAATTGGCTAAAAAGAGCAAGGGTGCAACGACGACACTGATATAGAGGGGAAATGGTGCTTCTTAGTTAGGTTTCCGAGTATCTACATACAAATATTTCATGTATGTGACAAGCATACTTCAAGGACATATCGAACAAAACTTTCCGCTCGGAACTGTCGCATCCTCTGTTGTCAGCCCCTTCAAACCTCGATGTGGCTCATTATCTTTCGAATGTTCCATTTGAACGACTACTTTTTTGTTTGATAGGTGAGCACAACATGCCCCCCGGTGAAGCTCATGACCACAGCGTTGTTCAAGAAATGCCTCCTGCGCTGAGGTTTGTCATCTCTTCCCGCCACCACCAGCATTCGTCATTTTTACGGCCATCAGGTACTTCTGGATGGAGGGATTTTGGGAAAAAAGGACACATGCACTGGTCGTACTTTCTGAACCACAGACACACAGTCCGTGAAATTCTGACAACCGCGATGAAATCCTTCTGTTTCTCCGGCCTCTCCAATTCTGCTTCATTTCTTGTATTCACCCCGTCAACGACAAAAAATGTGTGGCATTTCCTGCACTTGTTTCTTGAACGTTTCTTTTAGGGCCTAGTAAATGATGACATGTCTTATTTCCTGTTCTTGACTCGCAAAAATAGAAATAAAGCTTGTCCGTTGTTTCTTAGCTTCCGTTGGTACCTCGTAGGGAACACAGTCCTTCCCCAATGTAAAGACAATTCACACAAAAGTACTTACGTATTCATGTAAATTGTTTGTTGGTTAAATGCCTGGTTTTAACTAACAAATAAGGAATTTCAAGGAAAGTCCGTCCGGTAGGATTCGCGTTGTTCCATCCGAATAGGACAAATGAATATTACTGGACTAGAAATCTCTATTTGCTGTGCTAGAGCTTAGAAAAAATGACGTTTTTTCACAAGTTACAACGAGCAACACCGAAAACCACAACTACAGCTACCCCAAGCTACACTGAATACCGGATAAGCCTATTTAAATTAACAATTCATTGACCTGACTATCGATTTCAGGATAAACCACGTTTATTTGCGGTCTCAACGCCGTAAAATGAAAGCTAACTACGGCACTCTCACTTCGGCTAGCCGGCCAGCATTAATCCTCGTACTTCGTGCTTCTGAAAAACGCGTCAACAAACCATAATCACAAGGATTCAATAATGTTTATTCGAAATACCAGGGTATAATAATTGATTTCAAAGAACCGTTATCAGACATGATTCATGACAGAATAAAAAATGCAACAAATTTATTTACAGTAAAACAGCCTTTCAGAATTGCAGGAAGCACGTACTGTTGCGTGTGGAACACGGTGCAGTAACTTGTTCCTTTGACATTTGGATGATTTAACCAACCGCATACTTGTATTTACCACGAATGATGATTTTGATTGCTCCGAATAAATCTTGGTTTCCGCGTCCTTTAACACTTATTATAGTGGAAGTGACTGTGCTTTTACATTTCACATTTTTAACAAAATGTCACTGATGATGAATTATTAATCTTATGTTAAATGGACCTGCATCGTTGTAATAGTTGAAGAATAAAAGAGTTTTGGGTGGTATCCGTGTTGCAGGCTGAAGCCTGTAACACGGATACTAATCAAAACCAGCTGCATCAAATCTCCAACACACAACAAACCGAAAACAAAACTACCGATATGGTGATTCAACAGCACAGTCGCAAGCTCCTGATGATGGATATATTAATGTCCGAAACATGTTGAGTGCATAAGAAGTGAAATAAAATAGCAAGTGACATCAAGTTGGTCTTTTATTCTTTAACGATTATTTATTAATTTGGAAATACGTTGCAATGACATATTTAACAATGATTCATCACATGGTGTGCTGGTGAACAGTAACTGAAATTGTATACCGACCTAAGATACACAGCGGGATGCACCACGTACAGGTAATTAGGGTAACTGCTGAAAGAAGTCTACAGTTTTTCTCCAATAACTGCTATAATTGTGTAACTGCATTTGAAAACGATGATATGTTCACTTACTAGAAATCACAGTATAATGCCAATATAAGGGGTCCACCGCTTAGACCTAAACTGTAACATAATGTTTTATATCTGTTTTCATTTTATTTACAAGCTATTTTCGGCTATGACAATGGCGCATCATGTAGCACAGTATAAGAACAAAGAGTATCTAAAGTTTTGTCTAAAGTAAAAAAAAAACAACACATTATTCCCGGTAGGTAAATGGCGTTATTAGCAGTTACGCGATTCTGTAACAAAAATTCTGTTCTTAAACACTTTTACTTACTCTAACGCGATAACGTGTAACGTAAACCAGTAGCTTTATATGTACATTATTCACAACAAGCATTCGGGTGATCAAATCAAGACTGAAGTGGGCGGGGTACGTAGAAAGTTAAGGGGGAGGGCAGAAATGCATACGTGATTCTGGTGGGGAGATCTGAGAGAAGGAGACCACTTAGAAGACCCAGGTTTAGACGGAAGGATAATATTAAACTAGATACTTCAATGAGTGAGTTTGGGGGACGTGGAATGGACCAATCTGGCTCAGGAGAGGGACAGGTGGCGGGCTCTTTTGAATGCGGAAACGAACCTTCGGTTTCTATATAATGTGGGGAATTTCTTGAATAGCTGAGGATCTATTAGCTCCTCATGCATGACTCTGTTGTATGGAGTTAGTTACACTAAACTTTAAATTTCGTTTGAGACTATAAGAATGGAAAGAGAGACAGCGGGCAACATCAAGGTATATTCCAATTTTCTGAGAGCTTCATTTGAAATTTGCAGTGGCGTACACGAAAACGTCAAGCACCAGCGACTCAGAGATATGCGGTAATATCGCAGCAGAAGGCAGCATTTTATGATGAGAAGGAAGGCGCTTTGGTAGACATCCTGGGAACGTCATCTAGAGCGAAGTTCTTACGTCAGCTTGCGAATCAGGTCTAAAGTGAAGAACGCACTGATGAAAAGACATACGAAACTAACGAGGATTCGACAAATCTAACGCATCTTCGGTCCTCATCAATTTAAGAAAGCGCTATTTTCTACGTACTGTATACTTCTGTCACAACAAAAATATAACATGACTACATGACTTAAAATTCACGCAATCTTTTTTTTTTCAAAAAAAAAAGGTAAGAAATTTGAATTTACATTTACAAGAATTCATAATGAACATAAGCATCTTTACAGTGCACACCCAGATCTGACTTCATGGTGCAACACAGTTATTGAAAGCTGACAGTCGTTTAGGCGGTCACGCAGTGTAATTTAATGGCCTTTAGGAAAACTGAACGCTCAGTGCTGTATCTGTAAGAACCCACCACTCTTCTGTGACTAATAAATCCAGCACACACATTCATGCATCCTCTCTGTAAGAGTCATTTTAATATTATCCTACCAAATACGTCTTGGTCCCTGAAGTGGTAACTTACATACACACATTCAAACCAAATTTCGCATGTATTCTTTCCCTTCTCCCTCTCTCACTCCCATGCGTGCTTCGAGCACTGCCCATCTCATTCTCGGTAATTCCGCCTTTCTGATAATGTTTCAGGCAAAGTATAATTACATTGCAATTCATTATGTATTTTTCCCCCATCCTCTTACTGCCTCCGTCTGTCAGGAACAAGATTCGTCCCTTACAGTAAGATTTCAAGTTTTATAGCTACATAAAAGGAATTAGAATTACAGTTGTGTACATTTGGACCTTTATGTCCAGTACAGAATTATTTGTACATATAACTGTCGAATATCTGAGGCAATGTAATGCAGTTAGACATGCCCTCTTGACAAGAGAAGCGAAGGCACTAGAAAGTTAAACGTATATTAATTGAGAGTACTCAAGTACATAAATTGAATTTGTGTTTTCAAACATTGCAAGTAAATGTGCAGAAGTTAAAGCCTTGTTACTGTACGTAACCCCTAAGTCTGTATGCGGGTTTCATCTCAACAAATAAAAGTCAGGTATTTAAAAGTTAATTATACTCATAAACGCACAACAGAATAAACGAAAAACATCAGTAAAAAGTTAGAAATGCAAACTCTTATGTTTTTCTCTATAAATCTTAACCAACAAACAATTTCTGATGATTTGAATGTCACCAGTGCATTCGCAGTGAGACATGTTTCGAAAGAATTCTTAGTAAAAATATTATTTATTTCGGACAGGAACGAAGTTTCACAGTCAAATAAAATTACAGGTGATATTATAATTTTGCACACTTGATTTTCTGATTCATTAGGTAGGAAAAGAAGATGACAAATGAAAGCAAAATAAACGTTAAAGTACCGGTTTTGAATCGGGGTACAGCACATATTCCATACTTGTTAATATTTGCTTGCTTAATATTTTCGTACTGTGGACTTCCTTCTATTTACACACAGCTATTTCTGTACCAAAAATACAGTAACAACGTACGCTAGCTTAATACAACTGAGAGTCCAATCAGTCTAACACTTGATTTTCGCTTGGTGCCAACCGAATATCTGTGAAACTAAAAAAAAATATGTGAATAAATATACACATTATTACTCACAGGTCATCTTTCAGGGCCTCAAAACTACCCTTCAGATTCTCGAGGTAATCTTTAACGTTGCTGAACATCAGTTAGCAACATCAGCACAGCACCACTACTTCCATTTCCTCCTCAGGAGACTGGCCGCATGTGACTGATGGTTGCACCAGCATGCGCCTACCGACCCTCTACCCGCTATACAGACCACGTGACGCTGCTGCCATGGCAGCACAACTGATTGTTATTCTTCGATCTTCGCAGTGGTGTGCGCGGGTTGAAATCACAGAAGCATTATTTCTGCCTAATGGGGGTATCTGGCGATGCTTGTTTGCGTCGTTTTCAGAATACACGAAAAAATAAAAATTTAAAATATGGGAGGTTTCAAATATGTGGCAATGACAGTAACAAATCAAAACTGCATTAAGTAAATAAATAAGGGCAGCCGATCCCGATGGCTGCTCATTCTAAGGCGTGGGTCTGCGGCCGTTCGCTTGTTGGGTTTGTGGGTTCGAATCTCGCCTGGGACACGTATGTCTGTCTCTTATGTGTGTTGTGTGTTGTCAGGGAGAGGTCTCTGCGACGGGCTGTTCCCTTCCCCAAGAGGAGTCCTGCCGAGAGTGAATGTGTCAAAGACCGTGATCGTGAAACACTGACAATAAAGTGGAAATTCCACCCTGATGTAGTTCCCCCACTTTTAACATCAAAATTCTGTGGCACTGCAGCCTTCCCGATGTTCACATCAAAACTGAATTCTAAAACAATTGTTAACTTCTTTCCTGCGTGCTCAAAACCGCCCACTTCTAATTACTTTATTTTTTTACTCCACATCACCCGTTACAGTCCAGTTGAAATGTGATGGCACACGGTGACGCACGGGAGTGGAAGTGAAGGGGAAACTGGTGAATGGAGTGGTTAGCCAGTACTCTTTCACACTACCTCGGATCATGGTGTATCCAGCAGTACTACCGCTGATGCGCACAACTCGTCTACCAGTAGGCGACAGAACTGACGCCCCCACCGATTTAATTGGACTCGTCCGTTTCGTTGAAAGACAAAATCTGTTTTCTGCACGTGTGCCATCACATTTCGAACGCAGTCTACCAACCTATCTTTACCAGAAGGACAAGCGGGCACTGCCTGGGTAACTTCAGAACAGTAACAGTTTTTAATACCCTACACCAAATATTGTACCGTATCTCACCGCCGTAATTTCTTTTTCTCTTCCTCCCTTTCCGTCATCGCCCTACATAATTAATGGGAATATAGTTATGTTTCCATTACATCGCTAAGTACGTCACACAAGTCTACACCAACTGAGGTACAATCCTCCCAAAGCCTTCCATCTTACAGCGCAACGAACCGAATCTACCAAACAACCGTCAAATAAAAGTTAGTCCTGCACCGTACGTCAGTTTCTCACGTTCGAAGAAACCAAACGATTGGATTCATAAATGGCATTCTGAAGATTTTACACTTAAAAGCTTTGTTAAATAGTCTGTTATGAACTACCACACTCGGCTGCTACGTGGGTGCAAACATGTGTACATACAAACATACATTACATACGTACATTGCATACATACATACGTAGATTACATTACATACACACATTCATTAAATGACATACATTTATTATATTACATACATACATTTTGTTACATTACATACATACGTATATACATACATACATACACATACATACATGCATACATACGTACATATATATATATATATACATACGTACACACACACACACACACACACACACACACACACACATACATATGTACACTCGTAGCAAAAGTGACCCTTTTTTTCCGACGGAGAGGAATGGGACCGCTTTTCTGCGCCTGTCTTTCTATAACGAAAGACATTTTTTACTTTAATGTCAGATTGCTGTTTGCACAGGACATAAACGTGTAGTTATATGAAAAAGGGTTACATGCGCTGCAACCAGGCGATATTTGAAAGTAAAGCAAGTTCCCATTTCATTGTTTGAGCACACAGTTGTAATCACCTAGAGCAGGGCAATGCGAAATATTGCAAGCATCCAGATCCGAGCCAGCACACACTGTAATCCAGACTGCAAATATATCTGAATCATAAGCAATGAACAAAATATTTAAGGGCTCCCCGACCTTCGTGTCATGGGAAAACCATATCATCCGGTCCCAAATCTTTTCTTATAAAAATACAGGGTAAATTTTATTTTTGTGTTTAGCCATATCACCGCACCACAAATGAGTATAATAAGGACATCAGAATTAATAACGTTACTATAATTTTAAAATTAATTCTCCATAAACTGCATGATAGACTTTCATACGCAGCGTGCAGAATCTGCACCAAGTAGTGTGCTGCTGTCTCGACCATGAGTAAACCTTGCTTAGTGCTCGTGGCTGGGTATTTGAATTTCCACAGCAGTCCGAAGTAATCAGAAGAAATGGAAACATTTTTTTACACCCACTGCGTTCTAGTTGTGAAGCGTAATGTAAAGGCAACGTTACGAAAAGAAAAGTGGTTCATTTCAGTGCTACATGAATAATGATAGTGAAATTACAGAAATATAAACATCTGCGTGGGCCGGGTAGCTCAGTCGGTATAGCGACTGACTACGGGCTGGAAGGTATGGGATCGAATCTCGGTGGGGACGAGATTTTCCGCCCGTCCAGACCGGCCCTGGGGCCCAGCCAGCCTCCTGTAAAATGGGTACCGGGTCTTCCCGGGGGTAAAGTGCGGCCGGGGCGTGCTGCTGACCACTCACCCCCTTCTAGTGCCGCGGTCATGGAAGAGTAGAGCTATACCTCTACCCACCCTCTGGGCCACACCAGGCCTGTAACGG
>Ga0136643_10006977_pt1 | contig 16262 bp, 10 predicted proteins | sample TergutLab28metaG_FD_96883 | JGI IMG/M metagenome (GOLD analysis project Ga0136643, IMG submission 96883) | Labiotermes labralis P1 segment gut microbial communities from Petit-Saut dam, French Guiana - Lab288 P1 (version 3) (version 3) | ecosystem: Host-associated > Arthropoda: Insects >... | reverse complement strand
ATAAAGGATAGTCCATAAGTGTCATCGTGTTGGTTATTGTTTTGAAACAATTATAATGATGCACGGAACAATGAATGTAAAATGTAGTCGACTGTAAAAAAATGATTCCAAGGTTTTCACATAAAGCGAACTGTGTCAAGGGGTGTACATTACAATTTGTTTTGTAATCAAGCACAGTTGAATGCTTGTTAAATATTATTTTTATATATACGTCACAAGTTTATGTGTGATGCACGGAAGATAGCTTCATACGCCGGCAAATTCCCAACTTGCAGTGATAACGTGACTAGTCTCACCCTCTTTCCCGCATTCACTCCTTCTGAGAACACCCTTGTTGTTCCTTGCCATCCTAAACGATATTCTTTCGGTCAGGAAACCTGGCCACTCCTATTCTGAATAGATTTAGTGTTTAGACTGTTACTGAAGGATGCTTGTCTTGCATGTTTTAATTCATACTTGTGTCCTGTTACAAGTGTAAGATATCTCATAACTTACAGGCCTACCCTCCGTACCGGCGATACTCAACATTTGGCATCTTGCCGCCCGCCAGTCATGTCCACAAATACCGCAGTCCCGTACTAGTAGAAGTAAAACTTTACTCATTTTTTCAAGGTGTATTGTTTTTAAAATTGTGCACGTTTTAATGACAATCTGTGGGGGGGGGGCGTATTTTGAGACATTACGTTCCACCCAAAGCGATTCGTGACGTCTCATTGCTTGATTCACGCCGCTCTTTGAAGGTTTTTTGGCATGAGAGCATGAAAGAATTTCATATTTTGGGTTTGAGGTCCGGTGACCTGGGTGGATGTAACTCAGGTAGCACTGTGCGTTGGGTCACTCGGTAGAAGTGTGTCACAAAGAGAAGGGGAGACCCCAGGTGCGGAACTTGATACAGGTACTGTCGCGGTTCAGTAGGTTTTCATCTAGAGTACGAAGTGCCAATTGCTTGCAGCAAGACGTTTGTCCAACCATTTTGAAGTAAAAGTAATCTGAACTGAAAACTCGTCGCTTAGACACAGTTCCGTAGTGAGCAGGCCTGTTACATTGAAATGAATTTTAAATTTATATTAACGGAAGGAGGCCGCGGCAATTTACTACGTCATACTTTTTCCACTAGAAAGTATTAAATTGAAGCGTGTGCAGGTACAAAAAAAAAAGAGAGAGAGAATTTGTGAATGATGTTAAAGATGTTTTGTCATGTAATGATTACAGCATAGTTTCTGTTGTGCAATTTACCTCCTGATGGTATTCGTCGCTTTCATCCGAGTGACTGACTTGGCAATGCACACAGCCTGGGATTGCCTTAGGAAGTTTTTGTGTTTTTGTTTTGACGTATAGATCCTGGACTAGAACGCGAACGATATAAATCTTTAACTAACTCAGAATTTATTATGTAATTAAACTCCCAGTGTTAGACTTTCATACATTTTGTGGCACGGACCCAGACATTTAGGATGATACGTGGCACGTGTTTTGGGTGCAAGCGGTATGTAGGAAGGGGAAGGGCATACACTGTCCGTCCATATGCATTGTCCTTGGGGACAGTCACCTTTATAGGTGCACCGAAATGTATATAAGCTACTTCGATACAGGATTTGTAGAATTATGAAAAAAAGCTGATCAATGTGACGGCGTACTTCTTGACATATACCAACTAAATTCACATGTATCTTAACATAACAGTGTATTTACCACATTCCTCCTATATGTTTCGGTGTGTTCTACACAGTTTTCAGGAATGGTTACTCGTATTTCTACTGAAAACCACGTGTTTTTTACAGTGTTGTCATATGGAGGTTAGCTTCATTGAATATAAAATGTATACAATGTTTTTGTAGTTTACATTGTTTTTACAATGATTGAAAAATATACAACAATATGTGTTGCTTATTTAAAAACCTTAAAACGTATAATTAAAGCCATCTGTTTCTAGTGCATGTATGTGTGCTGGCTGTGGACGGCTGTTGCTGTTCTGTTTATGTGGTATCGTGACAATATATGTTAGCCGTGTTTTCAAGTATGTTAAGATCACTGGGGTGCATATTCCTTGAGAAGCCCCCTGTCTTGTTGTCGTGTTGTTCCTGTGTCCTTTTTGGCTGACAATTTGACACGGAACCACCCATCCGATTGTCTGTTCTCGCACAGAATTGTTGAGTTTGCAAAACCAAGAGTGGTTACAATGATATAAACAGTCGACTAGATGCAACAATAACACATTTTGTTGATAATTACAATCAGCTCAACGTGTTTCGGATGATAATTTCGCCCATCCTCAGGAGCACTCGACTGTGTTTACTGCTTGTGGTATAATGCACCGGCGATGCTGCAGCATCGCCGGTGCATTTGTGAATGTGAAACGTGATGGTACATGAAGTAATTACTGGACCCTACGGTATAAACATACTCATGTGCATTTTTCCCAGCAATTACGATTTAGCGTGAAAAAACAGACGCGCGTCTCGTGGAAATCTAGACATAGAAATGGATGTGTATTTGTTATGATATTATTATTGTTGTGCTCGTTTTGTCCGAGAAAATGTTTTAAGACAAATATGTTGTAATATATTCTGTAAACACAATGCTGGGAGATATGAGTGACTGGGGTTTTTATTCTGCCATATAACCCAGTGTTGATGGTGGGGGGATAACTTTCTAGTCTTTACTTCGTCTGTTGAAGCTATCCTTTCTTCGAGCAAACCTCCTGAGGCTTTCAAATATTATCTGACAGAATAGACACAGAGAGCTCCGTTGTGTTATTTTCTTCCGCCGCACCGACCTGCCGGTTTCACTTGTCTTCGAGAATATTTTTCGCCCTTTCCTTTATCAAGAAGCATTTCAAAAATTTAGCTCTTTGTGATAAAGGGAACGTAAACTTTCCGTAAGTGTTTAGATATTCATGTTTGCTAGATTGTACGTGCATGACGTGTCTTTGTTTCACTTTACTGTAACACTGCACCGCACAATACAGAGCGTCAACACCGTGCTTCTTGTAGGCAGTCTTTTCCTGTTTACTTATTTCAGTGACCTGCAGAGCAGAAGGCCTCACTCTGTGTTCTTATACCCTATAGAATAAGATCGTTAAAACGTTTCGGAGAAACATATTACTTCCTTCTTCAGGGTGGCCGAATTTGGTTCAGGTGGTTGCACAAAACCACCGCTTGAGTAACGGCTGTTATGAAAACCTGAAAACTGATACATCCGAAGTACAAAGAGCATTTTTATCGTCGGACTGAATACTGGAGAGCGGGCATCGCTGTTCGTCACCGTGCAGTACGATGTCTTCCGCTCGACGGACAGCAGTCCCACGATACAAAACCTCTCTGTACCTGTACCCTAGTGATGTGGTGCTAAGTGTTTTAACGTACGTAGGCCTTTTACTTAAACAGCCGGGATAGCTCTGTCAGTATAGTGACTAGACTTCGTGCTGGACGAGCGAGGAATTGTGGCTCTTTTTCCGGCCTGGACAAGAGATTTTTTCTTTCCCGAAACGTCTGCACCGGCTCTGGGGTCCACCCAATCTCCAGCGAACACCGGGGGCTATTACTTCGGAGCTAAAGCGGCCGGGGCGTGAAGTTAACCATTCATCTTCGTCTAAAGCCCAGGTTAAGACTGAATAGAGCTGTACCTGTTCTTCCCCTGCATGACTGCATGACGTTCACAGGGACAACTGTAACCTTTTAGGCCACTTGTTTAATGACACATGGGACTGTCCCACCATAAGCACGTGTCTGTCCCATCATAAGCACGTGTCTGTCCAATCATAAGCACGTGTCTGTCCAATCATAAGCACGTGTCTGTCCCCGCCTACCAAAGAAGGAGTTCCCTGAAACTTGCTAGGAAATCATGTTATTAGTATAACCCACCCCAAGACTTGGACTTGTTAATTACCTACATTGAATAGTGCAGCGTATTCCATGATCCCTACATCGGTAGCATTCTACTTCATTCCGTTCATCAGACATCAGAAAGCAATACATTCTTTCCAGAGAAAACATATTTAAGCTGAATCCATCAGTTTCGGTAGTAAGTTTTTCAAATAGTTAAAAGTTCGTACAGAGTGTTATTTCCTCATTGGCCTGCCGAAGGATAAATGTGTTCTGAGTGAAGAGGATCAACGTAAGGCAGGGGGTTCAGCACTTCGAAATTTCAGGGAGACTGCCAGATTGCAATAACTTTTGTGGATAATGAAGATTCGAGTGTTCTGGGATGTTAGCTGTTAACATCGTCAAGACCAATATGGTGACCTCGCAAACTGTGGATATGAGAGTGATATTAGAGCCGTTTCCTAAATTAAACAAACTCAAAGAAATTAAAATCCTCTTTATTTTTTCACGTTTCACTTCATAGTGTGGATCTGTCTGCCTCATGTTTAGCTTCAAATTGTTGAAGAAACCCTCGTTAAGATGCAATGGCGCGGTCGGGAACTTCGCTAAATCAGAAAACGAAAGAGTAAGGGTCCGGTTTTCTACCGAAATCGCTGCCTGTTTTACGGTCCGCTGCTACTGCTGTGTCTGCATTTAACATAGTCACATGCTGCACCAGAAATGGGTGAAAATATCACGGCATGTTTCTTTCTTAGTGTCCTCTGACCACGTTCATTCCTGGGATTTAGTTGTTGTGAACTGTTAAGAAAATATGGCGTTGTGGGTTCAGTTTGTGATTTGTGTGGTCCGGTCCGGTACACGGCGTTCTCTGTACAATACTTAAGTTACACTTCACACTACGAAATGATCATTTTGTGCTGGTTCATACACAGTTAAGCTTACCGGCAGTTCTTTGTTTTCACTTTCCATTTTGCGTGCACAAGTGTTTACACAGTTCGCTTGCTTAGTCTCTCACTATTTGTCCCTTCTTTTTTCTTCACTTCAGTGTACTTTCTTTTCCTTCCTCTTTTTCTTTTTTGTATCTGCGTCTGTTTCCTCTTGTTTCTTCCATCATTTTTCACGTTATTTCATCTATCTATTTTTATGTTTGTTACTGTTCATTTTATTTCTTTCCATTCTCATCTCTATCATTCTTTTATTGTGTAGTGTATTCTTTGTTCCCCGTGATGTTTTGATTTTTGCTTTCATTATTTATTTATTTAATGTCTTTGTTTACATATTTCCTCTTCCTTTCTTACTGTTCTTTATATCATTATGTGTTCCTTTTTGCTTCTCTTTTTCTTTTATTTCGTTCGTTTTAAGCCCCACAGGAATTTGCGACTGGGAAGACCAAAGTAGATGTGCATAATTAGGAGATTTTTCCGTGGGGCCCAGAATATTTTATAAAGGTGCATCCGCGAAATATAAGACTACAGAACTCCGTGCATGACCTGGCAATGTAAAGTCTTTACTCATTACAGCGTGACTTACTCGGTTGAAACGCATTTCAATAGACGCAAATCGTAAAAAGAGTGTTATTAAATTTTTATGTAGGCGTGCCTGCCCCTTATCAATGCTGGTTTCGTTCGACGCAGGACTCTCAGAATACGAAGCGGTAATTCAACCGCACAGCGGCGGAGCTGACCTGCTTAAGGCAGACAACCACTGTCTTGCGCTACTGGCACATCACGGCCATTACGTAACGGCTTGCCAGTCACTTTCTGTTCACTTCCTGGACCCGCAAGTTTTAAATCGTATCAACTGTCTGTAATGCAGTATGTGACACTTTCGCTAATTTTTCGCTTTCAGCCTCTTTGTTATTAAGTCGCTGTACTACAGTATGTGCGCAGTGTCACATATCGATACTCAAATTATGTACACAGTCTGTGGCGTGCGAGTATTTGCGGGCACGTGGACGTTGTGTCTGAATGTGGCGACCACAGTGGCAGTAAGTGTTCCTCCTGTGCAGTTGTACTGTATAGTGCCCCCTGGCCTGTTCTGATTTAGAAATATTTCTGCAATGATGACCACGTACCCATCACAAGGCCTGTGCCTGCACGTCGGCCGCGCTGTCACCCACCGTAATTGGCTGTTATGATCGGTTGTTGTTCTCTTTAGTGTGCCTGAGTACGTTAGAAATATAATGTAATGATGAACACAATTTGAAATTCGAAATATTTTCACGCATGGCTTGTTTACAGGTGGTGTGCATCCGGGCGTGCTGTGTGGTCTTCGTTAATTGGTTAGCACGTCTGTTGATATATATATATATATGTGTGTGTGTGTGTGTTTGTGTGTGTGTGTGTGATACGTCTGGAGTTCATTTCTTGGTCCTGTGGTCAGTTGTGTGTACGGTGCTGTTCCTTGTGTATTTGTAACCACAATCGGTCTTCCGCAGTCTCACCAAATCATCCGCGAGCAGTTCATTTGACGATGTGCGTTGTTGCTAAGACATTAAAGAAATCTAAGTGGGTAGGCAACAGGTAGGCCTACTGTTTTGTATCTTAATTGCGCGTAATTTGTTAAGAACTTACGATCTCCAGCTATGAGACCAGCCTTCAGTGTCACAGACCCTAGTTCATTTCCTGAAGTTCTCTTTTTTTTTTTTTAAATATAATTGATTTCATCATTGTTCAAATAAGTGGCAACTGTCCTGTTGCTCTCTCTAAACGGCTCAGTATTTCGTTCATCGTTACTAAACAACCGACCGCAAGCCATCAGATTTGAGGATTGACATCAATTAACAGCAACATGTTGCGCCAGGCACATTTTGCAATCCTCGCGATGAGCGATGAACGCCTGGGTAGAAGCTCCTCGCCACACTCCTCGCAGTCACTGCACCATTCTCTTTTTGTGTTACGTGATATGTGTAGTTGAAAGGCATTTGTTAAGTAACAATAATCTGTCTAGATCAGGGTTTCCAAATTTAGTCCTTTTGCACTCGAGAACATTTTTCGGAACCCCGAGTAAAATTCTTGTGCAGTGTATGAATATAAAAACCTGGACGCCAAATAAGTGCGGTTAGTAATAAGTAATTGTTAACAAGGATGTGCAATTGTAAACATATTATTTAATGTCGCATATTTACAAATAGAAACCGCACATTGTGTGTACGAAAAGTGAACCTTAAAAACTAATGTGGGGTTCCACATGATAGCAATTATATTGTTCATGTTATATTTTATTTATTCTCTTCTTGCAGCAGTTCGTAAATTAATTTTCAAGTAGCATTGGACAGTTTAACCTTTTAAAGACTAAACGTAATCTGCTTTATATAAGGAATCAGTCCATACCGCACAGTAAACACTTTCCACCACGGTTATAAAAACCAACCAGTTAATGCTGTATGAAACAAAGGCCGCTGTCTGTTCTGATATCCATACAAAACACTCAACGCACGGTGAGCACTATGTAGAATTTTTGAATGTTAAACCAGGTGGTACGTAAAGAAACCGCTAGGCGTTAAAACGTTAAGTGAAGTTGATGATAATATTTAAAATATCCTTTTTATACTGTGATGCAGTTTTCTTACGGCATGACAGTGGATCCCCGAGATTTGCGCCGGACACAGTTTGGGTGACACTGGGCCAAATAGCTGTCCGTCACCTCTGGTTGCACCATCGTCGCTTCCAATGATACTGTTGACTCCTTCCCCGTGGTTGAAGGTGTCGCCAATATGCGTTTGTGATGCGATGCTTAGAGAAACTGGAGTTACGTTAGGCAGGCACTTGGCCCTCCCCACGCTACATCCAGCATATCTCGCTTACTCTGACCTTCCTGGAATAAATTTATGTCGCTTTCATGAACACCGTTGAAAGGAACTTTTTTTTTTCCTCCATCTGTCGACCGCTGAACAAATTTGTGACTCGCAAGCAATAGAAATTTGATGTTAGCATGAGATATGCGTTCTTACAATAAAACCAACGAGATGCACCAATTTCTGAAATTTATTTTTGGAATAGAATTCTACATGTTTCGGACAGGTTTTCTGTCCATCATCATGAGTCTAGTACTGTAAACACAGCAATAGGTATATGTCATACAGTACTAGACTCCTGATGATGGACAGAAAACCTTTCCGAAACATGTAAAGTAATATTTCAAAAATAAATTTGAGAAATTAGTGCATATCGTTGGTTTTATTATAAGAATATGTCATGATGCACGGTTCTCTGAATGTTAAATTCATGAGATATACCGAGGAAGATTTCTGTAACTGCCAATATGGAACTCGTTAAAACCTCTGACATCGCGGGGGGGGGGGGCCCCGGGGAAATTGCCAGGGCCCGATTACGTTACATATGTTTTTGTCTTCCTCGGTAGTATCATTATTTGTCGATTGTACAAATTAACCATTCAAACCAAGCCCAAGTCACTCTGCAACTGACAGACAGACTTTCTGATTTAGTGTAAATATTTTTAGTCGGTCCTCCCTTGCTTGGGGGGGGGGGACCCATTTTCGGCGGTCTGTCTGACATTTTAAAGTGCCTTCATAACACCCGGCTTGTGTTGATGTTTCCTTTGATAACTTCTGCTAAAACGCGGAAACACTTTTCTTCCCAGAACCCTGGAACACGGTGACAATGTGTATTGACTGTCTTGATGGTCTCCTCGTCGTCGTCCTTTCTGTTATATGGAAGCCGTCAGTGTGAGGACTGCCTTACTCATTTAATTAATTCGTATTAATGTAGGCCACGACAACAGGTAGCCACAGCCCCTGAAGGTGAGGGGTGGGTGCAAGTAGGCAAGTATGTTGCTTCCTCACATCATGCTTTCTAGGTCATGCTTCCAGTCTGACAGACATCGATGGGAAATTTAACGAAAGTGAGTCTGGTCCGTCTGTTTGTTGTTCGCCCCCACCATTTCACTGTGTGTTGGTGGAAGAGATGGTCTCACTTTCTATTCCGCTTGTACGGATACGGAACGGTTCACATACTTAAGTTTACCCTGCCACTATGACTGCCTTTTTATTTAACAACTGTATACCGTTGTGAAGATTTTTACCTTCCATATTGGAGTGAAACGAGTATTTTCGTCTTATTTTGTTTCTTCATGTTCACTTGTTATCTTAGGGTATTTATGGTTGCATTTCTGCTTTACTATTATAATCCACTTTCAAGCGTCTCCTTGGTCTTCAACAATATGACGTCTTCCTCACCACTCTATTAAGAAGCGGTTAAAACTGACGGTATCTGGGATAATCGCTGGTGGTAAAGCAGTAGCCTTTGTATTCTTTTGACGTTCATAGGGCCATGCATCGTAATATTATTCCTATTGTTAAACCAACAAGATGCACCGGTGTATCAAATTTATTTATTTTAGAATAATATTACGTTGCACGGCCCTATGAACGTCAAATTTGTCGGTGCCAAACAGGCAAAAGAAACACATCAATATAGGAACATCAAAGAGTGCCATTCTAAAATCAAATTGATACACTGGTGCATCTAGTGGGTTTTGCTATAGGAATACTTTGTATTCTCTAACAGAAAGTGGGGTAAGTCGCAAGTGATAAAGCGATAGCTCGTATCTCCCAACTCTGATGGTAGGTACCTAGAATTTGTGGTCCAGCATCAAATAAGTCCCCGATCATCGGATGGAAAAAAAAAAAACTGGTCTATCGTTTGGTGCGCACTAGTTGCGTTCTGTTTCAAGAACTAATTTGATTTTATATTGGTTGTTTTGAGTGGATTTCAAATTTCAAGTAAAATGTTTTTGCTTCGACGTTGCCTTGAACAACTGTCAAAGTTGAACTGCTACTTTGCTCGTCATTTGATTTGATCGTCTGAAAACAGCAGTTCTTTTGCTGGCATTTCTCGCCTGGTACCTGAAAACGTAAAGGTATAAAGATACGAAACCGTTATTTTGCCTGTTCTCGTAAGAGTAGGTCTAAGGATGCTTGAGAACAAGTTTCTGAAGAGAGGGACGTAACAGGAGGCTGGAGAAAATTACGCAAAAAGGAACTTTTGTAAATTTCATTGTTCAGGATATATTATTAGGATGTCCAGCTGGAGGCAGATTAGGTGGGTATGCTTTAGGGGAGGAGAAATGTAATGTGTGCAGTGTTTTGGTTGGAATATATGACATTGTGACCTAGGTGAAGACGAGGAAGTAACACGAATCAGCGGAGTAACCTTGAGAGGTGAAACTTTAAATCCATGGCCCGGAGGATGGGTTGAGATTTCATTCAAACATTACTCTTTCTTGCGCCTTCATTCCGAATTAAGTTTGTATTCATTCCATAATAAGGAAACAGTTACACGCAAACCTGCTCGCAGTGAAGCAGTTTTCATACTGACTTCTAGTTAATTTCCTGCGGAACACAAACTTTGAATCAAAGAATTGGACGCCGAGTACTTGAACTCAAGTACATTGCTAGTTTGAACGAGACTTAAATCGCGACGAAACTGGAACGATTACTTTTAATTCACTGTAACTGAATACAAGTAGCAGTATATGCAGTAGCCCAAATTTATATCCCTTTATAATTAAGTGAACGACACTTCAAATAACGTTGCTGAACGGGTTCTGAGCTTCTCTTCAGCTTTCCGCTAATGACAGACGAACAGGACTGTTTTCTACATACAACCAAGCAGTGAAGTGCACCCCCAACAGCCGTGTTCCGTGAACTGATCATGCTTCTTAATCGTTTCTTTTCATTTTACAGTCTAATAGGAAGGCTTTTAACAGTTGGCGCAATATTGTTCAGCAGAAATCGATTAATTCACGCCAATGTACTGTTCCGGAACAACGCGGTTTGCGGTATTAATGATGCTGGCCGTTGTCACAAGTATGTCTGAGACATTTCTATAGTAAAACCAACCAGATGCATCAATGTCTGAAATTTATTTTATTGGAGTAACCCTCTACATGTTTCGGACGGTCTTTCCGTCCATCATCAGGAGTTAAAGACTGCTTGTACATACTGCAACAGGCGTATGTCAAACAGATATTGCCGACTGATTGCTAGCGGGAACGAGATAAAATAAATTAGAGACATTGATGCGTCTGGTTGGTTTTACTATAGAAATATATTATGATGCACGGCCCTATGAACGTCAAAAATGTCTGAGACAGTTGCTATACATCTCGGGACTTCTTACTACTCCCCAGTTAAATGATTATGTTTAGTTACGTGTGTTCTCATATTGTTGTTCTGAGACCACCTGCTGTAATTGCAACAAGCATTTGTTATACACAAGCTGTATCAAAAATACCTAACATCGGTCAGGGCCAAATAACTTCTTCCATTAGCACTACAGCCCACTGTGGGCTTTGGCCTGTCGAACAATGTCCTTTCCATTTTTTCCTATCTGCCACCAACTCTCTCCATCTTCTCACTACCAGCACTTGAAAATCTCTTTCTACTTCCTCTTTCCATCTTTTCCTGGGTCTTCCCCTTCTTCTCGTCCCTTCCAGTTCTTGAGAGAAAATCTTTTTGGGCATCCTATCCTCCTCCATTCTATCTAGGTGACCTAACCAGCTTATCCTTTGCCCTCCTATCCATTTTACTGTATTTTCTCCTTTGTGCATCTCTTCTAGTTCTCGATTCGTCCGACTTTTCAATTGCCCGTTTTCATATTTAGGACCATATATTCTTCTGAATATTTTTCTTTCAAAAATTAACAGAGCTTGTTCTTCGTTCTTCGTCAACGTCCATGCTTCCGCTCCATACGACACTACCGGTCTTATTAGTGTCTTATATAATATAATTTTAATAGCTCTGGATAAAAGTCGACTCCTGAAGAGATTTATAGTGGCAAAATAAGTTCTATTGCCGGCCAAAATACGTCTTTGTATTTCTTTTTCCACGCTATTATCATTACAGGGCCAAATAACACAGATATATTTATTTGTCACAACTTGGCCGGTTGTAACAGCCGTTGTTATTGGGCCCTCACGTATGACATTGGCAGGGACGTTATGGAACTTGCACTGATGTCTATTATTTTGACATTACCACCATGCAGTCTATTTTTCCACGTACGCATTTAGTCTTCCTAGGCATGTATTTATGACTGATCTCGCAAAAACAAAAACAAAAAAAAAAAATTGGCGGAAAAGACTGTATAGTTTTTGTCTCGGCATGTAAATGCATGCTTCAGCAGCACGTACGTTGTACTGACCTTCATCCTCTAGCAGTATTCCAAACCTTCGAAACAAACAATTCTGCAATTACGGTTTCCGTAGGGTGCCTCTACGCCGATGCATTTTCCCACACTTCACTGAATAAGCACGCTATCAACTGCGAATAATTTTAAAAATCACTGCTGCTTTGTTTCTGTCCCCTCGTGGCCCTAATTCGAAATTTATAACAAGATAGGCAATGTGCGTATAACGTAACATTGAGGCGCGTTCGTGCAGCCATTGTTGCGGTGTAAAACAGTATCACATATTCTGAGTGTGTGTTTGTGGCCATAGGTATCCAGCATGAAAAAGGCGTGCACCATATTGTCATTTGTGTACTGTCCAGCTATACAATATCTTTCCAATTACTTCATAAACGGCACGATTTTCGGGGAAAAAAAAGGTTATTGAACATGACATTTGTGTTTTGATTTGTTTATAACATGTCTGAAACACTTCTTATTCTAAGAAGAACTGTACGAGACATGGTCAAGAATGTACATCGGCCTTCATGTAAGGTACCCGATATTCTTGTCCGAGTTTAATGAAACCCAAATTTTTCTCGACAGATTTTCGGAAAATAGAAAACTATCAATTTTCATGAAAATCCGACCAGTGGGGGCAGAATTGTTCCTTGCGGACAAACATAAGGATAGACATGACGAGGCCAGTAGTCGCTTTTCTTAGTTGTGCGAACGTGCCTATTAATAAAATGCAACGTGGAATCAGAATAACGACTTGTATGTATGTATGTATGTGTGTGTGTGTGTTGGTGTGTATGTATGTGTGTATGTATGTATGTGTGTATGTGTGTGTGTTTGTGTGTATGTATGTGTGTATGTATGTATGTATGTGTGTGTGTTTGTGTGTATGTATGTTTGTATGTGTGTTTGTATGTATGTATATTTGCGTGTGTGTGTTGGAGAGAGAGAGAGAGATCCAGGGACGAGTATTAACACTGATGCTAGTACGCTGATTCCTAGACCACAGAGGTGGTAACAGCTACTTCGTATCTCGTAACACACGGAGCCATATGGAATTGACCCATATTGCACCTCTCATATCGGTTAGGATTCAGCGTAAAAGTCTGGTATTGTAAGTATCCCCAGTTCTATCCCAACCACTGTCAGTAACCTCCAAATTAAAAGAAATAAAATAAACCACTATTCTGACAACCAGTAAATTAAGTTGATAGTGTAACTAGCGTAACGTTGGTTTAGTATCCGAAACATTGCTGTTGGTGTTGGTCCGGTTCTTGGCTGTTGGCACTGTGTTTCACATGTTGCGGAGAAGCGTCTGCTCAATTTGCCACTAATTACAAGTGGGTCCGAGGCCTACGCAGCCTCCTGTCCAATAGAGACTGGGACGTTTCCCAGTAAGGGAAATCCGGCCGCAGCGTGAGCCTGATCACCTATACGTTACTAAGGCTAAGAAAGCGCGGATCTTACCTTCACTCCTCCTTACGCCTTCGTGGCGGGATGCTTAGCACAGGCACAGCTTCACCTTTTAACACTGGTCGCTGTGAATTGCGTGCTGTCTGAGGTCGCGCTTTCGAATTCCGCACGGAGCATGGCTGAAACCCACGTCCGTGATATTGTGTTTTGTGTCTGTGTGTGATCAAAGGAATTCCAATAACTAAAAAAATCCATACTTAAATATAAAATTCTGAATCAAAACAGACAGTATATGGATTAATTCGTGAAAGCCGAAGAAAGGAAGGAAGTGAGGGAGGAGCAGGTTAAAGAGGAGGAGGAGAATGAGAATAATAATAATAATAATGATAATAATAATACTGGAATACAAGAGAAGCTGGATACAACATGTAAATAGAATGCCTATAAATAGATTACCCAGGGTAATGAATTACTACTCCCCAACTGGCAGAATGAATCATGGTAGATTTTTTAGGAGACTTGTCTGGATACGTGAGACCGGAACGGGTCAACAAGTGGCCCAACTCCATGAAAGATATATGATGATGGTGATGATGATGATGATAATAATAATAAGACTATATACTTAGGGCACAACTGTCGAAAAGACTGCAATATCATTCATTTGGAGTAAATGATATTCACACATGCTTACAGTGGCCATTGTTTGTGGCTTATTGTTGGAATTTTCATTAGTTAGGACAGACACATGTCAAAATATTTGCGTCGTTGAAAAGTTGTGGAATTGCATACAGCCAGGTGTATCATGCCGCACAGAGATACATTTGTTTTTCTTGTATGTCGTTAAATGTTTATAGCATCGGAAATTCTTGTGGGCTTCAGTTCATTTTCGGTGTAAAACACTGTTGGAAACCTGAAAACGTCAGTGAGAATTTTGGATGCCTTGTGCGAATTGATTTTGCATAAAGCTATTTTATGTCTTTCAGGTGCAAATATGTGGTAGTTTTTAACAACAGTTACTTGATAATTGTTTGCCCGCGAGGCGTTCAGGCTTGAGATTACTTCGAAAGAGCCTATCCGTCGCCACATTTAAATTAAATGTCCATCACGGTCTAGAAGGAACAGTGTTAGTACTGTTGTCGAACGAGTGAAGCCTACAGGAATCTGTTCTGCAAGAACAAACCGTGTAACCTTGGTGCGCTTCAAGGTTATGGCGACCGGCAGTGATGCAGTCAGCTCTCACTATCCCCTCCTGCGAGGCTACGGATTCGAGCTCCAGGTTTGGTGACGGACTTTCTGCTGTGGAAAACCAGGAGTGTGTTATCACAGAGTAACCAGCCTCCGAAACTAAGTACACTAACCATAATACCCGTAACTTAGCTTGTTCTGCGAAGTACTGGAATATTCACCTAGTCACTGATTGACTTACCGCCTGAGAAAAATCACGAAAGGCCTGTCACAATTGCCGGCCCTTCGACCGAGATGTGAACCCAATACTTCGTAATATAAGTTAGACGCTACCGCATGCTTGCTGTTTCTGGAGATGGAAGAAACATGGCTGTGAGGCTTCATGTTGTGTGCGGTGCATGATAGGAGCCGAGTAGCTCCAGGAATGGAGATGCGACTGCTTCACATAAAAATCATCACTGTCCAAGCCATGAAGGTACATAGGGGGTGTCGAGGTGTAGCTCCACTCATTCGTAACCTCGACACTAGCTGGAGGTGAGTTAATTTCACGCCCCGGCCGCTTTACCCCCGGGAAAGAAACCCGGTACCAGTTGAATAGGAGATTGAGTGGGCCCCTGAACCGTTCTCGACGTTTGTGAGGAAAAATATATCTTGCCGTACAGGGATTCGAACCCTGGGCCCTTCAGCTTGTGGTCTAGTCGCAATACCGACTCAGCATATCCGGCTGCACGACTGTCTCACGTAAAGGGCAGCAAATCATTGCTACACAACTTGAGTTCATTCTTTCTTGGCTTGTCTTTGTTACTGTATTAAATTTCTTTCTCTCCTCCGTTTTCATTCATTTTATTCTTGCCTCTGTTTCTTAATTTTGCCCAGTCCATCCGACGCTTTATTACTTGCAGTTGCGGTTGAAAAAATGGTAAATAAGTAAACACAACAGGCACTTCAAAGTACAAAAAATAGCAGTAGCTTCAGTACTCGACTTCTTGTTTTTCTGTGATTTAGGCACACCAGTAGGACGTGACAGTGTCTTAGCTTCCAGCCAGCAGTCGGACACTGCTACTGCATCTGTGATGAGTACTGGTGCAGTACGTATTTCCAATGCTTCCGTGAATTTCTGCCAAACTACACGGCGTCACATTCCAAAAGACGGTAATCCTCGTAGTCACCGGCGTCAGAACCTCAGACGATTCTCGGAATTATTTGTTTCGGTGACCTTTGAAGAGAGTATTGTGTATTCCAGGAACGAAACTCAGCCTGTCTCACAAATTGCGGATTGACTTATTTCTGGCCTGTCTGAAGACGTTTAGAAGAGGAGTTCAAATTGTGTGTGATGTTAATATGCAAGACACGTCGGACTTATATGGTATTATTATAACTGTTGTTACTATTACAGGAAGGGCTTCCCCTACTTGCGAACAGGATCCGTTCTGAACACCTGAGTCATAAGTCGAATTGGTCGTGAGTCGAAAATACGAAATGGAGTGGATTATACACCGTTCAGCGGGTCCGGAGTTATTCAAATTAGTGATGTGTCTGCTGCAAAATAATAAGACAGTTTCGTCAACGAAATAGAGAAATGTAGGGTTCTTCATAAGTTCGTGAAACATTTTAAAAATTCGCAACAAATAAACTGCTCAACGGATCATGGTAGTTCTTACGCCGATAGAGAGAGAAACTCTCCAAGTTT
>Ga0136643_10006974_pt1 | contig 16266 bp, 8 predicted proteins | sample TergutLab28metaG_FD_96883 | JGI IMG/M metagenome (GOLD analysis project Ga0136643, IMG submission 96883) | Labiotermes labralis P1 segment gut microbial communities from Petit-Saut dam, French Guiana - Lab288 P1 (version 3) (version 3) | ecosystem: Host-associated > Arthropoda: Insects >... | reverse complement strand
CAATCGAAACTTGCCACAAAGGTGGATAGGACGCACAGGAAAAAAGATGACGCGTTAATGCGGTGGCCACCCCGGTCCCCGGATTTAACCCCGTGCGAGTTTTTCTTGGGGGTTTGTGAAGGACACCGTCTTTGTGCCCCCACTCCCCGCTAATCTCCAGATTTTCGTAACCGTATCAACGCTGCCGTGGCTCTGGTCGACCGTGATATGCTGACACGCGTGTGGAACGAGATGGACTATCGCATAGATGTCTACCGTATTACCAAAAGTAGATACATTGAGCATCTGTGAAATATGTAAAAAAAACTTGGAGAATTTCTCTCTCTGTCGGCGTAAGAACTACCATGATCCGTTGAGTAGTTTATTTGTTGCGATTTTTTTAAATTTTTCACGGACTTATGAAGTTTGCAGAAATCACACATTTGAAGGATATTAATTAAGCGGTAACACAGGAACCTTCAATTCACGCCAGACTACTGGTTGTTTCGAACCTTTCTTGGTTTTCTGCTATCTCTCCAGTCAAAATGAATACAGAGAACTGCCGTTTGCTTCAAAAACTTTTATGCATGATATGCTATTAACCTCTCAACTGAAAACGTTTTGCTTTCACTGTCGTTACTTTAAGAGTATTAATGTTGGAATGCATTTCAAATAAATTTCAACGTACATGTTTATTTTCAGACAGCTGACAGTCTATCGATCTAATCCCATTTTTAGTACAACACAAATCTCTTTGCAACAGTGTTTTCGGTCTGCGTGTTAGACTGCAAAGAAAGTACTTCTTACGCCGGATAAATGGACTGGAGAAAATGTTGCCAAAGAAGAGGGATCATTTCATGGAATAAGCAGAAGATAGCGGCTAATTACTGTTTATACTAGTGTGTTGTAATTAATCGTCTTCTTCCAGCACCTTCCTTAATGAATGCTCGCTGTCAGCCGTTCAGCGATCCCTTGAGAAGATAAGCGAATCACGTCTCAACTCGTGACTGGAATAAAGTAAGGATTCTCAACAAAAGTTACAAGCAAACACTCGTCTGTAAGTTTTTATGAAGTTCTTTGTTACAAAACTCAGATATTTACGCTGGTGTCAATGTCACGGTATTCAAACAGAAAGTTTTCATCAAGAAGAAAAGTGTCGGTAATCTCGTCAGAACCCTGACTCGGATACAAAAACCAGCTGACATAAAGCGGTGTAGCACTTCTCGGTGCTACCAGTTTCTATTTCTTCAGAACATAAAACCGAAAAGTATTAAATTTCCTTCTCCGAACACAAAGGAATGATCAATAAAATCGGAGCGTATCTGAAAATCGGGTGTAAATAAATGGAATATTACAAGGACAAATAAGGGAAGAAACAAAGCCGAGGTTCTGCAAGTAGCTGCTGTTTACATACTTTCATATATCATAAAAAGTCGGAAAAAATGTGATTAAATCAAAGTAGTCGAGATGACCATTAAAAAACTTACACAATGCATTAGATTATGTGCATTTAAAAGTTAGCAATGATAATTCTGGAAAATTTTATCTCACATTATTGAGTTCTTAAAAGTTAAATTTGTGCTCCCTTATAAATATCAAAAAGCTTGTGATTTCGGTAGCTTATGCTTTCAGTTATTTAGGTATGAACATTCAGTTAAAAATAAAATGTTTACTAAAACAGACAGACTGTCAACCATACAGAAAATAACCTACTTCCATGTAGGCTCACTTCTCATAAATGTATGGTGTTCGCCATCTCCAGCAGCAACGTCTCCGACTTTCAAGTACTGATAAGTATGCTGTTGGGGTCCTAAGAGGTTGCTAAACTAAATGGGAATATTTTCTATTTTGGTACTTCCGATTGTGCAAATATAATACCCAATAAATATTGTCAAATATCACTTGACACAAACATTAATTAATAAAATATTCGTACCTAGTTACATGTTTCGGTTTTTTACTAAAGTATCATTAAGCTAATATAAATTGCGTTAGGAACATTATACTAATCACAAAGTATTACCTTTTAAGACGCTGACTTCCATATTTTCACATAGTAAACATTCCGTGCAGAAAATTGGTTAAAATATTTCAAAAGATTATTCCTGTATCCGTCACGAATTTCGATCAAATTCCAAATTAACAAGTTATCTGTATTCGTTAATACGTACTACAACAATGTAACCATCTACTATATCGGACTATGGAGCTGTCTCTCTCACTGTAGTTTGCTGTGTGAAGAGCATGTAATTCGTAAATATACTTACGTATTCTATATTATGTGATCGGTTTAAATTATTATAATTTGCTGCGTGAAGTTTTGATTTGTCTCACTAGGTCAAATAACTTTCAATCAGTAGAATTTTAGCAGAATTTTATTAAAATATATCAGATGTAGATTGATTGGATAATATGCATAAATAATGTTTGTGGAAAAAAGGTCTATAGTTTGGTCAGTGATGGTACTGGTCATTGCGAGAAAAAATATCGTAGGAACGTAAGTTTAATTCTCAATTGTCACCGAGATAGAACCGTTGGACTTTCCAGACCTGAAGCAGTTAGGTATTTTTGTGTGGGGTTGGATGAAGACCGAAGTTTAAGAAAGAAGGATGGAATCACGAGACGAAGAGATCGGTCGCGTTTTGGATGCCATTATCAGCCTAAAGAAAAGTGAAGATCAAATCAAACAACATGCCATCTTCATACCCAAGTCGCAAAGTACACTGAGGTTTACGTTGGGATTTTCGAACATTCATTGTGAACTATAACAAATCTGTTATTTCTGTGTGTCATTTAAACATTAAATTAAAATAAATGAAAAGCATGTAATTTCTCTTCTTTATTACCAAACACAGTGCTTTTGCATTTATAGGTTTAAACAGCTCTGTCTCTGTAACCATTTAGATTTAGATACATTGTTCATACGAACTTTTTTCTCACAATGACCATACAATCGCCCCCTAACTACTGACCTTTCTTCCTGAATCACCCTGTATTTTATGACGTTACATCCAATTTTGTGCTCAGTAATCTCCAACGATATACTTTCATCAAGGTAATGTATAGACACCACACATTCCCTGTCACTTGTGTGTGGAAGGGCTCTTTAATATGTAAAAGAATAAGTTCTTAGGAAGAACTTTGACCATTGTTTACTATGGGTAAAGGTAAAAGTAAAGTAGTCCCGCTACAGGCCTGGAGAGGCCTAGAGGGTCCCAGGAAGTTAAGGTTCCCAGATTTCATGACAACAGCACAGGATGATGGTAAGGTTGTCAGCCTTACGCACCGGCTGCCTTTACCCCCAGGAAATTCTCCTGGTACTCATTTCTGTTAAAGGCTGAGTCGACCCCAGGGTCATAGTGCGATCGGAAGAAATTTATGTCAATGAAATTTCAAAGGACACCACCTGCGATCGAACCAGCGACCTTCCGATTTGTAGCTGTGCTACTGCGGTCCCGTTTACTATGGGTAGGCTTATAAATCAGTATAATATTTACCTTACACTTTAGAATGATGTATCATAAACTTTCTGATATGGATTTCGAGTATCCTAGGCTCTCCCATTATTTCATAATTTGATTTAAATTGTGGAGCAAAGAATCAGAGACGTAAATTGACTACCTCACTCTATACCCAACAAATATTAAACGAAATAAGAGGACTTGCTCTTTAGGTATAAACTTATCAGCTGGCGAGCGAAAAGGACGTGGATGTGACAAATTTGATGACAATGGTGATAATCATGGTGACGATGATGATGATGACAACGAAGATGATGATGACGATAACGATGATGATGCCCATAACTATGAGGATGACAGCAATAACTCCCTGCTCCCGTCAACAATGTCTTGAATGAGAATAAATTAACTAGGCTATTAACTTCACAAAAATAAAAATGAGACTGAAGCAAGGACAACGGAAATGAAAGGAGTGGAAGTAATGGGAGACGTTAAGTACGGAAATAACTGGTAGAAATCAAGAAAATAAAAATAAGGAAAGTTACATGTAAAGAGTGGTAACAACGGAGCTTAAGATACAAATTAAAGTGATGAAATGTGAATAAAGAAGAAGAAATAAGTATATAAAAAACAAAAATGAAAGTAGGAGAGAGATACAGCGTAGACAAAAAATAGGAGGGACCTGGGAGGAGATAAATGAAAAAGCAGAAAAACGAAAAAGGAAAACATAATTGAAGAAGAGTTGAAACATGAAAAGGAAACTGGTTAAGAAAGCAAGAACTGACAGGAACTGGGGGGGAAAAACGAAAGAATAGCGACAATACACGCAATTGACGTGTAAATTTAATATTCCTGGGCGTTCGCGAAACCATCGTTGCTGTGGAAAAGCAAGAAGTATTACTTAATCCAAATGTGTGTCTTTAGCATTAGTTATCCAGCAAGCAAAGCGCATGACTCTATTATATATCATCTATGGCCAGTCTGGACCTGCTATATTTTCCCACATTATTTCACAAAAGGCACGACTTTCAGAAAAATGTTATTGAAAACAAAATGTGTGCTGACTTTTTCAAAAACATTTTGAAGCATTTCTCATTCTAAGAATTGAGCGAGGTATCATAAAAGATGTAAATAGGTCTGTATGTAAAGTACCCGTTATTCTTGTCAGATTTTAATGGAATTTGAATTCTATCTACAGTTTTTAGAAAAATACTCAATAAACTTTCATGAAAATCCGTCCAGTAGTAGCCAAGTTATTGCTTGTGGAAAGACGGACGGGTAGAAGGACAGACAGATATGACAAAGCTAGTAGTTGCGTTTCGAAATTTTGCGGACGCGCTTAAGGGTAAGATAAAGAGTGAGGAATCACAAGAAATTTAAGTGAGAAATAAAAAAAGAATTAGAATGCCATCATTGGCAGAGGCAAATGTTACTTTCACTTTAAAGGTCAGAGAAGACAGCCACCCAGGAACCACACTCAGCGCAATCCCACACAAAAGACCTTATCGCTAAGCACTCCTTGAATCTGGTGAAGTTTTAAAAAGAATGGCAAAACAGTTCAGATATGGTGTAATGTTTTCTCAAACTCCGTGCTTGTCTCTCTCCATCTTAGGAGTGACATCTGTTGCTAAACTTTCCGCAGACTGACGGAAACTCCGGAACTGTTCCATACACGGTCGTTGTCACTGTGAGATGGCGCCACATTGTACGGCTTCTTATTTGTCTCTTCCCCAGAGTTGATTATCTACTTCACTTACAGAGAGGAATGGTGTGAGAAAGCTACGTCTCCTATATCTGCTATAATATGTCGACCTCAAGCGGAAAGATTTAGCTTCGAGGGTGAGAGAAAAACAACTTGTACGTGAGGGAATTGCTAAGAGAACCTAAGTTTGCACATTCTCTGCAAATAATGGGAATCAAATTCACAAAGAAACGAAAAATGTGTTTAAAAGACACCGTCGAGAGACCAAAGAAACAAATATTTTACTTTACAATGACATATTTTTAGAAAGATTTCTGTGACGAAAGTTTAATATTTTTGTTTCATGAATTTCCTCTATAGTGAAACTGACATACAGCGATAGTTTAAAAGGGAAGACAGGAAGAAAACTGCTTCGACAGAGGAACCGAAGAGCAAGGAGCTTATTCCGACTTTCTGCTTCAAAACCAGTACAGTCCCTTTAATTCTGTAAGGGGTTTCGATGGCATTACCTGCAATATTTTGGATACATCGATAGTATCAATTTTGTTATGCCTTTGTTAAATAATAATGCACGCTATCCGGACTGCAGTTTTCTTGTCTACTGTATACAACTAAGGCTTCTTAACTGCATAAATTGTTTGCTGTCAGTAGAAGGAAAGATATCTGCGATACAGAAAGGCATCTGAAAAAGGCGTCATGACCAGTGTTTAAATTCATCCCTAAAACATTTCCTGGAGGAAATGAAAAAAACTGCTGATAAAAGCCTCTGACTTTTCTGATTTTCATAGCCGTAACAAAGGAACTACTATCTTGTGAATTGTATAGTGATGTATTTTGGTGAATACGTACGAACGGTGTTTCAAATAGAGTTGATTTCTCCAACTTCAGTTTACCAGGTAGGTGTAGGCAGTAAGTAATAAAGACATTTTTGATTAAATTTGGAATAAAGTTTCGAAAAAATACTATAGCCACACTGCATTAGCAACCGTGGCTACTGTACACCTTAGCTAAGTATCAGATCTTAATATAGCGCTGTCACATGAACTGGAAATGTTCAGGTATGAAGCTCTTGTGTTCTGAATCGATGCACGTGGGAATGTTGTAAAAGAGGAGTCGTCTGAGGCTATACAGAATATCAAGTCACTCGGCAGAAAGCGAAACTGGATATTAGGGTACTTGAATATCGGTCTGACGTGATGAAACATCACATAACCGGCACTGCCCAAATTATAAAACAAATGGAATGAAAGTGATTTCTAGTAACGACTCGACTAAATGTAGTGAAACTCTTCATGACTTATGGAGAAATCATTTGGTCCCAGTTTAATAAACTTAAAACGAAAGATTATGAAGACTATGGCGTGGTATTAGTTATATTGTACCTTCCAAATAAAACTTGAAATTGGAATTTCAGTGAGAATTTGTTAATTGTTTATTTGTTATTATTTTTATATTTGTACTTTAATTAATGACGCTGTCAGTAACAAATAAGAAGACTTTCAAGACGATCCCAGTGGCTACACAGTCTGAAGCGTCGGTCTGCGGCCGCTTGTTGCTGGGGTTGCATGTTCAAATTCCGCCGGAGGCATGGATGTCTGTCTGTTATGTGTGCTGTGTGCTGACAGGTAAAGTTCTCTGAGATGGAACGATCCTCCATCCGGGGGAGTCATACCGAGTGAGTGTGTATGAGTGTCACTGAATGTGAGCAAGTGTAATAATAACCTCTACACCTGTAACGAGTAGTCAGATGGGGGTCAAGACTAAGAACGTTAGAAGGAAACATTTTAATGACAGGATAAATAATGAGTGCAGAATCACGGTGTGGAGGTGAACAGTTGTGCCCTAATTTGAGGTAGTTAGCTCTTCTGTATTTGCAGCGGGTGACTAAACGTAAACTGACGCTTTGGGACAGCTGCTCTCCGGGCTGAAATTTCAATCTAAGATATTACACATATGAAGAAAACGTGTTAAGCAGTTTCCCCGTCAAGTACGATAAGCATTTAAAATGTACTATCGAATCTAATTCTTGAAGAAAATTTATACCCCTCACTTTCCACCCGTAATCGTTAAATAACTTGGCTGAAGTCATAGTAAAGTTACGTTTTGAAGGTTGTGACTTTGTTTGACAAATAAAGTTCGTGCCTGACCGCACTGACATTCCCTGGGCTGTATTTATAGCAGCACTCCCGTGTGCAAAAGTCCAGCTCAGCACGCCTCCAATTCCCACAGGTGACAGAAACCCACATGGGGCTTCCCGACACTCGTGTACAACAGAAGGATTTCGAAACAGTTTTAAACAACCTTACAAGTTTACTGCACTTCTCTCCAGAAACACCACCCACAAACTTAACCGATAGTTCCTGTTCCACTCAATTGGCACTGCGTAACACCTGCAGTGTACCTGCTTCACTGAACACAATGATAAAATTCTTAACCCGCGCCACGGTAAATCCAGTGTACAGGTACTGGAAAAACTTAAACTACATATCTAGTAAAACTGTGAGTATGAGATGAGTAACAACACACACACACACACACACACACACACATATATATATATATAAGATAAAAAGGAAAAATCTCAGAAAAAAGAATAAGAAAAAAGGAAATAATTCGTCATTGATTACAATCTGGAATACCATTTTCGTCGTTTCTATTATGCAGGGTAATTTTACCTGTACTTAGGCTGCACTGGAGTTAATTTTCATTCTTTGTAGTACTCAATACGTATGACCGACCAAATTACTATATTTAGACTTTGGTGTATAACAGGCGTCAAATAAGCCATTCGTCTATTATTTTGGGCTTTTGAGAAAATGCACGGTTTTTGTATAAAGATAACGTACGATATGGATTATACCATCCTGAAAAGGCTGGTAATGAACTCTGTAAGACAACGTTTTGTTGAATCTGATATGCTGCTTTTTAAAAACAAATTAAGGGCTTGATAAAGAAATGTTCTGACTGATCAATGTGACTTATCTTGATTTATTACTTTATTCACGGGCTGCTAAGTATCATTTTGACTAACTGGTAATTTGTATGCCTACTAGTACGCAGGTATAACTCAAGTATCATACCACAGCAATATTACGAGCACCAGAGGAACACAATTTTCTCATACTCTCTCGCAGCACATTTCATCATATATCTTACTGCTTAGTCAAGCATTGTTACTGCCTGAACTGCAAGTCTCTGCGGAGTAAAGAATACGATCCTATTCTGGCGTATGGTTTGTTTGTGTAGAGAAAGTTAATGCTGACCCACAGAAGAAGTCTGCCAAAATATGCGTCCTGTTAACTTGGGCATCTTCTTCTTTGCTAATGACACCTAAATTTCCAGACGTAGGAAGACACAGTGCTGGGTCACCGAAACAGCTATGGGATGTTCGCAGATTATTTCATGATGCTGAATCAACTTAGCACACAACTTAGAGCAAGCATACCACTCGTAGTCTTTTCACTACGGGACAGGGCGCACAGTGACAGAAGTAAGGAAGGGTAAGGGAGTTATAAATATACTAACTTTCCACAGCTTGATTCCATCCTAATGGTAAGTACAAAACATTACACATCCTGTGTCGTGGAACGTTTGGTTTTAGATATACTCGTCTCCGACTAATAGCCAAAGATATCAAACGATTAATCCATTGGCGCCTCACGGTTGCTGCAGGTGTTCAGATTACCCTCATTTCAATTCAGGGCAGATGGCTGTGCGTCGCATGAAGTTTTTTGAACAGACGCTGAGAAGTATGCAACCACCTTCGTCAAAGGTGCCTGATGTCGCGCCACGGATCTTCGGTTGTCCTGACAGGGACTGCTCATTTCGGTGTCCCCATATGAAAAACCCATCGGAGTTAGACACAGTAACCCAGGAGGCCAAGCAATTACTCCTATACGTCCATTCTCCTTCATGGATATGCCACGTTGAACGACTGCCGGACGTATTCTCCACGGTGTGCTGAGACTCCGTCGTGCCAAAGACATCTTGAAGCATCGCCGGTAGAACTGTTTCAGGAAAATTACTATATCGCGGCTCAGTTAGACTATAAAGTAGTAAATGGGGCCAAAGATAATGTTACGGAATATATCAGCCCAAAGTTTGACTCTATAACACTACATCCACGTTCGCGGATGGCATTAGTATTGTCCACACCCAAGTGTGTCTGCTGCGGACTTGCAACACACTTCCATGCGTCAAAACCCATTTCCCGTCCACAGAAGTTCGTGAGGAATAAGCTCACCTGCAGCAAGTTTTTGCCGTAGAAATTCACAAATTTAATCCGTACAGGACTGGAAACTGATGTGTAATCTACAAATTGTGGCAAGTATACAATTGAATATGATGAAGTAATTCAAACGCTTTCTTCTGGAAGAACCCAATTTCTCGCGTAACATCACATGAGCCTAAGCACGCGGTCCTTACACAACAGCAACTAGGGCACATTCGTTAGCTGGTGTCCCTAGAGTCCTTGGGAGACCTACATTTACACGTACCGTATGTGTTATATTTGCAGTTCACAGAGCTGTTGCAATCGTCGAAAGAGAGTAACGTCAGGATAAATTCGACGAGGTGAACTTAGCAGCACCATTTGGCTATTACAAGCACCGAGGAATAAAATGCACTTTGCGGCAAATGTGATGTGTGCATTTCATAATCATTCGGTCACAACCAAGCCTTGCTGTGCGAGGTGTTACTTGGGTAAATCTAACAACTTGATTTATCGTCGTGACAAATAGCGTTGCTGAGAAACATGTTACCCCATTTGACAATAACATATTCTTCGCAATATGAAAGTCTGAAAACACATTTGTACAACACTGTCGACTTGATTTTACACTGGCTCAAAAAGCTCAGGGCTGGTGTTTACAAACCAAGGCGCCCCCATAAAACTACAGGAAAATGTGCAAATATTAGCAATGCGTTTTCAGAACTACGGCATGTTTCGGCTGGATGTGGTAATAATCGGAGGATCTTCCGAAAACGTGTATATATCTATAAAAGTTTTAACATTTTAGGGATAACTACACTTATTAAATCGAAAAAATATTCGAGAGCTAGTCAGTCTAAAAAATGAGATGGTTACCGGGCAATAAGAGCCATTATTTTTAAGAGTACAAATGTAAATAAAGCTTTTCTGGCTAAAAGCTTTTTGGAAAGAATTCCTTATGATTGTCCGATTCAGTGTAAATATTTTGTCAGCTTGATACTAAATGATTATTTTTTAAATTTTGTTTTGAGGGTTGTAACTTGAGTTGTTGATAGTAAAACGATATTCAGTGTGATCCGTAATATGCTTACCGTTTTGCTTAGCTGATAAATTGACTGCAATGACCAGAGGCTTTTCCGGCTCTTTGTTAAAGTTAATATTTCATTTCCGTGCTCACTACAGTTTGTCGTTTTACACCGTACGAATCCTTTCCACACCCTACAACTGTTTAGTTAAGAACAATCTTCACATTAACTTCTCATGTTCGTCTATATTTTGCAAGTGGCCTCTCCCTCTCGGTTTACAACCAAACATTTGTACGCCTTTTTGTCTTTTCCATGTGTGCTATATAGTTCACTCATCCCATCTAGTTTAATTAAGAGTTCTTTCAAAATTTGTCTTGAAGAGATAACTTAGTATAATTTAGTTCAGCAAGTATTTCTACCACAATGACAAAAATTATTTAGCGTGTTTATTATCAAAGAATGGGAACAGTTTCTTGTTATCATTACTCTGTCTAAAGTCAATAGAGATCTGGAAAAATATCAGAGCAAAACGACCAGGGAAGTTATGTCTCACACGGCTAATACATGGGTGCTGATAAGTCCTTAGCCGTAGCAGGAAGGAAACAGGGTAATGCTTCTGTTAGAATGGCGTGAATTTCCTTAGGCGTCTTGCCTTGCATGAAAAAAAAAACTTGATGACAGTTCGCGACTCGATGTTGTTGAAATCGCGCGCGTCCCTGACATGCTTCCGAGCTTGTTTCTTTCCTGGTCGGGCTAAGTACTTACCAGCACCCCAGTAATACTTTCAAATCTGTACTTAAACTTGATGGAAGCTTTGGCCATTTTGTCCACAATTAATTACATTAAAGTTGAACTAATAACTGCCAGCGACTTACCGCCACGTTCAGTTTGAAGTATGTTGTAATATTCTTTCAAGAATACGATGCCAGCAGCCACTCTTCTAACAGCAAGTTCTTTGTTTTCATTCATCAGCTACAAATAAAATGTAATTACAACCGCGGTGAAGTTTTAAGAATTAAAAAAAAGAAGCATAACCGAATTTCGAAGCAGTTCTATAAATATACACCAAAGAACACATACATTAGGTGTCAGAGAAAAGATACAGAAGGATAAGTTAATACTTGCAACCGGAAGAGGCCGGAATCTATTGCTGTTGATATCGGTAATGATGATGATAGTGATGATGTGTGTGATAACGACGATGAAGGAACACTGCCATAAGCGTAAATAAACTGTAAATTTATACGGCATTTGAATCAGAGAAGGCTAAAATGAGTGACTTTTGGAAGTCTTATATGTATATAAACTGGAGGATCTTATTACGAAGATTTTGACACTTCAAAGACCAAGTTTAAGCTAAATTACGGACACGCGTTTAGTTCGTACTGCCAGGAAATACATTCCGTTTCATTTATAAAAATCAACTAGTTAATGTTGCATAGGAAAATAATGGATGTTTGATTTGAATTCCGGACAAAAAATATATGGTGTGAGCAGAACGTAGAAGTTTTGAGTATTAAACTTGGATATACGTAAAGTAACCGCTGGGCTTTAAAATGTTAACCTGATATAGTGTAATTACAAATCGAGACTACGCTTTAACTACATTCAAGTTCACAGTCGGCAGACAAATTGGATTTACTGAAGACGCTAAATAATTAGGGTCCTACAAGAATAGACTTTTTAAGCAAACTGGCAGCTGAAAAAGGAAGAATCTGTACCATGCAATTAGCCAATAAGACAGGCATTTAGTAACTAAGCCTGTCACTGAGGCAGTTAGACACCAAATGGTTAGACTGAAAGTGAAATTGACTTTTTCCCATAGGCGAAGGACCACAACGTAACTTAAAACAGAAATTTTTTTTTGTTTGAAAACTTTAGCTGTCTCACTGAAAGGTAAAACTTTCAAATGTCTAATTCTGTTTACTGAATATGACAAATTTATTAACGTGCAGAGCCACAAGCATGCTGAACTACTGCTAACTCTAAGACGGATATACACAACCCGGAAGCAACTAGCATGCATACTCCACAGAGCCTTAAATTACCGACTGATCACAGACCTGCACTAAACTGCATATTTTAACTTCCATTGTCCCTCACATTCCGGACCGCGACTGGTTTTGCAGACATCTTAACCTATAAAACCTGCAGCTAGAATGTCCGCAATGTGCATTACTTGCTGAAAAACTGTTCAGCTCTCATACACAGTGTAATACTGACGAAAGAGTAAACTTTGCAATAATTATCATATTTACATTGGACTAATTGTTTTGCTGAAGGTTGGTGATTTGCGTAGCTCCAGTAACACACTAGGTTAAACCGGCTTCTCACGGAGCAGGTCTGGGTTCCATCTGCTACATCACGTATCATTTGTCTTGGACTATCTGCAGTAGTAATGAGACAGTTTTTCTCCAGATAATTCTGCCTTCCTTATCAGTCTCACAAATAATCTTGTGGTACATAATTCATCTACTATCAACGCAAAATAATAACTTACCACTTGACAACATCGCTAAGTAAATAAACAATTAAAGAACTGCACACTTTTCAGAAAAATTTTTGCAGTGTATTTCAGTACCACCAATTACAGAATACTTCGTGTTATTAAACATGCTACGTGCAGTCCTCAATTAATAAAACGTCACCTTACGTAGTTCAGTTGATTTCAGTTCGTGTTCATTAATACAAAAAAATGATGAAATGCAAAACTGAAGCAGGAAGACGGGAAAAAATATGTAATCGCATGGCTTTGGTCTTTCGCTATTCACTTGGATGTATCTCTGACTGATGTATTACACTTTAAGCCATGTGATACACGTATTTCAAAATATTTTTGTTGGATTCAATGGCTCGCAAAGCATCAGTCCTACTGAAACAGTTGTTTATTTCAGGACCTTGAAAAATAATGGCTACTTTACCATTAATGTGCAACTGATCAGGATACAAAACTGAAGTTAGTATCGAAGTTTCAAATAAGTCATCATTTTGCCACTGTGTCGAAGTTGAAAGGGAAAATACGAAAAAAAAGTAAATCCCTTACATGTTTAATTACGAAATAAAAGCTTGTATATCCGTCAGTCCTCAAAATTCTATTTCGGAATAAATTAAGAGCAGATTGAGGTCAGGAAATGTTTGCTATCATTCGGTGCAGAATCTTTTGTCTTACAGGTTGCTATGCAAAAATATCCGTCAGTCCGTCCATCCATTCACTCATCCTTCCGTCTGTCAGTCCATTCGTTCATCAGTCCGTCCGTCTGTCTCTCTGTCAGTCAGTCTATCTAGTTATTTCCATCACATATATTCTGTGATTTCTAGGAGTATATAAAGTGTTAAATTTTTATGACAGTTTCCAACTGGTGGTTCAACATTTTGTAATATATTCCATAGTCAACTTTTCTTTTTGCATTGTGTACCTCACGAAGAACACACCCAATACTGAAGTCTTTTTTCGGCTTCAGCACGTACCTAAAATCACTTTTGCTGCAGCGTTCGCAAAATTGCGAAAAGCGACTATTAGCTCGTTATGACTGTCCGTCTGTCCGTATGGAACATCTCGGCTACCCCTGGACGGATTGTCATTAAATTTGATATTTATGTAATTTTGTAATATATGTCGAACACATTCAAGTTCCATTAAAATCTGACAAGAAAACGGGCATTTAAATGAATAAAAATATATATTTTTATCAGAACTCTATCAACTCTTGTTAGAACGAGAAACCTTTAAAAAGTGTAAAGAAAATCAAAACACGCATCTAATGTTCAATAACTTTTTCAAAAATTTGCTGTTTACGAGATAATGCGGAAAAATATTGTAAATCCGGACAGCCCACATTTGGCAATATATGGAGCATGCGTAATGCATGCTGGATAACCAAGTCTAAAACAAACACAAAGTATATGTAATAGTTACTGCTTTTCCACGACAACGATGGTTGCAAGAACGAGCTTCGGTGTTACATTAGAAGTATACTGCCTGTCTCCTTCTTTTCCCTCGTATCAGGACGTCAAATTCATCTTGGAGAGTGCTGCCTCCTGGTTATGCCATTTTGTGTTACGTGGTCGATGCCGAATGGTTTCTTCAACCGCGGCCATCAACTCACAGTGAAAGCAGTCTTTATCTAATACAGAAATATGTTTGTTCGTCAAGAGTACGTCCCTCGCACAGAACACACACGACAAGGCAGTTATGACGGCCACGGAAAACAGGGTGTTAATTACTCAAACTATAAACGCACTCCCTCACTTCAAGGCTATTATCTGGCACTGTATTATACATTCGTTCGCATTGCAATTCGTTATTTATTATTACGAGATTTGGATATCATTTCTTCTTTGTTTTGGCTGCTACGATTGTTGGCTGAATGAAATTCGAACACAGTATTGTATTTCAGGTGTAAATGAAATTACATCCTTCAGCACTAAAGCCGCTTTCAATTATGTAGCATCCAGACCCGACAGACATTTGACACGGTACTGTAACAATGCACTGGACCCGAATTATTTATCGGCACACGATGCTGTGTCACCGTCCGTGACGTCACTAATTTTTGTGGAACAACGACCTACTGGCTTTTCTATCTCTCGATGTACTAATTTGATTTACTGGTCTCCGAAAATTACAATTATATATTATGTAGAAATAAGCCGCAAAGTTTTGCTACATCCAACTGCCGCTTATTACTTATGCAGATGTTCACGAACCGGTCCATGGCATATTCCACGTGTTTGTACATCATACCTTCACCAACGCATTCAATCCAGCTTTCGTTTCACGCTCATTTGTTCTGCGCCTTTATTCCTTATACGCAGCTTGCTAACTTACAACACTTCTTACTATGTGCTCTCATTTTCCGTATAACAATCTTTGGCTGGTTGCACTGTATTAGGCTAACTCCGTATTTCTGATGGGGATATCACTTTTAGATGCGTTCGCGACAGTGCAAAAAGTGACTATTGGATTCTTCATGTCTCTCTGTTTGCCCATGTTTGTTCCGCTGGACGGATTTTCATGGAATTTGATATTTAAATATTTTTCGAAAATTTGTCGAAGAAATTCATCTTTCATTAAAATCCGTCAAGAATAACGGATACTTTTCATGAAGACCTACATGTATTTCTGATGGTTTCTCGCTCATTTATTTTAGAATGAAAAATGTTTCGGATAAAATTTGTAGATAAAATCAAAACACTCATTTTATGCTCAGTAAATTAACTTCCGAAAATTCCCTTTATGAAATTATTTGGAAAGTACGGTGTGGTTTTAAAGTCTACAGATGAACGTATAATGCGGCGCATGCGCTCTGCCTACTGGATAAATAGGTTATTTATACACACTCAGAATACGTAATACATATTGCTTTCCCACAGAACAAAGGTTATGCGAACGCGTCTCAATATTAAGTTATACGCACATTGCCTATCTAGTATATTTACGCCTTGTTTAATTATGTCAACTGCTCAGGAAGGCAACTAGAGCGTAAAACAAGTTCTGGGTGTATTGTTAAGTCACACACTGCGTGAACAGTACAGTTTAGACTCCAAATTACACACACAATATTTCCCAGAGTGTTCACTGACATTTTAAGGTAAGTCTTTTGTTGATTACCACAAACCACTCGCATTGTAATTTCAAACTTCTCTGTCTTAATGTACACGGAAAATATACATGTTAGTGGCTTCGCATTATTCATAGTATGAAACAAAGTGAAATGCCAACTTGACACAAATAGGTAATTTTATTGATGTATTCTTAGCTCTACATGTTTCGGGCACATACGCCCATAATCAGGAGAATTAGATGTTGAGTTACAGCATAAGGTTTTCTGCACCGTGTTTTGGATGGGTGGTGGTCTTGAGAGCCGCTGCGTGGGTCGTGTGTGCGGT
>Ga0136643_10006973_pt1 | contig 16266 bp, 9 predicted proteins | sample TergutLab28metaG_FD_96883 | JGI IMG/M metagenome (GOLD analysis project Ga0136643, IMG submission 96883) | Labiotermes labralis P1 segment gut microbial communities from Petit-Saut dam, French Guiana - Lab288 P1 (version 3) (version 3) | ecosystem: Host-associated > Arthropoda: Insects >... | reverse complement strand
TTACACCTCTTGATTATTACCTCTGGGGCCACATGAAGACGTTAGTGTACGAAACTAAGGTCGAGTCAAGAGCAGCACTGCACGATCGTATTTTTGCAGCGGCTGAACACATATGCAACCATCCAGACAACGTTGCTTCTGCTACTCAGTCCCTGCTCATGCGTGCCGAAAACTGCTTAGCAACTGGAGGAGGACACTTTGAACACGTACTGTAAAGCAGGTACTGTATTTTAGTACAGTTATGTAGTAGGCTTATACCAAAATGCACAGTCAGCAAAGTTAAATCAGTACTTCCATACTGCTGAATATACATGCGCCATGTAAAGTGCATGGAACCCTAAGGACGACTACGGCGTTAATGCGGGTGGTTATGTAGTTCAATTTAATGGCTTTATGTCACTCATACGTTAATTACATGTTAAGTACAGATATTAACATTACAGAAACCACATATTCCTGCCAGTTTTGATATGTGTTTGGTAATCAATAAGTGTGTAACAGCTGTCAAAGTTTCAAACTTCTCTGGCCATTATCTCCGCATCCGTTCAACTTTGGATACAGGTTTTTTGGGTTATATCGGTATACTTTGACATAAGGAACACTCTCCTGAAGTCTGGCACATTCCTTCTGGGACACTCTGTATATATATATATATATATATATATATAAAATTAAATAATAGCTAGTCTTACAAATGGTGCTTTAGGTTAGATTGTAATATATAAGTAGGCCCTATATCAGACAAAAAATTAGGAGGGGTTTGTACGTGCTGAGTGAAGAGCTAGGGGTATTCCAAGCGTTTCTGGCGCGTAGGTAATCAGTGGCGTCTACATGGATGTACTTCCATTGATATGTCATTACATTTTCTTGTTGTTTGTCATGTAAAAGAGACATGATTATGGATTAGTTAGTTAATAGGAAACGTGTAGATTACGCAATTGATTGAGAATGTAATTTGTGTGCGACTAAAACTTTCAGTTTTTATTTCTATAATACTTTTTTTCCAAGGAGTTTTATTGAAGCAAAGGCGTCATACTTGGGCCATTTTTAAATTTGTCTGCGCTGAAGTATGTAAGGATAATTCGTGAACTTCGGAAGGAGTTGTCCGTAAGAGCATCTGAAAAGGTTATATTTCTTGATATTGGTAAGGCTTCCCACTCCTAGTGGTGGCTGCTCCTGACACATTTCCAATACGCTGGTCAAAACCTTAGGGAACTTTATTAGAGGTTCCTGGATTTAAAGCTCCGGCTGTCTTCCCTTCTGTTAGATTTGGTTTACTATAAGGGAACATTATACAGTTATCAAAATGAGGGGAACGTCAGCTTGCAAGCTGTCTCTTTGGAGACAAATGAAAAGGCACACATTGAAACGAAAATAAATGAATAGAGAATTTTGTTGTGAAAATCAGAGGGAAGGAGAAAACTTGGAAGGCCTAGAAGCAGATGGGAGGAAAATATTAAAAGGTTTAGTAAATAGGATAAAAGTGAGTGGACTGTATTCATACCAGTAAAGGTACGGGCCACTGGCGGGTTTTTGTGAACCCGGTAATGAAATTTGCTGTATTGAGATACGCTGTGTAGAGGTTAATTTAACGTATCGAGATATTTCGAAAGTGTAACGCCTTCGAAGAGGAGGGATGTGTTAAATTTCTCGCTATACCGAATCCTCAAAATAAGCGCAGTGGATGACTCAAATCTCGCCCTATGGGTTAAATAAATTCGTGGTTTGTCTCAACTAGGTGAGCAAGATGTTCGTTTCTGGCGAGAGAGTCTGTGTTTTAAAACAGTAGGTTTGGCTAATGTTTTGGATATTGTCCATTGTCTTAAGTGTCTTCATAATTCCGCTTTGCAGGGGCGGAATCTCTTCAGATAAAGGACAATTTAAAAAATTGTAGTCAAAATTCTTCAAGGCTGTACGCGTGTGGTTAGTTTGTTCTATGACTGTGACAGTATCTTGGCTCTACAGCACCAAATTATGTGGCAGTTGTAGAAAGAAGCTGTCGTATCTGATTAATATTCCGGAATTTGTTTGGGGAAACTGAGTATAATCACGAAGTACCCCACAAGACGGCAGCCTGAGTCCCTGCCGAGACTCTAACCGAACAAAAAGTTACGCTGTCGTGTGGCCCAATGTGTTTGGTGGTTCAATGCTGATTGCCTCCTTCATGACGAACAGTTGCTAACATTCAGCGAACACAGCAGGTTCCACTCGCTGCGAACGTCTGACATCGCGAGGACATAACCCAGTGTGCAAGCCGAATGAAATAAATTGAAATGTCAGCCCCACATGCTGATGTTTTGACTTTACTCCATCGGGAATTTTTTTCATGTTCCTTTCAAAACGTCGTAAAATTTTGTACTGTAACATAGCGTTTGATGTTAATAGTACCTTCACTTCTCCTGTGAATGGTGTAGCCATGGGTGCACAAAAAGTTTCGGAAAAATAAACAAAATTCTAAGTACTCGTTACATAATTTGTTCTCATATCAATATCACATATTTCGTGGAGTATGTCATTTGAGAAGAACCCGTTATTGAGCCATTGAGACATATAAGAGTCACGAAACGTAACACCCTGCGTGTTTCTATCCACTGTGCTAGACCTATATGAGTCCAATTCAACTCCTCAGCTAATCCACTGACCTAAACACTGGAAAGGAAGAAGGAGAGCAGAGGTGCATACAGGCTTTTGGTGGGGAAACCTGAGGACAACAGACCACTTGGAAGACCCAGACGTAGATGAGAGGATAACTTTAAGATGGATATTCAGGAAGTGGGATGTTGGGAATGGACTGGTAACTATCTGGCTCAGGATAGGGATAGGTGGCGGGCATTTGTGAATGCGTTATGAAATTTCGGGTTCCATAAAATGCGGGGAATTTCTTGACTAGCTGACAAACGATTAGCTTCTCAAGGACTCTGCTCCATGGAGTAATTAATTAATTAAGTAGTATTGTGGATCATTGTGCTAGTTTTTGGCGGTAACCACAATGAGCAGGGTTCAAGACAGTTAAAATTAAGGTATGGTTCATATACCAGCCTATTAAGTTTTCTGTACCTCTAAATTCTGTTTTGGGGGCACGCCGTAGCACAGTTGGTTAAGGTACTGCGATACACGTCGGAAGGTCGCGGTTTCAATTCCCGATGGCGACATAATCCTTCCGGCAGCAATATGGCCCTGGGGTCGACTCAGCCTCTAACAGAAATGACTACCAGGAATATTTTCTGGGGGTAAAAGCGACCGGTGCATAGGGCTGACAACCTTACCACTTACCGAATATCTTGAAATTTGGGAACCTCAACTTCCTGGAACCCTTAGGCCCTGCCCAGGCCTTACCTTCTATGGTGCCTCAGGCATTGTCGGTCGGGGCCTCACTATTCTGGCTTATGTAGCTTGTCGGCAGACAATTTGTAGGACCTCTTTAATGTGGCATCGACCCCTAAAAAGGCCCTGACTTACGAATATGTCCAAGTGAAATTCTTTTTATTCCTCAACGTGTACACTTGTTCTCTTCAGAAATATAATATACCACACAATTTGTATGCATATTAAGTAGCTGTTTGCATATCATCGCTGAGAACTTCTCAGAACTTCAGACTTATAGGGACTGTATGTTTTACGCCTCGCTCTACGGGTAGATTTGCTCTCCTTGGAAACTTCTCGAACGGGGGAAAGAGGAAATGAAGAAATGAAGGAGAAAATTATAAGCTGAGGAACTCGCAAATTGAGGAGGATGACTATGCTAGCACACGTTGTAACAGCTACACATTTTAGCACATAAATATAAAGGAAAGATGAAATATAGGACACACAGACTTGTAGACGGAGGTATAGGGGGGGGGGGAGGAGTTGGCTGAGCTGATCTTGCACTGTAATGGAAATAGGGGCTGTTAGAGTCTGAAGCAGACTGTCTGCAGCTTGGAAATGTTAGAAATTAAAATATCAACAGAATCTGAATCTGATTTTTGATTGCCATAAATTTAAATATGTTGTATTTATAGCAGGTATATGCACTTTAAAATCAAATACACAAAAAATAAATAAAATTTTGAATAACAACAGTATTTGAACGTGTCATGTATAAAGAAATGAATCTCATATTCTACCTAGGCAAATAACTATACACGTAAGGAAAAAAAATTCAGTGGAATTTCAAGGAAAAAATTATTGTTAGGAAGGGAAGATGGTCGATGTTAATGAAGAAATATTTCTCACGTCTAAGTTGTTAGCAGAAACACGTATCCCTAGATATATTTTCCTTAATTTAAAAGACTACAATCTCAGAGCAATATAATACATAACTTCGAGTTCCAAGAAACCTCCATCGCTGCTCTTTTTATCAGTGTTACAGTTTAACAGGACCAAATGTTGTGCACATTTCTCTAATGTCAGAAATCAACTGAAGACATCTTTCTGCAATGCAACTGAATTTCTAATTATGTATATTATCGTATGGCAGGAATAGGTTAATCTGTGTAGCAACTCGCTACGGGCAGGATGGGTCCGAGGATCGAATCCCGTTGGGGGTAAAATTTTGCGCACTCACCCAGACCGGCCCTGGGACCCACCCAACCTCCTATACAATGGTATCGGGTCTCTCACGCGGGGTTAAAGTGTCTAGGGTGTGGATTAAACACCCACTCTCATCTACAGCCGAGGTTAAAGAAATTTGAGCTATATCTTTACCTCTACCACTTCTCTCGGCTTCCATAGCCTGTCCTTGGGTGAACTTTACCTTTCAGCTTATCGTTTGGCATGACTGTTTGTAATGAACATGCGCCGCCGTAAATGGTTAAAAATGTTTATAACCTTCTGTTTTTATCCCATAGAACTGCCCTAACCTATTTAAAAGTTCCTTTCGCTGAGTAATATGGATGAGAGTGTTCAGAGGGTTTGGCCTAGACTTAACGACAAATTGATGCAAAGATTAAAATAAAATCCTTTGAAACTCCACGGAGACAGCACGTTTAATTAATCTCCAATTGGGTCAGATGCAGTTCTTCTCTCGTACCATTTTCCCTTGCGTACTGGCACATTCACCCGCGCTGTGCTAGCGGTTCAGCCAGTTCTCTAAAGCCATCATTGCACTAACGAACACCGAATTGTTGACGCCTTTAATGGGTGTAGAATTCAACTACAGGCGAGAATTTAAAATCTGTCCTTGTATATGTATATATGTATGTATTTATGTATGTACATATATATGTATATTTATATATATATATGTATATATATATGTATGTAGGTATGCATGTATATTTGTACGTATATATATATATGTATATATATATATATATGAGCTTGATTCAGTGTACGACTTAGAATAAAGATTTTTTAGAAAGACCAAGTTTAAGCCTTTTAAGTCTAAGATTAATACAACATTCACAAAATATTAGTTCCTACTTTACAGCAAACGCAGCCCGCACGAACTTCGAAGCCCGAAAAGCTAATGTTGTGTAGTGAAATAGTAGCTCTTTACTGAGAAATAGATTAAAGATACATGAATTTTCTAGAGTCTTGAAGATTTCTGACGATGGCATAGTACACTTACAGCTTAATGTAGGCTACCCGATATTGGTTGTGACGTTTCATGGAGACAGTACAATAATTCTGAAATGGGATCTGGGAGGCAACGACTGTGTTGTGTCTGGCAGAGTGAACGGACAGCACAACCAGTACCACCACAGCTGCGAACATCACACGTTCCACCGCCACCAAAATCAATTCCATTGCCGACTCTGTTATCTGTGTTGGTATCCTCACCTTTCTAGCTACCGTGTGGTACCTCCTGTGCAGAGGCGAATGCGACAGGCTTCGTTTGAAGTGACTCCGCCACCCGGAAAACGTAATGTGCAGCGACCCACTGATGCTTTGCTGTTCTGTGCTGCTAGTTACGGCTGTGAAGTGCTTGGAGTTCTGTGGGCAGGTGTGACGATAATGGAAAGCCACATTAACTCTCTTCACGTTACATCTAGCAACGGTCTTTTTGCGTCTGTTTATTGAAGGGCTAAGATATGAATATTGCCCGCTGTAATCACTGCACTCGAAAAGCTGGTGGCACAGCCCTGCTTACAAATGTTACCTGCGTTTTTGTGTGACGCATAAATCGATGAAAGTACGAACGTAGATACACGGCTAGAGTTCAGATAGAATTAAAAATAACGGAAATGTAGACAGTATATTTAGTACTGACACATTTCAATAAAAAGAAATTTAATTCCTGGGCTAGAAGTCATTAGGAAAAACAGTTGTATGGATATTTGCAGAAGGCAGAATTGTTTTGCCTGAAAGTACGGAGAAAAATTCCATTAGTAAATAATGAACTTATAATTAACTGTCTTAAATGGAAACAAGTTCAAGGAAATGGCTTATATTTTATGGATTTTCAAATTGTAGTCTTTTGGAATCTAAACAGAATGTGACATGAGAATGATACAGATAGAGATGGAGAGAAAACCAGTCACTGTAGGAACCAGTCACTGTAGGAACCAGTCACTGTAGGAACCATTTCTCTGATGAACTTCATAAAACGTAGATTTTTTAAATTGCTTTGTTCTTTATTAAAGAAATAAGCAAATGCAGCTTTTAAAATTGTACAATTTAGAGGTTTACTAATTCAGAATCTTTCACATGAAATTTTAATTTGAATTTGATTGAAGCAATAACATTGTAGACATAAATTCTGCTGGTGTCAAAGTATAATCTCATCTAGGACACAGACTGCTAACGCTGAAGTTTTTGTGCTGTAACTTCATCCTATCCAGCTAATTCCGGGACAGTAGGCCATGATAATTACATATTTTTTCCTGTTTGCATAGAGTACTAACCTTGTTGTTGAGTAGTGACCATGTCAAATATTCCGAAAACTGAACCTTTGTGATTTATATCAAAATTCCGTGTTTAGGGAAGCATTCTGTGACAGATAAAAAACCGACGCTTGCCAGAACAAAGCGTATGACATACACTAGTTTCCTTTGAGGTACTTAATTCCTTTATTAATGCGGCCAACCCAACGGGGTAACAAGTATGAAAAAGCAACTTCTATTCAAGCTAGTAACCTCTATCAGTATAAGAACATGAAAAGAAAGTAATGAATTGCTATGCTAATATCTTTACAAATCAACAATGCCTTAAGAAGTATCTCATTTCAAAATATGGCACTATCTAAACAATAGTCACGTTGCCATCAGCGAAGTACACAAAGAAAAAAAGACAAAAAACAATATAAAGAGATCGAAATAGAGTTAATTTTTCCAAAAAGCAACACCTAAACCAGAAAATATATTAACTACATTTCTTGCTAGCGGCAGGGTTGGGAAGGCGGTGGGACTTCAATGCAGTTCTCAGTTGATGGACTAGATGCTGAATTTGGAAAGATATACTATATCACTAACAAGCAACATTTAACACCATAACGTTAAAGGGACAAATAACGGAAGCGTAAACAACAAATTCTGCACCAGGCTGGTAATTAAAACCAATATTACTGTCATAGAAATAAAAGTAACTCTTCTAAACAAAGTTCTTCAGTGCAGGTTGCATTACAAGCCAATTCACGACACTAAACCAATAAAGTGCATAAAATATTTCCTTAGATGTTTACATAATAATATCATACTGAATGTTACTACATGTTTCGACCCGAAAGGGAACAACAGCAGGGAATAAGACAAAGTAACAGAGCATAAAACCAAATTAATCATTTTAGTATAGAGCTGATGTGTAAGAGAGTACATAGACATGGCTTTGTGGAATATTTGTGTAAGTGTTCGGGATATTGAATGAAATGAACAATATCTTATTAATAATTGTCACAACGAAAAGCAACACAAAGCAGTGTATTTATTATTCTGCAAGTTCACTCTACATGTTTCGGGTGTCAACCACACCCATCATCAGGTGTACACAAAAATGTACCTACAACCTCCGGTACTGGTCATTTCTTTGTACAGCTACCTCCCTCCGACGTGGCCAGCTTGGCCACGTCGGAGGGAGGTAGCTGCACATTACCGGAGGTTGTAGTTACAGTTTTGTGTACTACTAATAATGGGTGTGGTTGAACACGCGAAACATGTAGAGTGAATTTGCAGAATAATAAATAGACTGCTTTGTTTTGCATCTCGTTGGAAAATTATCTATATAAATCAGCGATGCGCGGAACATAAACATAAAATTGAACAATATCATGTCAACATCATAAACATAAAATTGAACAATATCATGTCAACATCATAAACCCTAATGTTTGGATTAACACCTCAGCACTAGAAACAGAAAATGTAATTGTCTGCTCACAAACAAGTTGCCAGGTTAAAGTACGTAAAGTACACTACTTGTGTCTGACGGTCATTAATTCCTTCATTATAACAGTGTTTATATTGCTGAGAGCCGAATAATGGTTCTGGAAACCATAAAGCTTGAAGGAACCTGTTTTAGTATCGCAACTAATGTGTAGAGAACATGTGTTCTTATGTCTTGTGCAGAAACCGGAACTGCATTACTCCGTTTACGTTCCGTCGAATGGAGAGATCTTGGCGTCTCGCCTTCATGGAGCGGTTATGGGCTCCCAGTGCGGCGCATTACTCCCGCGCCCCCTCTTTTCTGAGGACATCTAATATTGTATCGTATGACTTATCTTTACATTTTGTTAATTTTTGCGCTTTTACGTATGCCTAATATTTAACTTTATCATGTTTTAATTCTGAACCCCCTGCAATAATCACAGATCTTGAACAGCGCTGTTTTGATTTTCGCATTCTTTTCTCCAACTCTACTATTCGCATACAAACTCGTAGTTACAGCCATCAGTGCGAGGAAACTCCAACATCTTATATCACTCCGCCGTCGTTTTCCTAAGCCGTCGACATTTCCACTTTTCGTTTCATACCTTGCTATCGTGTTTACAAAGCACAAATCAATTAGACATTTCCTACGTGCAGAAAGTTCCTTTACATTAAAATGATCTTCTCAGTTGATACAGCAAGCATAACAAGCACAAGGATTTCTGGGACACAGAACGCAATAGGGACCTTTCAGCTGGTCGGAGCAGACAAAGTACTGTATATTTCTGGTACAAATTTTCGACACAGTTGAATTAGTAATTTTGAGTATTGCCTCTTTTTGGCTGAGCGCGATGCATTGAGAAACACAAGAAACAGATCTTCTGTTACGGGTCTTGTTCTTTTGTTTGTTTGGCTTGTGTGCTGTTTGTTGATTCTCTGTGAGACAAAGGGGTTACGTCTGCATTGAGTGAAATCAGTAAGGCGAAGGTTTTCTTTAAGACCTTACATAAAGATGGAAATAGCATATTCCTTTGAAATGCTGACAGTGTAGCATATTTTGATACGGTGACAAAAACCAAGAATGAGATAAACGTTAAGAATAATAAATTTCTGTGTATACATAAATTCAAGTGTTAAAAAAAGCAGGTGCACAAATGATATCCAGTAATTGAAGTTTACTTTCAATTACTTACTAAAAAGAGAATTGTTTACAGTTCAGAAAGTTTGTCTACTGATTTCTGTGTGACAAACCAGTGACTCGTTTCCGTACCAATGACGAATGTGACAAATAACAGTACATTATATTCCCTAGTATCAAATCCATTACTATAAGTTACAATAGCCTTTGTACAGTGCTTCATTATTTTCAACAGCTGTGCGAGAAACTAAAAAATATATTTCGTTCTGCAGAAATGGGTATCGGATTGATGCGTACAGAAGAATTCCTGGAACAGTGAAATAGCTTTTTTTCTTCGAAGACATTTTCCTATACCATCAAATTCTTTGAAGTAGGCAACAAAGCTTAATCTTTATGACACAATACTAACAAATTCTTACATACTTTTACAAATGGAATGACTGAGATCTAACCTGTATATATTTTGCTAATTCCAGTTCTTAATGAAAAACAGTAACTAATATTTTGCTAATGTGTGTTTCTAAAATCTTCACATTTGAAAGATTTACGATCTCAAAAGGGCCTCAATGTTTATAATGTAACCACAAGATTGTCTGTACTGAATTATATTGAAGAAACTGCAGTAGATATTTGAATGCAAAGAATTTTGTATTTTATTGTATTTATTATATAAGATTTAAATGTATTTTATTAATTTTAATTCTCCACGTTTTAATCAATACTTTATGATTATACTATTTTGCATGCTGTTCATTTTGTACGTGCAAAATACGAATTTTTAATTACGATATATAAACATGTTTTGTGTTATATTTTGTCTTTCTCCCTAACGATGGACCAGAAAGGATCTAAATATTTAGATTATAATGGCACTTAATGATAATATAAAAAATTTTAACATAAGTGCATTAAATGGAAATTACATTTGTGCTAAAGTCAGGAAAATAAACATTTAAAATATTTTTTTGTTTTATTTAGTTCAGAAGTTGCCATTTTATTATACATTTCCCAAAAGGCGAAATATCAGACAGTTGAAACAAAACTTCTGCTAGCTGTTTTGAGTGAATGTGTAATAAACTGAACACGAAACAATAGGCTTTCAAAATTCGTACAGTGCACGTTGTAACAACTGCAATGCACAGCAGTGAGCAGCATGTACCTATGCAGACAGGGCACCACACGTCACGAAAAGGTGCATTGTAATGAAAAACAACGGCTGTGTACATCAAATTGTCCCACACATCACGTACAGTTAAGTATAGAAACTTATATACAACGGATATATTGTAAATGATACATCGAGATTTAAACGCGAAAAATTACCCTCACCTCAGAATGTACATATACACATACGTCATTTGAAAACTTTATACATATTAACATTTCATGGCAGAACATGTATTGGTGCTGCCCACCAATTTCACAGTCTTCCGCCTAGCCTACCCTTCAACACCCAACTCCAGAGCATCAACATTTCTTTATTACTTTAATTTTCACAATCTCTTAAAATCATATAATTTTACAAAATCTGAAACCTCCACTTCTTTTCCGTGTATAATTCCACACAACTCTGCTCTACTGTAATACAATATCTCGTTCTTAATATTTTTTATTGCATTATATTATGGTTATTTCCTACTTATGGTTCTGTATTTAGCCTACTGTTGGCTATATACAGCCGAAACACGTAGCCGATTGCTGCTTATGGATAAAGTTATATTTGGACTATGCGTTCACATTCCTATTTATTTACATGAACGTGAAACTACTGCAATGCCAGATTGTTTAAAAAGTATTTATGCTATCGTGTAATGACGAAGTTGGCTCCTAATTCGTCCGACCTAACATAATTAGAGTGGTGATGATTACAGTAGCTCTGATATACAGCGAAACTGGGAAGACAGTGATTTGATGCTGATGCAGAATTTTGGTGGGGAAACCAGTTCAGGAAATAAAACATGAGAGTGACGTTAAGAATCAATAGCTATGTGTGTAGTGCCTGTCCACAATGTTGAGTAGACGACTTCCCAAGCGTGTTTGACACGAACGGCTAAGACACTAAGGCATGTGGCAACATGTCCGTGCACTGCCACAAATTTCATGTACTTTCCTGAAATTTTTGTCAGACATCTTTGAATCAAGAAACATGAAAATTTATAACTGAGTTCCTACAAAATTCTATTCACCGATCTTCATGTTTGCACCCTGCTTTAATGATAATTAAACACTTTAGTATCCAACTAATGTACAATATATGTAATTCACTTTATATGAAAGCAGTGCCTTCATATACATTGAACTAAACACACACACAACGAGTCGGGATATGCTGCCATAACACCGACCTTGTCCATGTCAACGGACACGATAGAACCATTCTTGTAATTTTTAGCCAAGCACTGTACAAGGTTCCCTGATGATGGATCCTCTGTGATCCGAAACATGTTGGAGAACTTTTAAATATTTTATAATTTTAATTGTATCTACGAATTATATATTGTGAATTAGTTGGAAAATGATTTGTTTATTCACCGAATTCAAAATTTTACTCTTTGCTCTTATTCTCGGTCGCAGTGTTTAATTCTATATTATTGTTATTATTATTTCGGCCTGAATAGCTCATTGGTTTAGTGACCGGTCCGTGGTATGAAAGGTATGGGGTTATAATCTTATTAGGGGCAGTAGATGTCTCTTGTATCTAAAGCGGCCATGTCGGCTTTGAGGCTAAATAAGTCTCCTATAAAATGGGTGCCGTGGGGTCTTTTTGTAGAGACAAAGCAGCCAGATCGTGAGGCCGACCGCTCACCTGCACTTAGTGCCGATATTAAAAAAGAATGTGGTTGCTTTGTGAAGGTTTCCAGGTTTTACCCGTTTGTCTTCGTAGTACAAATAAAGTTTAGACGAGGGTGTGTATGGACTATTGGTGGAAAGGATCTGTCGGACACCGAGGTTGAGAATGCGCGGAACTACAACTCCAACCCCCGCACGACCTTCATATCACGTGCTTCATTAAAAATTTACCGTCTAATAACAAGAAATCGGACAGAGTAACGGAATGCTGAACGAGGGGATTCAACTACATTTCCTGTTTAGTTTAGGTGACGCCAGAACCAAATAGTGGCAGGAACCTCAGTCGGAGGACAATATTTAGTGCTTCAGCTCAGGTTGCGAAAGGACCGTGACGTGGGGCATGTGATAAGTAGCCAGGGCTTTCATGGTGGCAGTCGTCAGTGTCTCGTTCACTGTGTCGATAAAAGGGGCATGGCCTCTAAGTGGTCAGATGAACGAAGATTACACACATGTAGGCGAAAATTTGATTAAGCTAGCCCTAAATGATTAGAGTTAGCAATAGCAGATATTGTACGGGATATGAAGTCGTGTCCTTGGGACTTGTAATTTACAGCATGAGTGAATTTAACCAAGTCAAATTTATGATAGTCCATTGATCCGGTAGGACTGTATTTTTGTGACGCTGGTGAAGGTAAGAATTACATAGAATCTATACCATTACTTCTTCCAGGTACATCATTTCATTCAGATCCAAGCGTTCGTTCCGTGATCCGTATTTAAGTATTTACAATGAAAGGGGATCTTCTTAGGAATGAACAGTATTTCAACTAGTCAAAACTTCCAACTTCCTTGTATGGAAACAGGCTATTTGCTTCCGCGTTAACAAAAATCAAATAATGGCATCCTATCCTGTGCCAGCTAAATTCAATCTGGGAGCTTTATTTTAGATTTGCTCTATCCTCTTAACGCCTCCATTTACCACTTCTCTTCAGGTTTTAAAGCTTTATTAACTTTTCTCGCTTATTTCCACCTAACTTGTGTAAAACGGATTATTATTATTATTATTATTTAACTTCTGTTGTTAAGCCTGCACCTTAATATTTACCCATTGAATTGGATTATTCGAACATTTTTTCACGTAATTTGTTTACTGTTTTATCTGTTAGGCTCTCCTGCACTCTGGAGGTTTAACCCTTATCCTGCTAATGTGGAGAATATGGTGAGCTCCTAATAATGTCAGAAAATGGCAGATGGGATTTAACTGGGAGTTTAAAGGGTTAGTGAAGCAGACATCGCCTGTACAGGTTTGACGAATTATTTCGTTACTTCCTATATATATATATATATATCAGAAGTTTACAGATTTTTTAAAAATCTAGGATTTACCCCAAAATTCTAGGCGCCAGAAGGGTGGTACGAAGTAAGTTCAGTATGAGGGGCACACAAATATTAGCCGCCACTGTACAAAATGTGATCACTCGGGCGTCCTTGATTTCGGAATTTGTGTACCCCTGGTAAATAAATATACATTAGATAGCATTTTGATTAAAATAATTGTTTCTTTGTAATGTTGGGTTTTAATAAGCTGAAAATTAAATCGTTTTAAACAAGCAGTTTGGTTGTGAAAGCAACTTCTAATTTCTCTGCCTCATGAACAAACATTTCCTTCTCGTTACGTGAGACGTTTTGTTCACTAAACTGACGTCACCAGATTGTACCGTTTGGTGTAACAGTAATGTCATGTACTTGTAAGGCATCCGACTCAAATTTTAACCGGCGCACCGGCTGTACTGTCTGATGCCCTACGTGGGTTTTCTCATAACAACCTGGCAAATTCAGGGGACGTACCGCAAATAAGACACGAAATCTTCTTCCCAATTCCTTCCCGATTCTTCATCTATAAATCACGCTACGATTCAAGTCTTTTGTTACGATATACTGACCACGCAATCAGAGAAGCCACAAATAAATACCTCTCAATGGCGCCACCAACCAGAACACCTCAGGGCTTCCCGAAAGTCAGTGTATAGAATCCAGTTTATTGGTATCCGGTGGAGCTCCTTGCAGGGGAACTTGGCCGGATGCAAGACGCAAGATTACTACCTACAGGAGGAACACACAAACACAGGAGCAACATACACAAACGTACGACCATGCTCCGTTTAACACATGATCCCAGTGTTACGGCACCCGGCGACTTGGCACTAGACTGTCTTCCCAAAGCCAACATCGAAATAAACGGACTGTAACACAAAGCAATGCTTCCATCGCTACGTAATACATCACTGAAATCTTCGGAAGGTGTAGACCGTTCCTCGAATTTCATAATTCGGTAAGTCGGAGAGGATAAATGTAGAGATTCTACACTATCCATATAAGAAAGTTATCTAGCGAAAGTTGACTCTGCTTTATCTCTTGTTAGAACGAAACGAGAGATGAAGAATAATTCAAACATATTTCATAGACACATTTACTGTTCGTGGGTATAAAATGTTATGCACTCAGGGCGAATTATTGTAATTAAAATCATTATTTGTCCAGTAACAATCAATGTAAAGTTAGGCATGTAGATAGCTTACTCGTACTAGGCTTGTGGAGATATTGTTCGCTTCTGTTTTATGGTCGACTAGATACAGTCTCTGTTGAAAAAAATCATTGCTATCAAACCTCTCATTTTAATTAACACACTTTGTGGTATCACATCCTACGCGCGTGTTTGAGTAATGGTACTTTTTTAAAATAAAATCTGAGACAAAAAATGCCTCTGTGTGTAGAAGTTTGAAACATGTCATTTACTAGCTTTTCCAGAATAGCACGTTCTCGGGCTGCAGAAATGAGTTCTATTTTGTGCATTGTCACGGCTGTGTTTCCACACCGTAGACAATAATTTCCGAACGTATACACTGCCTGTAAGCATACACATGCACAGAATAGCGTACTTTGTGTATGCTATATTGGAATGCTTATATATTGGAATGCTTATTGAGTTGGGTACAAATTGTTAGTAATTATATAAGACATATCATTGCATAATCTGCAACGTTTGAATTGACGTCACATAGCTTGAAATAAAAGAAAACAGTAAAAGAACAAAATTCGGAAATGGATAAAAAAAAAATATAGCAGTTCATTTCACTAGACGGGGAAAGATAACAATTGTTGTACTGAGAAATCGTAGTGGTTATTGTATGTAACTTCCTATTTCCATTACAGGGCTTTATTTTCAAAGTATTTTGACAGCTGTGTGTTTAGAACGTAAGTAACTAACGTGCTGAAAGTCTGAACGTAATCGCCATGTTTGAACCATGTCACTTTTTTTTACGTTTTCGTAGAATTTAGTAAATATTATATTTTACGCATAGAGTGACCTCTGTGGGTGGTAAAAGCAAGCTTAAACGTTTAATAACGAACGTTATGGAACGCAGTTGATACCCAGAAACTGAAAAGATGCATTGAAATGTGAAAGCTTAAATGCCTGTAATAATGTAGTTCTTAGAGGCAACAAGTGCTTTCGGAATTTCGTTGTGAAAACTTACAAGACTACAATAAGAAAAATTTCCACCCTGAAAAAACTGAAAACTTAAATAATTTTCGCCATGTGCAAGATTTGTGTAATTTTGGAATATACCAGGTTTTATGAGACGAAATGATGTTTATGAATAATGGGGATAGAATGTCGTGGCATTTTTATGACGGCGATAACACCGCATAACGCGAATTTTAAGTCACTAATGGACGAAAGTTAAGATGTTGCTGTAGTCGTGAGTTCTATTCCTGAACAGAGCCTGGATATGCGTTTGGCCTTAGGACACCGGTGTTAACCTTTTGGCGCCGGAATTATTTTTTTTTTATTTTAGCACACCCTGTATATAAAATGTGAATAATACAGGAACCAAATACTTTAGAATTATGAAACAAACTGCGTTTTGAAGAAAAAAACGGAGAGTATATACCATGTTTAAAATATTCAGTACCTATATTTGTTGAATAAATATATAAAATGCAACTTTAGAGGTTATCGGTGCGGTACGACCACTATAGTTGACATTAGGCGTC
>Ga0136643_10006967_pt1 | contig 16276 bp, 10 predicted proteins | sample TergutLab28metaG_FD_96883 | JGI IMG/M metagenome (GOLD analysis project Ga0136643, IMG submission 96883) | Labiotermes labralis P1 segment gut microbial communities from Petit-Saut dam, French Guiana - Lab288 P1 (version 3) (version 3) | ecosystem: Host-associated > Arthropoda: Insects >... | reverse complement strand
AGCCCATCTCATTCTTCTCGATTTTATCACCCGCACAATATTGGGTGAGGAGTACAAATCATTTAGCTCCTCGTTTTGCAGTCTCCTCCATTCCCCTGTTACCTCGTCCCTCCTATGTCCAAATATTCTCCTCAACACCATGTTCTCAAACACCCTCAGCTTATATTAGGGTTGCACAATAAGCCTAAGGTTGTGGTGCATGAGCTGTCAGGCCCTAAGAAGAAGAACACCCTCAGTTTCCTTTCCTCCCGCAATGTCAACGACCAAGTTTCACACCCATACAAAACAACAAACTCCAAAGTAGTCAATACAGACATTGAAGTTACATTCCAAACAGTGCAGGGACCAAAGTTTCATGTCTTAAATGTAGGAAAAATGTAAAATAAAGAAAAATTATACATTGTGTTTATGGGGTTGTGGTTGGGACCACAAAAAATGAACAAAAAATGCAGAAAAATCTTACATCAAGAAACAAATTAGGTTTCCACTGTATGTGGCTGTGGTGGTTATAAGGATGGTTTGGTAGCTCTTTTGTTGTATAGTAATAACACATCAAGCAACAAACTATACCCTTATTGCCAGATGAATTAAATTGTTACAGTTCTTAAAAAATTAATGAAAATTTGTTGATACACCATCCCTTAATAGTTTGCTGTCACAGTGGCCATTACATTAACTCATTAATGAAACTGGTTTTTCCTACTCCCTCTATGAATATACATGTAACTGGAAATACACTCATCAATGCCATTAGTGAATACACAGTTTCATCCTTATACTGTGTATGTCTTCCAACAATGGATGATGTCAGATGCTGTTTAGCAAAAAATGCTACTGAAATATCTTTGTGTAATTAATGCATAAAACAGCAAATTATGTAACAAAAATATCTCAATGCAGTAGATACTGCAACATGTAGTAACAGAGAAATACTGATAAAACACAAGTTTTCACACTTGTAGGTACTTCCAAGAATCAGTGTCAAATGAATTTCATAATTCGCAGTTTACTATTCCTGTTCAGATGTTCATTTTAGGTGCAATTTAGAATAAAAACTGGGCTCCATGATCATCAGATTTAAGTAATTTCTATTTATGGGGCACAATGCAAGGAAATATTAAACTTTTTTCTGTTTAAAGACTGGCTTTTGGCAAATGACTACAGGTATATTTTTTAAGATACAAAGCCTGGTTGATTCAGAAGTTTGGCACTTTGAGGGTTGGTCTAAAATGAAGTTCAGAGACCTATGCAGCTGTAAATCTTAAGACATGTTGCATGACTCTATAACACCTCCAACTGGAAACAACAGCACTTGGACAATAAAATACTATGCAGTATTTTCAAACATTTAAAACAGAAAGACCAATTACCAATTTTATCTGGCTGAATATTATATATATGTGTGTGTGTGTGATGAAATTTGTTGGGGGGTCTTAAAACACATTTCTTTCAGATTCAGACTGGTTCATTAGTATTCCCGTTTTACATAAGAAAATGAAGTTTATCCTGTAATCTGTTGAATATGTTACCCAAATGAGAGCTTTGATTAAATTCAATTTCAGCAGAAAGCTATAGACATAATGAGGGTGTAAGTTGCCACAAATGTTTAGCTTCCTCTTTGGCTGTATTTATTTCCACTATTTGAATTGAAGGATGAGGAAAGTTTCCAGGCAAGCAGACATGTATTCATGCATACATAAATTTCAGACCTTAAGGCATTAAAGTTTGTTAACACATGTATTTACCATTACTATGAACATACACATCATTCTTCAGTCCTGTAAAACAACCTTATGAAATTACAATTCTGTAAGTCATCAATACAAAGCTGCAGTGGGTCGTGCTAGCAGCTCTGTAACTGGTATATTTAAATACACATAAAATATTTGACATTCCACTACAGCTAGTAAAGATAAAGGCACAATTTGGAAAAGTATAATTCACAAAGACTTACAGGAGACACACAGTCTTAGAAATCAGCAATAAGCATTTTTGCAGTCATCTTTGCCTACAGAAAATATGCTCCCCCTATCAGACAATTAACTAGATCAATTCAAAGTAGTGTTGTGGACATCATGGAGGAGAAAAGCAGAGCAACCATGTTCTTCCTTAAACATCAACAGTTGCTTTAACAATTGTGCCATCACAACTACAAATTTAAATTTACACACACATCATCTATGCTGAATTATAATACAAGCACAGGCTATATAACATGAGCATGTAAATCTACAGTTGGTGTAATTTCCAGCCCTTGGGAACTGTTTACATACTATAATAATGGTGAAAGTGACATCCCTGTGCTTAATTAAGCACCATACCTGGAAGGCTATGCAACAGTCACAGTACAGAACCATGCATTTTTAATCTCAGCAGTAGGTCAGTGGGCAGCCTCATACCCCAGCTGATTTACCCCCAGATATGCTCTGGACACACTGAAGACAATAAAATGTCTTAGCCCAGCTAAGAATCAAACCACAATTTCTTGGTCAGGTAGTATGCAGCCCATTCACTATACCAACTGAGCTACAAAAAGAGTCGTGTTGCTTAGCAGCAATGTAGTACTAAACTTTGCATGTGTATTTGAATACATTAATCTGAAAACAGTAAAAAAATGTAATGCAATACTGTCTTCAGTTCTATGGTTGCAAATAATTTCAGAACACTAATAAATTAATAAGCACTGGTAAGTAATAATCACAGAATATCATTCAGTGATATAAAATGTAGGTTTCTGGAAACTCAGAAAAGAACTGGTGTTACTATGATGCACACAGTATACCCGATGTAAAAATAAATTTGCATGAAAGAGTGTACGTGTGTCAACTACATATAAATGGGTGAGGTAAGATAGGAGCTCTCATGATTTCTAAATTCATCAATTTCCCTAATATCATACTACAGACAATACTGTAAGATTCTTAAAAAAAAAAAAGTAATTGGGAATGCTCAATTAATCTGATACCTTAATTTCTTCATCTAAAAATAAAACTAAAACAAAATGGAACACTATCATAAATGAAACAGGAAAGATTAATTATAATAAAAGAATTATATATTGAACTTGATAATAAAACTATATTTCCCAACCAAGCTGCAGATGCATTTAATGATTATTTCATACAAATAACCCATAAACTTAATACAGAACACACAAGAATGTGTCAATATCTTGCAGAGATGTTTTTCTACATCTTTTCCTAAAATGGTAAACATTCCAATTACTGATATCAAACTTAAGAATATATTAATTTCTTTAAATAATAATTTATTTGGTTTTGATGAAATTCCAAACAAAACAGTACAAGGTGGTAACTGCATTAGTAAACTTTCACCTTATATTTTCAATAAACCACTGTCTCAAGGAAAATTTCCAGACCATCTTAAATTCTCTACAGTAACTCCACTGTTCAGAAACAATGGTAGTTCTCAAATTGATAACTACAGACCAATCTCCTTACTCACCAGTTTTTCAAAACATTTGAAATCTTAATCCATCAGAGGCTAGTTCAGCAGATCAGTATCCATAATATAATTTTTCCAGACCAATTTGGTTTTTTTGTTTAGAAAAGGATTTTCGACTGATCATGCAACATATAGGCTTACGGAATTAATTTTTAAGGCTTGGAATAAAAAAACATATTGCAGGAGTTTTCTGTGACCTAACAAAAGCCTTCGATTGTGTTAATCACTGATTATTAATTTTTAAATTACAGTTTTATGGTATAAAGGGTACCCTGTTAGAGTGGTTTAGATCTTATTTGATCAGTAGGAAACAAAGGGTTCATTTAAAATCTACAACATTTAATAAATTTTCTAACTGGAGAACCATTATAAATGGAGTTCCCCAAGGGTGGGTCTTTCTTGTTAGTTTACATATCAATTATCTCCCACATTATTTCAAAAATATCTCTGGAATCATGTTTGCAGATGATATAGGTTTTCTTATTTCATTCAATAGCCATCAGGACCTGATTCAAAGGCATAATCTTATCCTAAATTATATAACACAAATGGTTTCAAGCAAATCAACTTACACTGACTCCTAAAAAAAATTTTAATTTTCATACCCATTAAACATGACTACCAAATCTGAGAGCATAAAATATCTCAGATTACAATTAGATACTCATCTCCCTTCAAAAAATCACATTCAACTGTTTGTTAGTAATGTGAGTTCAAATGCCTATATTATACCCTACATATTAATTCCTAAAAATTATTTTCTTTTGCCCATTTTCATTCAAGGGATAATTATGGTATAATTTTTGGGGGTATTTCTGCTACTTCACAGAAGCTGTTGTTAATAGAAACAAAGATTTTTAGAATAATGTTAGGATTGGGTTATAGATCTTCATGTAGAACTGGATTTAACAACTTGACATACTACCCAATTCCTTGTTTATACATACTATCTTTGATGAATTTTGTTGTCAGTAACCCTGACAAGTTTCAAACTAACATAAAAGTGCATTCTTTGAACAGCAGACAGCAGAATCACCCACATAGACCAACAATTTGTTTTTCCTCATTCAAGAAGGGGTGACGTATTCAGCAATAAATGTCTGTAGTACCTTACCACCACACATTACAAAACTGCTGAACAAGGAACAATTCAAACATGCACTGAAAGAATATCTTATTACAGAGAATTTTATTCTTTGGAAGAAATCTTTTCAGTGTGTCATATGATGTATAATTAAGTAAAATTACCAATCCTGAGTATCACATTAGCTATTTGATTAATTCTAGTTTAAATTTAATCTGGTAATATTGAATTTTATCTTATTATATTTCCTGTGTGAATTGTAATATTATGATGACAAGTTTTACATCCTTCTTCAATTTGATGGATCATGGATTTAAAAATGCTTTTGTGCAAATATCAGTGTAAATGAATACAGGAAGAAGTCACATTTCATTTATGGTATGAATGCTCTGATATCGGTGCAAGCAGATTCTCACTATGAAAGCTTACTCCATGAATGAAATATCTTTTCAGTGTTTCAACAGTTCCATTTTCTGGCAAGTCTTCTGAACTCCCCTAGTTCACAAATAAATTTCACAGTAATGTGTTGCACCCTCTGCTCTTGCATCCAATCTAAATATGTAAAATTAAAATCTGTCTAAGCAATACAGATAAATACACTTGTCAAATGAAATTTAAGTAATTTTTTCAAATAACCAGTTACTTGGAGTAAAATTAAGCAAAACAAAGACAAGTGGATTAATAAAATGACTGATGCAAAACAGGGGTTAGATTCATTTCCCATGCATCATTTAGCTATTTGCAATTCTCCATTCACTAACACTTCAAAGTATTTTCATTCTTTTAAGTAAACCAATATTTATTAGTTAACATACCTCTGTAATCACAATACATACCTTTCTATATGCCTTCTTTCTTCTCAGCTATTTCTGTTATTCTTCCTTCTCTAGTGTCTCTGTTGCTTACATACATACAAAGAACACATGTTACAGTTTTCTGTTTTCATTTCAGTGATATAAACTGAAGTTACAAAAACAAACAAAAAACAGATGTTAGGTTTAGGAGTTGTACTTTATTGATACAAACATCAACACCTGTGACTTTACTTACTGTTCATATGAGTGTTGGCAACCCACATTCAACATAGCTTCCATTACATCAGACACAAAAACAAAGCAACTTACAAATGGAAAGTCATCAAGTACATTACTATGTTCACTCACAAATACTGCTTCTCTTGCACTGATAACAGTATTTCAAAGTATTCATACAAAAGTAATGATTAACAGTCATGTTATACAGGAAATGCGTCTAGCCCCATTCTGCACAAGTTTCATTATTAATTGTCAGGAACACTAAACTCACCCAATAAAAGATATAAATCCTGTGTAATATTTATGTAAATTTCTGCCTTGAGAAACTTCAATGATCAGAAGGGGTGCCCATCACTGTTTTTAACACATCATAAGCCATATGCAAATTTGAGTTTCATATAGCTGTAATTACACTTAACACATGGGGCTTCCCAAAATGATGTCTTTTTATCTTTCATATTTTGCACTAAATGTCATGTAGAATCAAGTAAGGCACAACACTTTTCAAAGAAACTGATATTTCTGAAGGAAATGCATTATATCAATACACACACTATCTGGAGCCAGCATTTAGGGAAATGCTATCAAAAGTTAGGCCACTTAATGGCTCAGTTGTAATTATAGTGTTCCTAATTTTTCCAGAACATTTTAGATAACAACCAACAACTGAAATAATCATTGAAAAACTTTACTATTGCTTTCAAACTCTTTATCTAAAAATTTTACAAGTATCAGTTGCAATAAGGGAGCCTCTCATAAATGGTAACATTGCAAAAGCAAAAATGTAAGTATTATGGCTATCAATTTCTTCAGCAAATCTGTACTGTTACACACTTATCCATACACATACAAAACCTGAGTCTATTCATTGTAGCAATGACACACATTTTGTATTGTCTTAAAGTGATGTACATATTACAGGCTTGGCTACTGTCTATTAGAGAGGTCCCACTAGAATAAGGCTTTTGGAGTTCAAAGGTTTCATAATTATGAATGTGGGAAACCAAATTTTTCTCGTGAGTTATATACCATATGAAGGAGGCAGATTGTGTGAACTTTCTACTGTTGTGTAAAGAAAAATGTGCTACAGGAAATTATCAGAGTGGATTTTATGTTATTCAATCCATGCAATATTCTTATAATCACTCACATTTACTAACAAATGCATGTAATAGGATTACAAATTGTACACAACTTTTACAACTCCTACATGGCTCCTTGGCACCAAAACATGTACAGGCTTTAAAACTTGCATGCAGTTTATAATCCTTTTATGTGGATTTGTTGGTAAATGTGATTATCAGAGTGACTGCTAATGAATCAGCATCCTTTTGGGAAGACATACCTCAAGTCTGTATAAAACCCACAGTGTGCATACACAGATAAATGATATTTGTGTCAAAATAAAGATGTAAATCTGTAAAAAAAATCACCTATCACAAAAACAACATTGATGTACATGAAAAAAGAACAATATCAGTGACAGAATTAAAAACATGTCTTAAAAATAAATATTGCAGTCTTCAGGGTTATGATACCAGGCGTTGGTCCAGTGGTGGGTAAAAACTCACCTATCACAGCCAGACAGGCCAATGGGAACCACTGGTTCAGGAATGAGATAGGACTATTTGCCCTTTTCTCAGCTTACAGTCCCTACTTATGTCCACTCCTATCTTTTGCAACTCATTTCTTTTCCCCCCACTTGTACAAAACCTGCCAAATTCCCAACCTAAGACTAAGGTGGTTAGGTTGTATTGAAGACATTGGTATCCACCTACTACACTGCGACAAAGTGTCATAATCCAAAACACCACCATGTGAATACACACTGCCATGGAAATAGCAAATGTTAAATAAGGGGTTAACAATTTCAGGCACATGAAATTTATCAACATGTAATACTTTTACATAATCACTCATGAAGTTCGAAATGAGTTTTAATTTACTTCACTCTAAAAACACCGAAATGATTTGTGCACTTCAATATTAAAAGTTGAACTACTTTACTCCAAGTCACAGTTCAACTGCCACCTCAGAACCACACCTGTAACAACATGCTGGCTGGCAGGATGTCTATTGCACATCTCAGGGCATGGTAAATGAATATGTATCATTCACAGAATGATGCTTGACAGAGAAATCTAATACATTTACAGAAAACCCTGTCCCAGGGTCACAGCAAGTGTTACATGAACCATGATAAGCCACATTCTCATATTGTAACAAAAAGGATGAAAGATACAAACATTTCACAAAGTAATATGCACAGCATTTCAATGAAATACTGAGAAAATAATGCATATCTATATGTAACACCCAATATAGTGGCGTATGGTTTATTCACTGTGTTTTTGGTAACATTTTTCCATTACTTGTGTGTAGTAAGTCAAAGAATACACACTTTTGTAGAGCTATAAGACTCAGTGTTAGTGTAGGATACCACTCTTCTGGGATATGATGCTACATCACTGGATAATCAGTTCCTGATATTCTGAAGGAACATAATGGCATCATCCTCAAGGGTCTAGAGTGGAGGTCAAAAATTCTTCTTGAAAATGAAGAAGCTACATTCCTTCCAAAAATAAGGATATGATCACTTACTGATGCAGCATCACTTTCCAGAACAAAATCCTCAACCACACTGCTGTTAACATCTCAAAACTCAATGTTACTTATCCATACTGAGAATGTTACATGACAGACACCAACGTAAACCAGGATAACAGAGAGGGGCAAACACCTGTAGAGACTGTCATATTGTCAATATTTCATGTACTGCTTTGGAACATTTTCTTATTTTCTTAGGCCCCATGATTACAGTCTTTAATTCACACAAATTACAAAATGGTTATACATCATCCCATTTTATTTTAAGCAGGCAAATATTTCTGCAACACATTATGCCAAGAAATTCAATACTTGCTATAAAATATGTGTATTTCAACTGTTTTGGCACACAAACAATTCAAACATCATACTTCCTGTCAACCCTCAAAGATTGGGAACCCCTGTCCTAACAAGTTAGAAAACGTTACCATGAAAATTCACTTACATGGCCTACAGGTGTTCAAGAAGGCAAGCAAGAAAATATTTCTTTACAACAATAACCAAAATAATCAATACTAGGATCTAATAACTGAAATGCATGCACTTTCAAACAAGAATCATTTTGTTATTTCACAATGGCTGTATATTATGCACATTACTACTGTGCAAAATAGACCCAATACTCATTTACATTTTGCACAGATAGGCAATTTGACACTGCATGAAACTCACTGCTTCCAGTTAATTTTTACATCTTAGCCAAGGAATGTCAACCTTGGAACTCTGCAATAAAACCAAGCAAAAATATCTGCACATTAGTTTAAAATATGGTTTTAATGAACAACAATGGAAGTGCTGAATCTAGAAATAATGCATGAATAATGTCAGAATGTTAAAACAGGATATTCTTCCTAATGTGTAAAAATACTTCATAAGACTTTACTTATACTGAACACCAAAATTTCAACTGTGTGATCATTTAGAATTTGAAGATCTAACAGAACACTGTCACACTAACATTTCAAAAATACCACTGTCATCATTATAAGGCATGTAAAACTGAAATTTGTTTAAAAATTAGAATTACAATAAAGCCAGTCAAAACACAACAATTCATTCTACTATTTATAATTTCATATTTTGGCCTATAAGGCCATCTTCAGGTTGAACACAGAATAGAAGAATATATAGACAGTTTATGTTGACTTGACAACTAAAACTCTCCAGCTGATGTTATGTGGGTAAACATAACATGGGAAGAATAGTCTTGTGAACAGAATTTGTGTAAGTATGTATTATAGTTTTAGAATGACTGAATCAAGAATGTATCAATATTAAAAATAAATAATAATGCTACAAAGTTAAAATGTTACAGGTAAAATCAATAGATGTGTAGGTAAATCTTCAGAGGACAGCCAGTATAAGTTAACAGTGGTCTTGTGCATTTGAAGGTGGAAGGTTCTCAAAGATATGGCACCTAAGTGGGACATTGTTATATGAATGCCATGTGATAGGTGCTCAAGCATCCTGCATATAGCCTGGAATTGTAACTTTCAAATCTTTGGACCACTACAGAAAGTCCTCAAAGGACATGTGTTCATGTGGTATAATGGTTTAGACAACACCCCAAGGAATTCTTTGCAGTCTGGATACTTGGTCCTGTTCATCAATGGGACTCTTGTCTAAGTGCCTGTGGTTGTTTGCTCAAACTGCCACAGTGCCTTCACCTGTGAGCATCCTCAAGTAGGTTTCAGTTGTGCATGCCTCATATATGATTAACAACACTCATGGTTCTATCAGCCAACTTCATGCAGTTTAGATGGACAAGTTATTACAGCATTATATTTATGGCACACAATACTTCTGTTAGCAATCTGCTTCATTATCAGACTATATGATCAATAACAATGTTCATAATTTGTCTGCTGGATTCAGTAACTGAGATGAGACGAGAAAGAGGTAAAAGAAAACCTTTGGCCACTGAAACACTACCAAAATAAAGAAGTATTTGTTCACTATATTAGCCACTTCTGAATACATATTCCATTCATAAGCCCATAGATATGGTATACAGCAAAACCTCATTAATTTGTGATTTGTTCATTCAAAATACCATACAATTCAAAACATGTGATGTTCCCCAGATTTAACCATGCAATTTATGAACTTCTTAATGTAGTTAATTAAAAATAGTGTTCATTTGTAATTTGAATCTATATTATCAAAAGCTGAATAATATTAAATATTATATCATTTTCACAGCAATTCATTTCACAATTCTCTTTTTCATACCAGGCACCCCTGGAACTGTACAGAATTATGAAAGCAGATGATTCTGAGCAGCAGCAAACATTCAGCTACAGGCAGGTGATATCTGTGACAGGAAAATGCAGACTCCACATTTCAGTGTAACCTTAGAAGAGGCAACCAGAATTCAGTTGTACACGCATGGGCACTGAATGTATACCTATTTCAATTTTAGTGATCTTGGTGATGATTCACACTGAAGTATGAAGTGTAGTGTTTCCTGCCATGGACCATACAAATGATAAGCCACTTCTTGTATGCATAAGTCATTCTGGAAAATGAGTTAATGTACTTGTCAAATGCAAGAAGGGTGGGTGCTACTGCCACTGATGGAACAAAAGAATACAAGAAAAAAAAAAAATATATATATATATATATATGTGTGTGCACAATTTATATCGAACTGATACCTCAAAACCTCATGGTTTATGTTGTTGTGTGGGTATACAGAACATTAGATGAACAACCTTGGGAATAAAATTTCTATAACTATGTTTATGGTTTTAAAAAGACTGGATCAAGAATATTTCAATATAAAATTAATAATGATGTTAAAATGCTAAATGGCAAAATCAGTAGAAGTGTAGGTAATACTTCTTCTGAGGACGGCCTGTGTAAGTTTACAGTGGTCTCATATATTGAATATGAGTGGGAATTATTGCAAGGTCACATAGAGTGTCCTAATAGCTTTGATGAGTTTTTCAATACCACAGTCATGGCTGACAGTCCCAGATGCAAGCAAGATTCAAGTGGTGAGGAGGGAGAAGAGGGAGAGAATATAGTTGCTTCCAGTGTGACCAGCTCATAAAGATGCCTGAACAAACACTGTCAGTACTAGACCCTGTTCTAAATTCAAGTGACACAAATGGTAGAATCATCAAATCATCAAGCATCTGTATCAAAAAGCTCATAAAACACTATGAAACAAAGCTCAATTTAGTCTTATTTTACAAAATAATTAACTAAGATCAAAGTTTGACCAATGTGAATTAAAAGTTTCCTGGCTTGCAGGGTTTATATGCTTTTTATTAAACTATACAATAGGCATTTAAAAAATAAACACAAGATGGGGACCTTCTAACTACTCATAGCTTACAACATAATGTCATGACTTCAACCAACCACATACCACACGTAAAAGGTATGGCTGAATGAAATATAAAGAGGATAATTTGAAACTGCTTACTCTAAAGCCAGGTTTTTCAGTCCTGCATCACTGCAAATTAACAAGGTTTTACTGTATGAGTGTTGCTTCCCCAAAAGTATTTTTATAAAATCCAGTTTCCAATCATTATCATTTCCTAAGCTTTTAGCTAACGTTCCCCTGCAGAGCACTGGTGAATTAAACTAATACCTCTGTAACCAACCAATCAAAATATTACAACATTCCACACTGAGGCTCCATTTGTTATGTGTATTTATCACAGATGACAAGATCTGTCCTCCTCAACTAATGATATTCTTACACAAACCAGTTTTCTAAAATGGTACACAAGAAGAAACTAATTAACATTTCTTAAAATGTGCTGTTAATTTATAATTTTGCTTTAATTTACTAGAAAAGTGCAACTTCTAAAACAGAAGATACAAAAACAAATACACTGAAGACATGGATCCATGACATATCTAATGGCAAATGCCTGATTCAATATATAATTATAGAGCCTCCTTTTAGCACACAAGTTTATATATGTCTGACAGACCATACATACCACTGGTAATTATCTTCCATTCCCATATTTCACTGACATGACATTCTTGTAATTAATATGATGCTGCAGATAAAAGCAAAGAATATTTTAAAATGCTATGAACAATTTTTCTAGCAACTTATGATTTTATGTAGTTTACTGACACTTTCACCATTCCTATAAGATATAAATTTCAAAACTTATTAACAGAAAATTAAATGCTTGCAATGGTCCCTCTTTCAAATATCGTCTACATTAATTTAAATTTCTATCATAATTAAATACACCTGCGATGCAAGGAGAACTTCACGTCCTACTCTACAGGAATGTTTAAGATTAACTCAAATTCTGTTTTAAGAAACAAATGTTTAAATCATAGACCCAAATTTTTAGTACCCACTTTCTTTGTGTTGCTAACACCGTATAGTCCTTAAAACACAACATAAATTTAATATTACATTCCAAATGCAGCAGAAAGATTCCATGAGGATTAACCAGCCAGCAGCACCATGTCTGAAGAATACAAAGTGTCAAGACTCAGACAAATGCCTTTTACAGTTTCAACATTATCACACACACACTCTTTACATGAAACTTCAGTGTTGTAAGTAACTGTAATACTTTGTTACACAGAACATCCAAACATCTTGTTTTATTACAGTATGTGAACAACACCTCATTTATACATATAATTTTATTCTAAAAGAAGTGTGTTATCGTACACGCTACGATGATTTTCATATAAACACAAAATATCTTAACTTCTGGAATGACGAATATAAACACACTTCAATTTGTGGCAAATAATAAATGCAAATACAATTTAATACTCACAGTCAACCACAAAATATCATTTTCAGACTCTCTAAATTGGACCGCATAAGATTGCTGCACACTCTACAAACCATAAATTTAGTGCAAACAGCTGACAAGATGGTGGGTCCCCACACTGCTACTCCATCTGTAGCAGCAAGTAGCAACAACCGCAAAACCCACCTCCCTCTTCCTAGTAGAACAGAAAAGGTTTGTATGATGACTTACGATTCATTATAAGATAAAGCTGAAAATAAATGAATTTGAAGATTTTGTCAGTGTTCTCTCCATATGTATACAAATAAGAGACTAAGCTACGGCTGTGCAAGAAATCCAGCTACTGCCACAGAGCAGTAGGTGGATTTCTTGCACAGCAGTAGCAGTCCTCTTCTACGGCATTTTGCAGCTTAGGGCAACATATGCCACATAATATACATATTATTTTATATTATATTTGTTATATTGTGTTGTGTTGTGTTGTGTTGTGTTGTGTTGTGTTGTGTTGTGCTGTGCTGTGCTGTGTTGTGTTGTGTTGTGTTGTGCTGTGTTGTGTTGTGTTGTGTTATGTTACATTATGTTATATTATATTATATTACATTATATCATATTGTATCATATTGCATCATATTGTATTATATTGCATCATCTTACATCACATTATATCATATCATATATTATACTATATCATGTCATATCATATCATATCATATTATATACCTCATATCCCAGCATAATGTATCATATATTATATTATTATGTATAAACTAAACTGTCTAAATATCTATGGTTTTTAGTTCCATTCAGCATATGTCATGATGCCTTAGAGTCCATTTTGTGAAAATTAACCTTACCACAAATCTGAGGAACAATATAAAAATAAGAACAAACGTTTACAGCCTTATTCCAGATGCTGTTCTTTCAAAAGATCTAGGAAGAAATTGACACCTATATCCATTCAACAAATACAGGGGGTTTCTGAAACTTTCTGGAAGACATGCAAGATTATAACGCAGTGGGTTTGCACTACCACTCAGAAAAACAAAAGTGATACCATTATCTACTTTCTAAATTCCATTCAGAACACAATCACAGAGAAAGGAATATATTTCAAAACTGCACCACATCCATGAAATAAATGTGAATGCAACTGTACGAGACAAAACTGAAATGGCAGTCAAATGAATCACATGACTAATTGTCAGGTTCGCTTTTTCAATGAAACTTCACCATGGACCATAAGGCGTGCGATATTCCATCTTAATCTGACAGATGCTGTCCAATGTTATGAATCCCCCATATTTACAACACTTCCAGCATTCCAGACTCATACAGTTGAGTGCAAAACTACTGATTCTCAAACTATAGCTCCGAAACTAACTTCACCTATCAGTAAAATAATTTTACAGCATTATAAATCAAGACATGTTACACTAACCTTGCTATTGAGTCCGCCCTGCATTAGTCTTGAGTGTTGTGTCAGCATTCAACAATGCTAGGGATCCAACCAGAGCCACCAATGCTCGATCCAACCAAGTTACTGGATTAGGATAAACTAGGCCACCCTCATAAAAACCTAGATGTCCACCATGTGCAAGCTCCAAATACAAAGTATTGCCATGTTCAGCTGGAATGTAAAAGTAAAATTTTAAACTAGGTTAACACCCATCATAATGCTTCCCATCTCATTTATAGCAATTATTCCTTAGCAGTAACCCTGTCTGTGCAACAAAATTGTCCTTGAAATCTAAGTCTTTTTGTTAATGGAGAAATCCCCTACCTTTTATGGCACCAGAAGGTTCACTAAGATATAAACAACAGCCCACCACTGGTCCTTGGTCCCTACCCACAGCCCTGTCTCCTTTCAACCCATTTCAATACTGCCTTCCCACTTACTTTTAATGGATTACCAAGAAGAGAGAAACATGATGGCCAAAAATTCAACAAGAAAAACTTTGGGATAACTGAAAAGGGAGAGAGAGAATGGGTATGAGGTGGTAGATGGAGGGAGGAGGAGTAGGAAATTATGGCAATAAAATCATGAAAATCCAACATTACACAAAATCAGATATAATTAAAATGAAGTTCACAGTGTATGCACTCGCATTATATTTTTTTCCACCTTCCGGAGTGTCTCTCATTAACAAAGAAGTCACTAAAAGTCAAGCAAACCATTATTATTTAAAAGTTATATAATTTTGGAATTATCAAATAATGCAGGAACATGTTTAATCATCAAATATTACTGTTTCTTAATCTTGTATGAGCCGTTCTTTTATCTTTTTATAAGCATTATATAATATATGTTTCTAAATGTAATAGATTTTTCTGTATGAAGATGGATCTTAATAATTTACTTGTTAAACAACCACTGAGTATGTCTGCACTATTCCTTTATCAACATGCTCTTTGATATCTGACTCTGTGTTGCTGAATGACCAATCACAATGCACTGTTATCATTATTAAAAGACACATTGTGACACTGTGTAAAAAAGTAGTGAGAAATGAACAGGTTGAAAATAAAAAAATTCATATCTCATGAAAAATTCGGCAATGCACAATAACTATCATTAGTCTTTAGTTTTGTATGCTGAAAACATTAGAACGTTTCCTCCCATTGCTCATCATGAGACACAGTTGTTCCTACTAACTGACTAAGGTATTTAAGATTATCTGCCAGCACACCCATTCTTCCAGACACACAGAGAGTAATCCTGTACTCAACACAGTTCAATTCATGTGGTCATAAATCCTGACTACTAACTTCCCATCTCTGTGTTCCTCTCAGTTAAACAAATGTTTCATTTTATGGTGCCATTCTGGTCACATGTTGATTACAAGGAACTACAAGAGTAGTTCCCAACTATGATCTTTTTATTTTATTTTCAGGTATTTGGTGATGATCACAAATCTGAAACTTCTCTGAGAAAAAGTTACACATATTTCTACAAAATTCTTCTCTACTGAACAATATAGAAAACATTATGGATAAAAATTTATTATGTTTGTTAGTAAGTGACTTTTAACATATTGTGGATCTTTGTTTTAGAAAACTCTACATTAGATGAACTGGTGGATGAAACAGTACTCTAACAGAAAACAGTTCAGAGTGAAAAAAACTGAAACAGCATTGGAAACTTGTATCATGCTGATGATAAGTACTTTCCCGATATCTCAAAGTTTCTCAAAATTTTGGCCAGTCTTTTGACTTCTGTTGCAACTGCCAAGTTAGTATTTTCTTCACTTAGGTGTATGAAGACTTGTCATAGGTCGAAGTCGACAATGGCATGGGAAAGATTAAATGGGCTAGTGTTACAATACACAGGAATATTAATT
>Ga0136643_10006965_pt1 | contig 16277 bp, 9 predicted proteins | sample TergutLab28metaG_FD_96883 | JGI IMG/M metagenome (GOLD analysis project Ga0136643, IMG submission 96883) | Labiotermes labralis P1 segment gut microbial communities from Petit-Saut dam, French Guiana - Lab288 P1 (version 3) (version 3) | ecosystem: Host-associated > Arthropoda: Insects >... | reverse complement strand
GCCACACCTTGCACACAGGCAAACGTCTCGGCTTTCCGAACTCTGCCAGAGTATAAAAACGCACGAATTTTTTTCTCCCAGGAAAACTTTAGCCTAACTCAGTAAATACTTGAAAGTGACAACAAATGTAAGAAATTATTTAATCTGACAACTGTTGCTCTCACTTCCTGTCGGCTCCCTTATAAAGCTAAGACCTGCCACCAACAGTGCGTTTGTTAGACGTAACGCGTGTCTGTCAGCAGAGAACTGAAACGTGTGGACTCCGACTGGCGGCGAACTGTAATAGCGGCGAGCGCTGCGCTGCCAGCCACCCCGCGAAACTTATGCGTGAAGAAGGCATGCGAGTTGTCAGATAAAATAACGTTCTCACGTAATATTATTCCGGTGATAAAATCAATGAGGATGAGATGGAGGGGGCATGTGGCACGAGAGGGGGAGAAGAGAAACGCATGTTGAGTTTTGGCGGGGAAAACCCAAGTAAAGAGATCACTTTGAAGACCTAGGCGTAGATGGAAGGGTAATATTAAAGCGGATATTAAAGAAATCATTTGGGATGACGTGAAATGCATTGTTCTGGCTGAGAATAGTTACAGGTGGCGGGATTTTGTGAACGCGGTAATGAATCAAGGATTACATAAGACGCGGGGAATTTCTTTAATGCCTGTGGGAATGTTAGTGTCTCAACAAGCACTCTTCTACATATGGCTGTTTAGTTAATTGGTTAGTTAGTTGGTTGGTTGGTAAGTTGGTTAGTCAGTTAATGTCATTATGAACGAACGTCTCATGAGTTAGCACTCTTTCAGTGAAACACAAATCCTGCCTATTGTGTTCAGCTGTTGTGTTCAGTGTACCTGCCATTAGACTTGCCCACTGAACAGCAGTGTCTGTACAGTTACAGCTGTGTTACAGCAGCGCTATTCATTGCACATCCCTAACGTCCATTTTCGTATTGTCCATGCAGTTAATGGCAGATTGCCTGAAGACATTCCCACGACCATTAGCCATGACCTGAGGAAGGGGGGTCATGCCCAGTGTCATTGTGTGGGAGCAACTGTAAGATGTGACCACTTAACGCATCAGACAGCAGTGGCGACTACCAGTGGCGTACGTTCTAAATACTGAGCGCGTTGTAGAACTGTAGAGCGTAGATGCATGTGACATTTTGTGTCACGTGTGAGAAATTTAGGTAAATTGTTATGCAATATGAAGGAAAATGGCGCACATTTAGTATGTTATTTGACTAAGTGCAGTGAAAGGAAGGGTTCATTTGAAACTTGCTTACATGTTGTGCAAAACTTTAGTTGTAATAGAATGCCTGTATTTACATCGGGCGTTCTTTTCCAAGCACAGCAGCTTTAAGACAGATATCCGGTATCCGCCGGCACATACCGTGACATGTGACATGCTCAGAGAAACGACAAAAGGTGTTCGCTTGGCCTGAAGATGGGTGCAGGGAAAAGCCTAAAGCATAACATACACAATTGCCCTGTATGTTTAGTGCGCATGGTGTGGTCAGTGCAACACTGTGGCATTTCATTGTTTGGGGTTGTGTTTTAACTTTTTAGGCAGGGTGTGTTTGCGCCGGAGCTGTGCCCCAGTGACGTCACTTGACTTTAGAGAAATCACTAATGTTTAACCCTTTAAGTCCCAGTGGTTACTATTTATGCCACCAGGTTTAACATTCTACGTTCTGCCCACGCAGTGTTTCTATGTGTTCTGTGTGGAGCTCAGAAAGAAACTTGGTGGTCTGTATGCCACACCAAATATTAATTGGATGGTCAAATCGAGAAGAATGAGATGGACGTGGCATGTAGAATGTATGGTATATACAGGGTTTTGGTGGGGAAATATCAGGGAAAGAAACTACTTGGAAGACCCAGGCATAGATGGGAAGATAATATTAAGAAGGATCTTTAGGGCATGGGTTGGAGGGCAGGGACTGGATCGAGCTGGCTCAGCACAGGGGCAGGTGGCGGGCACTTGTGAATGCAGTAATGAACCATCAGGTTTCATAAAATGTGGGGAATTTCTTGAGTAGCTGAGAATGGGTCAGCTTCTCAAGAAGGACTCTGCTGCATGGAGTGAGTGAGCGAGTAAGTAAGTAATTTAGTAAGTATTGATCTTGGAACAAACAGTGATTATTACCCGATGCAACACTAACTGGTTGGTTTTTAGGCGCATTCGCAATATTGCGATAAGCGTCTGTCTGCATAGAACAACTTGGCTGCCACTGGGCGGATTTTCATGAAATTTGATAGTTGATGATTTTTCGAAAATCTGTCAAGAAAATACAAGTTTCATTAAATTCAAACAAGGATGACAGGTACTTTTCATGAAGACCGATATATATTTTCGATCATATCTCCCTCATTCCTTCTTAGAATGAAAATTGTTTCAGACAAAATTTGTAGAGAAACTCAAAACACACATTTTGTGTTCAACAACTGCTTTTCGAAAATCGTGCCGTTTATGAGACAATATAGAAAAATGTTGTAGTGCCTGACATGCCACAATGACAACATGGCGCATGCTCATTGCATGCTGGATACCTAAGGCTACAAACACACACTTGGAATATGTAATACTTATTGCTTTTCAGTGCCAATGATGATTGCACAAACGTGCCTCAATGTTACAGTATACATACGTTGTCTGTCTTGTTATAACTGAGATGGAGAGTGTTTACTTTGCAGTTCAAACTGAACGTTTAACCATAACTCAGTTATGCAGTAGCCTATAAAGTGTTAATGGACTGTTTGCTGTTGCACAGTGGAAGAGCTGCAGTGTCTTGCCACATGGAAGGAAGGCTCGTCACGCTACCTTGTGGGTAAAATCCACCACAACCATGCCACTTCCAACGAGGACCGATACAGGTGCTTCGTGTACGAGAAGTCAACCCTGCCCGGAGTTGCTGGAGCTGGAGACTTGAATGGGGATGGTCTATATCATACCTTGGAGACAAGAGATGATGGAATCGACTACAGAGTGGCCCAGTCTGGGGATGCAACATGCAATGGTCTGTTCAGCCCCATGGAGGGGTCACGGACCATGACTCTTCGGAAGGGTTAGTGTAGTAATGTTATTGTTTAAACTGAATTAAATTGCACCATGGCAGCAGCATTCAGTATTCAGTAATAAGTTTCGTTCTTAAATCTTGTTACTTGACCAAGTACATCATGTGCCTTTTTGTCCTATTGTCTGTTGATTTGTATTTTCCTTTGTATGTTGTTATTGGATGTGTCTGTTAACATCTCACTTACTCTCTTTTGTAACTGGCCGTATGGCTGTTTTGCCAGCAGATTAATAATAAATGATTGAATTCTTGTTAACTGGGATAGCTCAGTCAGTATAGTGACTAGACCATGGGCTGGCAACTGAGGAATCATGGATCGATTCCAGGCAGGGGCAAGAGATTTACATCTTCTCCGAAACGTCCAGACCAACTTTGAGGCCCACTCAGTCTCCAATTCACTAAGTACTGGAGTCTCGTTTTCTCAAGCGAGCGATCCAGGCATGAACTTATTCACTCACCTCCATCTAGCACTGAGGCTAAGAATAAGTGGAGATATACCTTGACTGTCCGTACATGAGTTCAGTTAATAGGGTGGACACAGACAGCTCTACCTGTGTTATTTGTTATTAAACACACTTGTCCATGAAACTGGTAACACTTCTTTTTCGTATTTGTGACATTATCAGTGCACGTCTGCGCACAGGACAGCAACACTGGCTAGGGTTTGTAATTGTTGTCTTCATTACCTCCAGAATCTCAACTTAGTCCTAATCACATCTATCTACACCCTGTCCAGTTAATTGCCACTCATCAGTTTATTGTTTGAGCTACTGAAAATAATATTTATGATTACTAATATTTTATCATTCTAAAATTTATTTCCTATACGTAAATATACCTGTAGTGGGCAACTCCATCCCAAAAAATCTTCAAAAATGTTATTACTTGGTGGCTTATCCGAAAAAGAACAGCTTTCTGTTAACATCAGCATAGGTCTTTCACTCTTCACGTACGTGTACACCATTCAGAACTTTGCCCAGAGCACTGCATTCACTCCAGCTGCACCTCTCCTGATCATCGCAAGTTTACAAAGTGCCTGTTGTGCTGGTGCACCCCAGTACTCAGTCCATGAAACAGACTTCAGTGTTTTGACACAGCACACACAGCACAGGCAAACCTGCTACAGTGTCCACTATCTGTTGTGTCTCCCACCAGCAGATGCAGTACACCACTGGTGTTTCACTTGCAAGATAAAACTGGTATCATCATCATCATCATTATCAGGATGTCATAGAAACCTGCAGTAATTGAATTGAATTGAATGATATTTTGGTTCAAGCCCTTCCAGGCCGGATGCACCTAGGCCTTAAGACAGGCCCTTTGTGCCCCTTGCTCTACACTAAGTTAAAGGAGCCCTGTTCCTTTAGCAAAGTTCCAGATGACCCCTATACTTAGTTTCCTGATATCCTCAGGGTCCAAAAAGAAGGAACCCAGATGTATATGTCTGAGTGAAGCCAAGGCCTCACACTCACACAAAATGTAGATTGAGGTCTCCTCCTCAGTACTGCATTTCCTACAGATGTGGTTATTACTCGGCCTCATTATATATAAATGTCTTCTAAAGTAACCTGCAGTAACAGACAGGTGCTTATTGAGCAAAGAGCCATCCATTCCATAATCCCAAAGTAATCATCTGTACCAATCAGTCTGAAACAGATATCAGAGAATTCATTGAGATAATTCATGCTGAGATTCAAATTTCTAATGTTGCTGTTTAACTTCTTTTTTTTTTTTATGTTTGGCTTTGTGTGTGCATTACTGACAAGCTGTAAGGCTATATTCATTAGCCTGACTTCAGGGAACCTTGCGCACTGTATATATATGCAGAACTATTGGATCAGTCCCATCATAATTACTGGTGCACTTTTTGTGCCCACAACATCTATTATCTGTTCTGAATAAACATTACATCCAATTGTTACACATTATTAAACGTATGGAACACTTTGGAGAGTACTGGTTGATGCTTAATCATAACTTAGGGTCATTAGTTTACCTGACAACTATTAGTTACCACTGCCTGTCAGGTCGTGCATCTTACTAACCCAGCCGACCCGTTCAACCACCCACATGTGCATTAGAATAATGGTGCGATGTGACAAAAGATAGTTGTTGGCTAAAATAAAGACTGTGAATTTAACCTCTACGTCAGACAGGTTTGCTCTGAGTCGCACCCATCAGGCATCAGGCTCACAGCTTGAGAATGATGCCTGCTGGGAAACTTGACAGCACTTCAGTAGCTGTGTCACTGTTACATCCAACTGTAAGGTTGCATGGTGCAATGGGGTCATAAAATGGAAAACAGTAGACACAGTGTACAAGCTCTAAATCTGAAATTAGCAAAACTTGATTTAGGTAGTGGCAGTTCCTTCTTGCAGGATAGGTGAGTCAGTTTAAATACTAAAATGTGCAGAAAAAAAGACTGATGGCTTGCAGGCACAGCAAGCTATCAGCAAGGGTTAGAAGCATGTACCATGTTAGATGTAGCAATATGCTGAATCTTGACAGAACTGTTCTGAATCTGTCTGCAGTAATTAGCTACTTACAAATTGTTTAAGGTTTTCAATTCAGTCGTGTGTGTACGATGGTTTTATTACCATGGCTTGTCACCAAAGTCTCATTTGTGAGAATGGAGTGCGATGCCTCTAGCTGTTGTTGATATGAAACTTGGGTAAAATGAAAGTTGGATATCCAATGTCATATGCTACTAGGATGTGTGTTTCTGCTGCTTCCTTCTGAAACTTTGCCCACTTCCCTGTGGTAATAATGAGGTGCCAAAAAAGTGAGTGGTGGTGTTGCAGCGCCCTCTCCCAGCAAATGCAAGTTTCCACTGTGGCTGACAGCATCCCAGCACTGGCACACGCTGGACTACCGACGCGCATATACGTTCCACAAGCACAACACGACACTCAGGATTACCAACATGACAGCGCAGCCAGGGGCCAGCCAGCACACAGGCAGTGGCAGCACTGTTCAGGGGTATGCATCTTATGTAGCACATGAACATTCCTGTCCTCAGTGATGTGACATCCTGTAGTGTCGTAGAAACGTACCAAAGTACAGTTGTCTGCAAGACATGTCCCACTTCTTTCTGTCTCTGATCTTCAGATACCCCAACAGCCATGGGGTGGTGATGTCCTTGGGGCTGACAGGTGATGTTGGTAGCAATCACCAACACCAGGAGATGCGTGTTGTCTGCACTGAAGAGAGACAGGCCCCCCATGATGTGGTGCACCTTGTCACGCATTTCACCATGGGTTGGTGAGTCATACCACTGCTGTACCCTTTCTGCGGTTAACAGCATGTGAACTGTCCTGACTTTAACCTTTATCCTGCTAACATGGAGAATATGGTGAGCTCCTAATAATGCCAGCAGATGGCGGGTGGGATTTAACTCAGGGTTTAAAGGGTTAACATGAGAGCAATACATCATGAACGTAATATTCAAGCATGTATGTTCTGCCACAGATGGACTGAAGTACAAAGTTGACATGGGTAAGTGTATCAGATGGACTGATGTAGAGACTTGACATGGGTAATTCCATCTTTCATGGTTTGGCAGTTAGCAGACTTTCTGTACACTGATGGTAGTATTACACTACATTAATCACTTGTCTTAGAAGCTCAACTCATTTCTCAAAAATTGCCTATAAAGCAAAAACTTGTAAAACAAAAATTAACTTACCATTACTTCCCATCTTATAAGTTTTAATGGGCTTTGGGGGTCAAAAGTTTCTCCCGAGACACAAATTAACCTTAATTGAGTGAAAAATGTTTCATAAGATAAGGAAGCTCTTATATTAAAAAAATGGCCTACAAATTAAAAAAAAACATTATTTTGTGGTATTTGAGGTTCTCAGAGTTGTTGCTGAGGTTTCAAGCTTTTTGGAAGGTGACACTGTTGTGTGGAGTTGGTGGTACCAGGCATTTCAAATGATCATGTTGCCTTCATGTTTTGGACTGTGTACCCTTGAAGGTGAAGATGTCATGACACTACAGAACACCTGAAACCACTCACCCAGTGACACAGCATCACATTCCAGGAGACTTGAATCTGTGGGTAAAGATTCGTGCATCTTGTACAAGCAAGCGTGTGCTGCTCTGGTTTGCTGTGAAGAAACTTTTGCATTCACTTAACAAAACTACATGGATACAGGTTTGAGTAAAATGGACTTGCACAGGATTATCTAGAACCTCTCTACTCCCAGCATATATGTCTCACCAGGTTCATGTTCTGTGTGTTGTGGTATTTGAGCTGTACCTAATTTTCGTTTTTACATGCTTTATTGCTTGAAACATTCTCTTTCAGCTATAATATTTAGCCCACTTTCCCTCATTCAAAGAATAACAGTAGCTCATTAGAGCACATTGTCATCTGTGCGCATGTTTGTGTCTTCCCCACACAAACTTCAATTCAACTTTTGGACCAGCTGAGTGATTTTCAGGAAACATGTTCTGAATGTTGTCCTTGGAAACATGTAGGCTGCTTACATTCCTGTAACACAAGGATTACTTTACTTGCAGTCAGTAATAACATTGTGGCAGGTGTAGGAACTTGTGAAACTGAAATGGAGCATTATGAACAAGCGTGTGTTTTATGGGTTTATCTTCATCGTCAGCAACAATAACTGTGTAATACTTGTGGTTATTGTTGAGATCTGCATCCTTCTATTGTTTCTCTATAGACTCTTGCCCTTGCTCTATACTTGCCTATTATTACAGCAGAACATAAGTAAAACCTAGGGTCTTCTGGTGGTTGTATTTTCCCTCCTGCAACTTTCCCGAATCAGTGTTAGGCTGGTCACAGCAGTTGGTTCGTTAGAGGATGTGCTGCTAAACGATCTCCAAACATACCCCACCCTCTCATTTAAACAGAGTCCCGCATCTGGTCTACACGAAAGAGAAATAAAAGAGCTGTGAGCAGAACGGCCAAGTGGTTGTTCAAACAAATTGCATTCCTTTGTGTTTCTGTTCAAGTTTAAATTATACTTGAATTTGTTCGTGTGTTATTGTTACATCCCTCATTACTGCAGTTCAGCATTTGAGTGATGGAGTGAGCTTGTCAAGGATGGGCTTCGAAATGTGGCAAAATTCATACTTTTCAGGGTGAGTCATCAGTTAAGCTTATATTTTAATGAATTTGAAAGTAAATGAAATTAGAGAAGTTCTTGCTACCATTCAGTTAAGTATGTTGCATCTTTCTGCATTCTGTGTGGTAACCTAAAAGTTAAATCTATGGTTGATATTTTAACATGGGTATATAACCTGGTCTTCCACCCAAATGAAGGAATGGGTTCGACATTCAGTGGACCATGCATCGTGATATGTTCTATGATAAAATCCAATGAGATGCACTATTTCTCAAATTTATTTTGATAAAGAGCTCTACATGTTTCAGACAGATCTTACTGTCCATCATCAGGAGTCTCAACACTGCATACACAGCAGTATATATTTGTCATGCTAGATACATTGACTGTCTATTAGTGAGGTCAGGATGGAGTTCCATCCTGACCTCGCTAATAGACAGTCAACATATCTAGCCTGACAAATACCTTACTGATAATGGACAGTAGATCTGACCGAAACATGTAGAGCTCTTTATCAAAATAAGTTTGAGAAATAGTGCATCTCATTGGCTTTTATTATAAGAGAGATTGGAGTTTGTGTGAGATGTGCGGTTCTCACAGCAGTTACTGAAGTCATCTTTGATGTTACACTGTATCAGTGGGTCACCCTTGGACTTCTTGACCCTTAAGATGAAGGCGGTATGATCCTCCCAAATATCAGGTACTTCTCACCCAACAACACAGTGTGACATCACAGAAGAATTTTAAATCTTCATCAGAAATCGGCAAGAGAGGGAGGAAGAGAGGAATGTAGAAATTTACATAACATTGAGTTCATTAATTTATACTGTTTGCCTGAATGTTAATGTGATTGAATCAAGGAGCATGAGATTGGCAGGACAATATGAAATGGTACTGAGCAGGCTGGTGCATAACCTATATACTGCTCAGGTCTGTACCAGGACACCAGCTGTCCTGACTGTGGTTTGTTTTGCTCAGTCACTCCAGACAAATGCCAAAATTGTATTTCAGTTAGGCCATCATCACTTCCTTGACAACTGCAAGATTGTAGGTTATCACAGCAGCATTGCTGAACATGGAAGTCTTCTAGAGTTATGTACTGTCCTAGGACAGTTAGTGTCTCATGTTTGAAAGGCACTATGATCCTTTGAAATGGGCAGACCTACTGTCCCAGTGGCTCAGCGTATTGTCACCACAGACCACGGATTGTTAGCGAGTCTGCAGCAAGAACCACAGATCTTGCAGAAATGCTGGCCATTACAATGTGCCACTACTCAGCAAGAATGGCAAGGGATTACAGCTTCAAGAAGGTCATCTGTTATGAAAATTCAAGTCTTCTGGAATGTGATGCCTTGTTGACTAAGTAATTACACACATTCTGAAGAGGCTTGCTGCCTGTGTCATCAGAGTCCAAGAAGTTCAGTTGACATGGCATCACATTCTAAAAGACTTTCTCAGCACTGTCATGAGAACAATGAATATGGCAGCACATGTCATGTCATTTCGTCACGTAAACCACTGTTATCAGCAGTCATTGTGTCTTTCTCTGCCTGCCCCTGCAGCTGATTCTGATACTGAGGTATACAAAATGAGTGTGAAGTGGCTATGTTTGGATTACCAAAGATGGGGTCCTGACAGGTGGTCAATCCTGCTCTTTCCAATCCCAGCATTTGCAGTTATTGTGGATGCTCTGATACCTACCAGGCCTTCTTTCCAATTGATACTGGGGGCCATTTCCCTGGGCCAGTACAACTTTAGTATGACTAACCACTAATCTTTGTTTATGACTCAGGTTAAGTATACATGGAGCTTTACCTCCACACAAAGTGTAACTCAATGTGTGGCACTTAGCCTCATGGGTGTCCTTCCGGTCAGTTTTTTATTTAGATAAATGGTAGTACTTACTGCCTGGTTGGGGGATCAGTCTAACAGAGACACTCTTTTTGCTTAGCACAATGAAAAATGTGGACACACATTGATGCCTTCAGTAGGATGTACATCTGTGTTATTGGTGTTTAGTGTTTGTTCATCTCTTTATGTGTGTTGAACATTTGTTGTTACGTCTGCTGTTTTCTGTGTTGCAGCCAGAGCGGTTATGTTTGTATGATGTTCTACCGGAGAGATGGCCATGTCATAGAAGTACAGACAGGTAATGTGTGCCAACACTTTAATGGTATAGTGTCACCAGGTTTTCCAAAATAAGAAATAAAAACGGGAAAGAAAATGGGAAGATAGAAGTTGCACTTCATAAGGGAGTTGAGTTCTGAGCACATAATGAACTCTAAACTGTGCTGTCATATCTGACTGTCCATTTGAATATATTGCTCTAGAACTACTCACATGTTAGTAATGAGTTTTTCTCTCAGAGTTGTCAGGTAAATTTAATTCTGTCCCACATGCATCACCTTTAGTGTTTAATTTATAGAAACGTGATCAAATTTCATTGTTTGAGTTTTGAATTTCTCACAACGGTGTTGCCGAAGGTTCAAGTCTACTGGGTTGTGATGTAACGTCACTTCATATGCAATTCTTGATGTTTCTAATGATTGCAGTGCTTTCAAAATATCAGGCAGCACTGACCCATCAACATAGCATCTCATTCCATTGAGACTTCAGTCCTAAGCTTCTTCAAGTTTCTCCATAGCAGCTCATCCTGACATTGTGCATAACCTCATCTGAAATATTTTTCAATATAATAAATGTGTGCAGTGGAGTATAAGGCAGAATAATTTTTGACAGTGCCCAGTGCAATATCTGTAATGAGGTCAACTTTCAAGCAATGGGTTGATATTTACAGTAAATGAACATCATGGCTGATGAATTATAATAAATTGCAAAGAATGCATTTGAATAATATGTGTAATCCAAATACAGGTTATGATTCCATTCTCCTTAATTTCAAATACTGTCTCTACTTTCAGTGAGAGGTTTTCCTTTGAAGACTCCAATCAGTGCTAGTGCATGTACAATTACTGCACCAGGCAAAAAGAAATTCTACTCCCAGTCGGTTAAGAATGAACTGATTTGCACAGAACTTTATTACAGCTAATAACAGGAAATTTCCAGACCCTTACAATTACTGCCATTGGTGCTACAGTTTTAAAAGTTAAAACAGATATTAATTTCACATTTACATCGTTCTACAGGAAGACAGAACTGTACAATATACAGCCACTGTCAGTTCTTGCCTCACCTGATTCAAATTTGACATTGCAGTGTGATGATATCATGTTTCAGGTTCACACACAAGGAGACCAGAAGATGCATGTCAACCAACACACTTTGACAGAAATGCGTTGCCATTTATCACATTAGTCAGTGAGTATGACTTAACACTTGTGGACATTTTGTCAGTGCAAATGCTGATATAGAAATGGAGACATGAATTGACTGTGTGGCAGGTTTGAGAGATTTAATTTCTGAAACCAGGACATGGTGCATGTTTTTTGATCTGTTGGAGGAACTATCTGGGTCTCTAATAATGGAAAGTGAGAGATTTGAGCTTAGTGGTGTAGTTGTGGATAGAGGTCTTCTGCAATGTGATGTTGTGTTGCTGGTTCTGTGGTTCCTGATATTTTGAATGCACTGCAGTCCTTCAAAGTATCAGGATCCACTCACCCTACCACATAGTGCACATTGCAGAAGACCTGACTCCCCAGTGGAAAACTTCTAACAGCAACACCTACCATTGCATATCGTCCCCGGACAGCACATCGTATTTCACATCCTTACATTCACAAATGCATTTTAAAGAAACTGGAGAGCAAATTGTGGATTGGGCTAATCTGGCTCAGGATATGGACAAGTGGTGACCTGTGGTAAACAAAATAATGAACCCTTGGATTCCATGAAATGTGGGGAATTTCTTGACTAGCTGAGGAGCTATTAGCTTCTGAAGAAGGACTGTGCTCAGTGCAGTTAGTTAGCCTTCCAGCATAATGATCACTTAGTAATCAGTAAACAGAAGCAGTTTGTGAAAACAGTTTAAATGATTATTATTCTTATAATAAAACCAATGATATGCACTAATTTCTCAAATTTATTTTTGGAATAAAAATCTAAATGTTTCAGACAGTTTCTCTATCCATCATCAGGAGTTTTGCACTGTACACACAGCAATGGTATATGTCATACAGGTTTGCTGTGTGTACAGTGAAAAACACCTGATGATGGACAGAGAAACTGTCTGAAACATGTGGAGTTTTATTCCAAAAATAAATTTGAGAAATTAGTACATCTCATTGGCTTTATTATAAGGATATGTCACAATACACAGTCCTCAGAATGTCAAATTTTAAATTAATTTCTTATTTATATTGTTTTTTTCAGCTTCACGGCCAGAGCCGAGACAGTGCCCATATTTGGGCAAATACAGTGTCACTGGACTAAGCCGAGATGATGGATTAGTTAGGTCCATAAGACGTAAGAGGTCATATAAGTCCAAACAACATGAGACAAAAGCTATTCTTACTATAGAATCAGAGGGCAATGTGAAAGATGATTCATATCCATACAAAGAGTTTGATTTTAGAAGACAAGTTGACACTGTGTATCAGAACCGTGGTGTGCTGTCTCGCAGTGTCAGATCCATACATTGGTTCATGGAGTATAGTGGCCTTCGGAGGAGGTCATCCCGTGATCTGGATGGCCTCCTGCCTGATCCTTGTGCAGACCAAGATGACTTCACAACTTTGATAGTGGGCTGTAGTACAAGGGACACCATGGAGTTCCGTTCTGACTGCACATCGGCTGATGTGGTCTCAGGTATTTAGCACGTCTTTCCCACAACTTACCGTTTTTTCCTTCGTTCTCTTTTCTGGATGTGATGCCATGAACAGTGGTAGAATCTTTAAGTGGGCCATCCCTGTTGTGCTAGATACAATTTTAAATAAATGCAAATAAGTCCGACACAACTACAGTATTTATGATTTGTTTTACAAGGTTTAGTTTAAGTGACTACATGTTTCGGCTCTCTTCACTGGGCCATCATCAGGTCGTAAGTCTTTATCGAGGAAACTGTACAATGTATTATATGATATAATATGTGAAATTTATTATTTTTCAACAAGATCTCATTTCTGTTTATAAAAGCTTATAATTACATCTTTTCTTTCAACATTGAATAGTGTGAATATAGTAAAAGTATTATAAAACTGAACTAATGTGTTTTGGGTTAAGTTTTAGTATCTTATTTTGTAGTGTAATTTGCTGAAGCCGAATGAGTGGTTAATATGTTCATTTAAAATTGGAAATAGTGTGGATATAGATAGTTATAAAATATTCTAAAATCTAGTAACGTACATGGGAATGGATAATATATTAGGATTTGTGTATTTGAATAGGAGATATTACATAGAATTCTTTACTTATCATAGTGAAGGATGGTTCCATGTGGAGTCATAGTAATTAGATGATGCAGTGTGGAAATTGGTGCTTTACTCATCCATGGTGGGGGCCGCCAGCAGTGTAGAATTTTGATGTGTTTTTGTCTTTGACAGATTTCGCCAGTTTAGGTTAGATTCTTTATATATTATAGATGAGGAGTAGTCAGAAAATGTTGTTACTTTTATTACTCAATGAGTGATACAGCAGCTCATCCTGGGGCCTTGAACTTTCGAACTGTGTTCCAATTGATTTAATTTTTCAACAGCGTATTCTTGTCATGGGCGCTGGGAAGATAACGGAACGAACTACCTGATCACAACTCCACTGAGTCGGTCTTCTAGAGGGCCTCGCAGGTACTGCTTCATGTACAGAGAGGCACAAGATGGGGTGGTTCACTTCTCCAGCAGCTCAGACAGTTGCCAGCGCAACATAAGCCCTGGTATCGGTGGTGCAATGGCATTCAACGTGACAAGCACCGGTAAGCTAGTTCAGCAGAGATGTGTTATTGAGAGTTGTTATTGTTACAACATTCACTTGTTTTTGCAAAATTTAATCTGGCTTCAGATATAGACTACCAAATTATGTTTTCAGACGAACTCAATGCAGCCATGTCCTTCAGAATCATAATGTTCCTCAGTCACTCCCAACATTTTATGGAACATAAAAGTTCTTAGCCATGTTCACAACATCAGGCCACATAACCCTGTTCTGGGCCAGATTGAACCAAACCGCATCTGCTCATCCTATTTCTTTAAGGTCCATTTTCCTATTAGCCTTGCATATCTGCCGAGGCTTTAAAATCATCTTTTTCTTTCACCTTTCCTCACCAAAACTCTGTGTGAATTTCTCTTCCTCCACATACCTGATACATTACTCACCCATCCATTTATCTTTAATTCAATCGCCTGAATATGTGAAGAGTTGTACAAAATATAAAAAGCTCCACATTATGCAATTTTCTCCAGTCTCCTGTTACTTCCTCTCTTATAAGCCCAACTATTTTCCTCAGCACCCAATTTTCAATTGCCCTCAGCCTGTGTTCTCGTTAGAGACCAAGTTTCACACCCACATAAGACTTCAGGAAAAATTATAGTCTGTATATTTTAATCTTTACATCCTTAGATAGCAAATGGGAAGACAAAAGATCCTGAGTCAAATGGTAACAGGCGTTCCTAACACTTGATCTGCTTTAAATTTTTCATGCATGCACTTTTCATTTGTTAGTGTCATTCCAAAATATTTGCACTTGACCACAGTTTCAAAGGATATATTAGTTATATGTGAAAAATATGTTTCTGGAAAATTACATTTAGTATCATTATTGCTGGAAACTTACTGAGTCTCAATTTCAGCAATACATGTACATATATTCCATATCTATGATTTTTGGCTGAACCTTAGCTGTTGGAATCAAAAGACTTACCATGACTTTTTTTTCCAACCAGTTGAAAACTTTCAATATATGTCAGTGAATTGTATAGGATAAAAGTTCCACTTCATTTGTGGTAGTTTTCATGTACAGAGATACAAAATAAATTGCTGATACTGACTTCTCACAGAGCTATACATCTTCTTGTGTCAAATTTAATTGAAACTTGCCATTGTAGGTGGCATTAAGGTAATGCAATTTTATAATTTAATATGTATCATCCCTATTGAAAATAGCCGTTCTAACACTCCAGTTTAATGTTTAGTTGAAATAATTTATTCTGGAGATTAATCACAAGATTTCCTTCTCACTTGTATTTTTCTTGTGGGTCACAAACAAAATTCTGGTAAATTTTAAACAAAATTCAGTATGAACACTGATAACTTAGCTCTTTCTTCATGCTCTTGGTTAATGCCTTTGCACTTTATACTCAGCAATCAAAGAAGCTGGTTGTTGCATGATGGAAATTGTACTAACATCAAACAACAGCATAGGCATAATGTCGAGGGGGGTATTCCCCCCTCCCCCCCAATATTTTTTCTACCCAAGAAATTATTTTGGCCACTATGTTAAAGAGGGACAAAAAATAAAAATTTGGTGACAGTGGTGGAAAGGGGTGTATGTATATTAAGGATTGGTTCAAACCAATCTTCTCCCTGTTTCTAACTTGATGCATTGACTTCACTCCTAATACCCATAGCTGATTTTGCTTCTTCAGTGGTATTAGCCAAGTTACATATATGAATGGCAGTTCTGAAGCTTGTTGACAAATGTAATTTTGTGGCTGTGCAGCAATATGCTAGTTGCAGTTGGACCTATACAGTTGGATTGTGGTCTTCTCTATTATCACCATATAGTCCAGTAAGCAAAACCTGCTGCCTCATTTCCAAAAGTAGAAATATCCTGAAGATGGGAACAGGAAAATGTGGGTACCCGCTGATATGGCAACACAAACTAGAAGCGCACAATCCAAATCTCACCATTGTAAAAAGCCAAAATGCCACATAGGCCCCTACAAATAGTGTATTTCTTGAATGGAAAAGTCTTTATAAGTCTCATCTAGACATTTGAATAAAGGTTGACCAACTAGATGACACTTGCTTTATTATATAGTGCTCAACATGGTTCAGACGTTAATACGTCCGTCTTCAGGAGCTAGCGAGTACTTGTTGTGTTTTGTAGGCTGCAATGATAGAGGTTTTGTGTGTTAGTTTATATATCTAGTGGTAAGTGCTATACCTATATTATGTGTCGTGTGTGGCTCTGTGTGAGTGTGTTTCTGCAAGCGTGTGGTGTCCTG
>Ga0136643_10006962_pt1 | contig 16279 bp, 10 predicted proteins | sample TergutLab28metaG_FD_96883 | JGI IMG/M metagenome (GOLD analysis project Ga0136643, IMG submission 96883) | Labiotermes labralis P1 segment gut microbial communities from Petit-Saut dam, French Guiana - Lab288 P1 (version 3) (version 3) | ecosystem: Host-associated > Arthropoda: Insects >... | reverse complement strand
TAGCTCCTCAATTGACCTCACGAGGCTGAGTGGACCCCGTTCCAGAACCACTACTACTCAGAAAATCTGGTAGCGCCGGGGATCGAACCCGGGACCTCTGTATCTGTAGCCAGAAACTCTGACTATCACTTGTATATCCTGCACTGTCACAATTACCTGATAATAGACCAGTCGCTACGATAATAAAACCTCGCATTGTTAGGGTCTTCATTTGTTCGAATTCTTCAAACTCTTCTCAGAAATAAGAGCAGCTGCGTTCACCTAATGAAAATATGGCATTTAAGCCCTTAAATAAATTTAGACAGTTTGTCCGAAGCTAGCAGTTGTTCAGTGACATCACGTGTAGGTCAGTAGTGCACCTTGTGGCATTCCACACTGTCCTGAGTGGCCAGTGGAGGCTTTAGCAACATAAAATGCACTTACATTGAATATATTAGTATTAGGTTTCTGAGAACACTCGAGTGTGAAAGGTCTGTGGTTACAGAAACGTTATTTACGGTGATATCTAAAGGGTTAATTGTTTTGCTCTAATTTTAAAAATTTGCGTGTAGGTTTCAGCAGGCAATGGTGAAAATTCTGAAGTTATGAGGACGAGGAACGAGATAAAGACATCAACCAGCTGCTGTTAAAGAAAAGACAGAATGCAGGAAATTAAGTGTTACAATTGAATACAATTTGTGGACACCTCGCTTTGGGACAGGTTATGGACATTTCGCAACACAGACGATAGAATGGATGTATCTGAATACTGTACGAGTATGTTGCTGAACAGGCTACGGGCGGTTTAAGGACGGGTCGAGTGCCACAAGATCCACACCACAGACATTAAAACAATGCCGCAGATTGACTTCAAGCTCATTGAAGATTTCCTTAATTTAAAATTTTACATTTCCAATATGTCCGTTGCACGATATATGGCTGTGATAACAAATAATTGAAAGCGCCCAAAACACCAAAGAAATATATCGACTTTATACCGTGATTTTATTTGGAAATTATAATGTTTGAGAATGTAGACAAGATAATTGACACTCTGAGGGCAAAACAGAATCTATATTACATTCAGCTCGTACCTCACAGAAAACAACATTGTGTGCAGTGATGAGAAACACTATTCGGCCTAGGCAGTAAGTATTGGCTGCAGCCTACATTGCGAAATGCATATGGAAAACAAAGCCATCGGCAATCCGGATTCCCGATTTTTCGGGACAGTTTACATCGAAATATAAACCAGCAATTCTCAATGACATTATTAAGATAAGCGAATATTATTATTATTTTATTACTACTAAATCCTTCTAGGTACAGTACTTCTGTTGTACACGTGAAATTAATATCAGGACAGCCATAATAAGAAGACACTTTCCACCAGCAAACTGAAATTGAATTTAAAGAAGAAAACAGTGAAGTGCTACAGTCGGAGCATAGCGTTATGTGGTGCTGTAACTTGGCCACTTAGGGAAGTAGATCACAAACACTTGCAAAGTTACGAAATGTGGTGCTGGAAAAGGAAGGAGTTCATTTGCTGTCGCATGAGAAATAAAGAAGTGTAGCACAGAGTATGTGAGGAAGTAATATCCTACGCAAATTAACAAAATAAAAGCTATGTATATTGATCAAATCTTGCGTAAGAAGCGCCTTACAAAATATGTTACTGAAGAAACGATAGAGGGAGGATGAGGAACAAGACGTAAGCACCTACTGGATGATCTTAAGAAACAGAGACTATTCTGGAAATTGAAATACGAAGCAACAGATCGACCTCTTTGGAGAACTCGCTTTGGAAGGGACTATGGACCGAACTATCGCAACACAGACAACAGAATGAATATATCTTAACACTGTATGATACTACAGATGGCACTGGCCGGGAAGACGGATCGAGTGCCACAAGCTGCAAACTTTTGACCGTGATTTTATCTGGCAATTACAATGATCTAGGCGGTAGAAATGAAAAGAAACAAGTAGCTGTATATTTGTAGCTGATGCTCGACTTAAAACATGTCTATTCTGAATATGGTTTTGAAACCTGACACGCGCCAAACGAGTAATATGGAAACTGAGATTCAGACTTCCTTGTAAACCGTCAATTTAGATATAAAGACCGATGTTTCCAATAAGCATGATTGCACTAATCACCCTGGGAAAAAAGGAGCTTTGTAGATATTTCATATTGCAACACGAATAGAAACTTCCAAATATCCAAAATTTTTACTATACACTTCCAGTAGGCAAAGAGAGTTATGTGCAGAAATCGCATTTTCAGTTCGCCAAAATTCAGGAAATGAACACAATTAAACACATATGAAACAAGCATAGAACTGACGAATTCTTAAGTTTTTCGGATAGGCATATCTCTAAAGAGGTCACATCCTTTCTGGTCTTATAAAGGAACATTTTCACACAGTTCTTACTGCTTACATGCACACTTCATGACCCATTTATTGCATCTTCATTGATCCAAATACATTAACATTATGAAGAACTTCAATAACGCACCTCATGTTATAATTTTCTGTGTCCTTCTGTTATTAACCCCCTCTATAAGTCACAAATTCTCCTGATAACTTTTTCCTCACAGTCCCTCAAAGCACATTATTCCTTCAATGTGACAGGTCACATTTTACACCCATAAAAATGAAAGGAATTCATTGATGGATGAAACATTTCATTGCAATTGGTACTTCATATACAGTGAGTGACAAAATAAAGATTTATTTTCTTAAAACTGCTCATAATCCATTTCCCAGTCAAAATTTGTTTCACAAGGACACACTGATATAGGGGCACGCAAATCTGGATATAGCCTACAAGAAATGTGGGTAACACCACAGGCAAACAACTTACATTGGGTTCCATCTTCATTGCTGGAATTGTCATTGTCTCTTGATCTGCTACTTCTGATACATCCTATACCCTTTCAGCTTCTATACTAATCACTTCATTTCCACCAAGTGAAGATGTTATGTGTGCCTCGTTACAGGAACCAAGTTTGCCGTTCAGTAAATCCATGCGGTTCCGTAAAACCACCACACTAATCACAGTTGTGCCCTTTCATGACATGAACCAGGGTTCTATTAGAACCATTTTACTCAGCATCAAAATGATAACTACATCTTACAGATTTATTTCACTGAAACATTCAAAGTCACAAAAATCTTTTTTCAAATATACCGGTAAGTGTTGCTCCATTAGCCATGCACTTACCAGCCTCTTACAAAACCTGAAGAGACATTACCACATTCAGATGAGCTTCCCACACCTTCCTATCAGGGGCCAAACAAACCCAGTCCACATCTCCCACAGTATTTATATAATACTGACTTTCAAAAAATCCTCAGATGTAAGCACAGCATACCAGTACGTATGTCTTATCTCTCTTAGAAGATCATTACCAGCATGCTAGAAATGATTATGCTAATGGTACTAAAGCCACAAAGTACATTCAACACTACAGATATAAGAAATCATCCTTAAAATCTGAGACCACACAAAATGAAATGTAGCATAAGATTCCTAGAAAGCGTTTTGTTCTTTCGGCCATAGTAATCCTCAGAACAAGATGACATAATTCTTTTGTCTGTACACAGGCACATAGCACTCAGCATGATTTCGCTCCATTCAGGAAATTGCTCTTCAAGCCATTTGTAATGAAAATACTGGCCGCCTTGTTGGAAGGAGCTGCATGCTGCTTTATAAACTAACAATGTGTTCATCACTCATGACTGTGGCTTACAAGAATTTTAGTGACAAGGATTCAAAACCTCTGACAGGATATGTCCAACACGGAATAAATGCTCTTGTCCTGAAAGATACATTTATTGTAAGTGACATTTCAACATAACACACTTTATGGAAAGTTATAATTTTATATCTAAACAGACAAGCAGAAAATTAACTGTGCATTTTTATATACTGTCACTTTAATTGTTTGACCAGAGAAAATCAGTTCCCCAACATCTGTAATAATGACAGTAACATCTTCATGTCTAAAATATGGAGGAAGAACATAAACTATGTATATCAGTAATCATTAGAATGATAATGCTACCATGAAACATTCAAATGTTTAGAAGAGTCCTAATAAGAAGTGTCATGAAGTAATATTTACAGTAACCCCAAAGCAATAGCACAGCAGCAATATGAATGACAAAGGCATTTGCTTTGATAGTTTACTGTAAAAGTTTTAGAAAGCACAAGGGAGAGTCACTAACATAAGGAATGTCCTAATGCGTGTAGTGAAGTGACACTGTAGAAACAGCTCACTTGCTAACCATCAGATTACTTCTGATTTGTGGTGGGGAACACTAAACTTTATTTACAGACCCAGTTCTTACACCACAGTACACACTTTTCATCTCGGTTACAAAAACCAATCAGTTTATGCTGTAAGTGGCACAAGTTGCTGTTTGTTCTCATTAAAATACACAACACATAAATACAGTGTGGGCAGAGTGTACAAGTGCAGAATGTTAAACTGGTGGTGCATCATGTAACCAGTAGGCTTTAAAAGGTTAATTCCTTTAACCTGCTTAAAAGACAGCTTTACTCTGAAGTATTTAGAAAGTGAACTTTATAGGGCATGTTGTTGTCCTCTATATACGGTAGCTTTTAATTTACTACTTTTAACTTGACTAACTTTCAACTAATTTCTATATATTTTATACACAATGATTTCAATATACTACCATTCCAGATAAGGTTCCAATTTTATGTCAAAGCTGTCACACAAGTTCAACATATACAAGCTTATGTATTTTATACTTCTCTAACAAAACTTGGAAGTATTTGGTATCCCACAATGCAATGAAACATAAACAACTCTTGGATCTGTCTTCTTGGAGGGCCTGAGGATAACCTTATAAGGTCGAAACATGTCACCCTGACAAAATATACAATTTTTGTATATAAATAAAGTGTTGTGTTATCGACTGATGTGGTGTATTTACATAACACTTCGGGATGAAAAACATAAAAAAAATGGTGGTTACACAACCAATTTTCACTCAGTGACAAATTACAGGTTCTGGGGTTGCAAATCAAAATAACAAACTTTATAGCCTCAGTTTTCTGTATCCTTTCAGTGCTCGTCTTTGTAATTATCATCGATTGTAAAAATTTTGACAACCCCACATTCTAATGGATGCCATTCAAAAAAAAGTCATCTTCCACAATATTTACTCAAGTCAGCATAATGTGACTACACTAACATGTTCAAACTGCTAATTTTGATTGTTACAAAAACAAATTACATGAGGTGTTTGTGCATATAAGAGTTTCCTGCTCTGATTGTCAAAACCTTAACATTCTCGGTATTTGCATGTTGTAACGAACTTCCTATATCGCACTGAAGAGAGCAATATCTTTTTAGTCATCGCATGAAATAGCTACTTATGGTAAATGGCAACGTACTTCCTAATAACCCAAAAATAATGCTACACAAATCGCATCACACACACACACAGATCAGCCACAATGATGACTACCAAAATGACGGAACTGTGTGACATAACTTGACTTGCCAATGTATATACTAGATGATCTGTTGTTGCCAACACCTCATGCAGAAAGTTGCTAGAAACAGCTGAGTGTTTCCATTCAAAAATTATTGCTGTCCAGAATCTACAGCCCACAGTCACTCAGCAGATGTCAAGCTTTCAGATTTACCGCCTGCACCTACAATTTATATTCCATTAAATGCCTGTGCTCTGAAATCTCTAGTGTGGCAAGCTGAATTTGTTTGATCCACTGGCTAAAGGACCACACTTTAGGGGTAAATATAATAGTTACTGGCTGTGCCAGGAATGTGTTGAGAGCTGTCATCTAAAGTTTCTCTTATCACTAGACAACACACATGCAACCAATGACAGCATTAAGTCTAAATCACAAATGCCAAATTAAACAACTTTATAATTCACTCATCTTTATCTGATACCTCTCTCTGTATCCATCTGTTTAAGTCTCAATATAAAGATGGTTTAGAATTGTATGGATAACAACACATACACATTTGCACATCTATACTGTGAATTATCAACAACAGCAGGAGCTAATTGGAGAAACTGTAAATATGTTTATAACAATATACCTCTATTTGCATTTTTCACATAATGTAAGAACTGGAATAAGAAACAAAAATTTGGGAAGCTACATGTAACATGGGTCTTGCACTGCACAATATAAAATGACAACAGGGTGGGCTCCAGAATGGGTTCATTGAACATGGTAATTAAAAGTGAGAATTAATAGAATCATCTCAATACAACAATTTATTATTTATAATACTCATACGACCCTACATATTTCAGCAAATTGCTGCCAACTTCAGAGATGTACAGAAAGTTACTAAAATTATACATTAAAAAACAAACTCAAACATTGCAACAATTCTGATGTTGCCCCTTGTGTTTCATACTGCTGAACATAAGACAAGATGAATTTATCACATGAATTCCTCTAGCTCTAGTTGTCTGGTTTAATTTTGGCCTGATCTGGAGATGCTTCATATATAAATGTTATTGTCTGTTTTATCATGTTATTCCCTACCAGTCACCCTGCAGTATTCTTTCTGTCAGCTGTGAACAAAACATAAAATGGTAATAACATAATTAAATCAGAGTAATTAAATTCAGCATGGGATGCTGAATAAGTCAGTATATAATAAACAGTTATCAATCAATATGCACAGTATGAACATAAAAATAACAGTTGTGTAACTTCAAAACAGAAGAGCATAAAAACAGTAAGTGGGGAAGAGTCTTTATTGATGTGTGGTGCCTCTGTCAGTACTGTCAGTGCACTGTCAGTAATATCACCTGTGTCACTGTTACTCTGAACAGCAATGTCTTTGTATTTCGATGAATGTGTGTCAGAGAATGATTGTAGTATCAGTTCTGTGATCGGTTAGAGCTGGGCTAGACTGGACAGTACGGTGTCACAATTGGCCAGACATTGGGGGTTGTGGTTTGTTTCCTGGCAAAGGCATGCTTGTAGTGAACTATAAAATGTGCAGACTGGGTCTGGTACCCTCAGGCAGTTACTGGGGCTTCTTATCCCATAGGTACGGCATACAGGACTGTAAAATTCACTGCCCTCCACAATCTAGTGCCAAAGTAAGATTGTGTGGACCCAAACCTTCATTTCACATGTGCCTTCATGACGTGCTGCTTAATTAAACACAGTGAGAAATTTGCCTTTGTGTGCAATAATTATACTATTGTCTATACTGTCTGTGTACTTGCAAGTGACTGTTACAATAAGGTTGACCCTGAATGTAACTGAGTACTGCAACTTGAAGGCAACGGGGGAGTCTGACCTGCGGTTGGATTTGGTTCGGGTCTTGTGATTTATCTTTAATTTATTTATTTTTACGTATGTATTAATGTACAAAACAACATAATCGATACAGTGACCCAGCAAAATATTGAAAGACCTGGTTACCAGAATATACGCCACAGGTCCTCAGAGACAATCCGATGGCTTTCTGACACTTGACCCTCGACCTTCAACTGTGCAGCTTTGCGTTAGATCAGTAGTTAGTGCCACTGTTTATACAGAGAGATGATGCTGGTGCCATCACTTGTCTTGTGGTAGCGTCTTTTGTCTGAATGCTGTGGGCAGTCATACGCAAATGCCATCAGTTTTTGCCCTGTTTGCTGTTTGATGACACTTCCTCAGCTCACTGAGATTCTATGAATAGCAAAAAGAAATGCAAGCTGTAAAATTTCGCCGATAGTTGCTGTCACGTTAGCATGTCAGGGGTGACTGCAGCAGTGAACTGTGTGGTTTGGATAAGTTGTGTTTGTGTGTACATGTGTGATGCGTGCACGTGTGTCTGGTGTCACTAGTTTATAGGTAACGGTAATAGATAAGGCAATCCCTGAACCGGCCCGGAGGGTTCCAGTAGGTTGAGGCTCCCAGATTTCAAGACATTCGGCACATGAATGCGGTAAGGTGGTCAGTTGTACGCACCGGCCGCCTTTACCCCTCAGGAAATATTCCTGGTACTCATTTCTGTTAGAGACTGAGTCAACCCCTGGGCCATAGTGCGACCAGAAGGATTATGAACATGAAAAATTCCAATTACACTATCTGGAATCAAACCCGCGACCTTCCGGCTTGTAGCGCAGTGCCTGAACCAACTGCGCCACCACGTGCCCCATTTCTAACTTATCGAATGTTTTCGGAGAGAATTTCAAAAACAGGGTCGTAACTAAGGAAGACGTACCAAACTCCGCAGAATGTGTCTGTATGCATTGCAGCCTGTCAGTGTCTCTGGTCTTCCTTTAAGTTCCGACGTAAGTGTTATCTGCCAGTTTTAAATTTCCCTCACCGGTCTGACACGCAGTTACCATCTTCTGGGATATGACGTGACGTCAATGTGTCATCATTCTTCTTGGAACCCTAGCCCGCAGAATATAAGGGCACAAAATTCCTTCGAAAAGGGGGGGTGGGGACAATACCTCAATGATGCGGCGTCGTATCGCACGTGGACGGAATGCGCCATTGTCATGTGTCCATCAGGAGTGTCCAAATCGCGTCTCGAAACTTTATGTTAACGCGCCCTGCGGCCACATTCGTAAACTGTATAACTCTATGCAGCAGAGTTCTTTTTGAAAAGCTAACAGTTCCTCAGCTAGTCAAGAAATTTCCTGCATTTTATGGAACCCTTAAGTTTAATAAACAAGTATGCCGTTTAATTACCTCCTAATGTTCATGGCGTTTGAAACTGGTATGAAATGGTATTTATTTTAATCTGAAGTGTTATACGCTAATTAGATTGCCTGTATATTGTTTCAAATACATTTTCATAAGTACAGGAATTACTGGCAATAATGCGAGTCGTAAAGACGCAGGCTTCACACACTGACGTGCCACTTCCCGTGTGTTCAAGTGGATATAAAATATTGTTCAGCCGTTTGTAAGCTGAATCAGCACGTCGGTGATTTTTTTACATAGCCTATTTCAGACGAGGAGACGATTGCATTTTTTTTTGTATCGCCGTTAGAATTTGATTGGGTATTTGGCCGTTGTATTTAACCAGTATATGCGTCGGCCTTTAGGTTTCATTTGCTTTAATAGGAAGTGAAACATAATTCAATATATTAATGTAGTACAGATTATGTATTTGAATACAGAATACAATTGCATAAACATCATAAGCAATCATGTATGAAAATATTTCATTCCAGGTTGGAATCGCGATACGGTATTCGTCAGTTTTGAGGAAGGGTTTCAACGGTAAGTAACTTTTCAATAGACATTTCAAACTCAAAGGCACTCGTCTCAGGCACTAGTGGCTCTGCTGTCTATATTTCAGTCTAACATCATTAACCCCATGTACATTGAACAGCTGAGAGAAAAGGTTCCTCCCCCTAGTCACAATACTGTGGCAGTCTACAACCACATCACCCTTCTCATCCCATACTCTTATCAGTTCTAGGCCTGTAACCCCTATAGCAGTTCCCTACTTCAGAAGTGTCATGCCTGGTCTGTACTCCTCTCCATCATACTCTTCAAACCGTACCACTCTGTCGTCAGGGTTTGTTGAGTACCTGCAGGTCCCAAGGTGCAAACTCAAAATTTGACTACATACAAACTTCGATACACAGCAGCAGCATAAAGACCCGTACCTTTCCACGAGAGAAACGTCTTTACATGTGGCCACCTTGCTCAAGAAAATCTTACCTAAGGAGCACACCTCCTCCACAACACGCCCTCCTTGATAATTGCTATTAAGCAGGGTGGCTGTCGACAGAAGAATACGAGGCTGCAGCTCCCTGGGACAATTCTCCAACTGCTGCATAATATGACGCATTGGTTGGCCATTTGCAGCGTCGTTTATAAATCGCATTTGGACGCGTTCTTATGGCAGTTTTCAATACTCATGACGCAGTATTGCCTTTTTTTCAGGCAGAGAGTGTTAGTAGTCACCATGGGTCAAAGTTAATAGCGAACGTAATGTCAGCCTTGGTCTCGATCGGGTCGGTTAACTGTCATCGTTGGACTGTAAGTTTCATACGCATGTCATCGCAATTTCATTTTTGAATCTTTGGGGTTTATTGTGAACGTTAAGTTTGTTACTGAAGTTTGAGCCTAAGCAAAATCATATTACGTACATGCATAAATAAAGAAATAAATGTATGTATATGTTGCGTTCTTTGCAGGCTTTACGCGCCTAGGCCACGTGCTGCATTGTGTGTTTTTCTGTGCGACGTTGAGATTACTTTTTTCTGTGGAAGTTGGGGTTGTATTGTGAACGGTAAGTTCGTTACGTATGTCTTCACCATAACCTAAATCTTGTTCTATATGTAATTATACGAGTGCTGCGCTCCTATCAGGGAATAGCCATTTGTAGGCCACGTGCTGTGTTAAAGTGCATTTGTGTGTGCTGGAAATATCAGTTTTATTGTGGAAGTTTCGGTTTTATTGTAAATGTTAAGTTTGTAATGCATATGTTGAACGTAACCGGAACCATTTTATTGTGTATTTAATTATTTAAACAAATTTGTGTTTTGTTTGCAATGCACTAGATGATCTGTACTTGTGAGTACTCTGAAACGACAGCAGTACACGGGCGAGGGATTACTGTTCCCCCGTTCCCTGTTAAGCATAGCAGCATTGAAGCCAAAGGAGAAGTATATGAAATTTAAGGAAATAATTTTAAAGTGCCCTTTTGAGTTAGTTATAAAGTTATAAATTGTAACGTGTGTGTTTTTCATATCCTTTCGAGGTTAAGTGTTGTTCTTCAGGAATACAGCTGGTGTGCTGTAGTGTGGCCATTTTGAATTACCTCTTGGGCATGTGGAAGTTTGGTCCTGGTTATTTTAAATGGAAAAAGTTTATTTCCTGCACTCGATAAATTGTAAGTGATGGGGCCAATTAAAAGGAAATGCTATAAACAATTTTGTTTCCTTTACAGTTTGTAATTTCTGAAATGGCCATAGTTTTTCTTGCTTGGGGCACCAAAAAGACTTTCGATGCTGTGCAGTGGGATTGCATGTTCGAATCTCACTGGGTCGATCCGTCTCTTTTGTGAGTGTTGTGTGTTGTCAGGTAGGGGTCACTGCATCGGGCTGATCACTCAACCAGAGGAGTCCTACCAAACGTAGTGTGTCAGAGTATAACAACAGCCTCAGTATTGAGTAGGCCCTGGCCTACTGGGGACTGTTGCACCACAAAAAATAATTATTTTAATATTCTGTGTCCACCTCCATGTTAGCTTGATGTTGATAAAAGTCTGTGAATTATGTTGATAACACTCTTAATTATAGAGGCTTTTGACTAATGGCACTGTGTTATTGTGGTCAATTCCTATGCCAGCACAAGTGGCACTGGGACAGATTTTCCATTCAATACTTTGGTTTGCCTGTATCAGTATAATTCTTTTGGTGCTCAGTACTGCTGTGTTACTGGTACTGTATAGCCTCAGAAACTGTTGGTGTCATTACACAGGACAGTTTAAAAGAAAAGATTGCTTTGGGAGGAAGATATGGGCTAGCATGTGTAATGGCCAGAAATGGACTGTACTTTATAGGAAGAACTGGAGTAAGAATGGTGATGTGAAGTTGCAGGAATCACGTAGTGGGTAGGAAATGTAGGAATCAAAAGGACAGATGTAGAGTGGGTAGTTAGAAAGAATAAATGTGTGTGGTCTAGGGATTCCTGTGGAATGCAAGTGTCTGGTGAAGATCCGTGTGAATGTGAGGTTATTGGTGCAATACATGGAAATGACAGCGGTGTGACGGGAGCTTTATACATGTATATAGTATTTTCATTTCAGTTGGGAGTCTAAAGCAGACAGTGTTAAATGTTTAGGGCTGTCCAAAATAGATAGGTTTAGTCTCCTTCAAGAATGTGTGATTTAATTTTAGAAACTCTTGAACCAAGGAGAGCAAACATGTCAGAAGTGTTGTATTCTTTGTGGGTTTACAGACTTGTTAATGTTCTGTGGCATTTGATAATGCACAGAATGGCACAATAATGTGCACTGTTTACCATGTAGTATCAGACTGACAAAATCAAGGAGGCTGTGATGGGGAAGGTCAGTAGCATGCATGAGAGAGTTCACAAATGTATAAAAGTACTTAGGTCCATAAAATGGATGGTACGAGACTTGTTGGGGAGATGTGATGTTGAATGGATAAAACTGACTTGGGACCAGCTGCAATGTTGATGAACACAAAAGGAACCTTCTTGGAACTTCCTTGACTCACTGAGCAGCTGCTGGCTGTGCAAGAAGGACTGTGCTGTGTGTTGGGTAACATGAAAGGGAGTGGGGATAGCTGAGTGAAATAAGTGACTGAGCTGTGGGCAAAATGACAAAGGAATCACAGTTTGTTTCACGGCAGGGGAATAACATTTTTCTTCTCCCCAGAACACCCATACCAGCCCTCTGAGGCCCACCTAGCCTTCTGTTCAGTTGGTACTTGGGGTAAAGTGGCTGGGCCATGAAGCCAACCACTCATATCTGTCGAGTGCCAGGGTTAAGAATGTGTGGAGTTATACCTCCACCTCCCACTATACATTAATCATGTGGTACTTAATTAAACATAACGACAGCTGTTTGTACATGAAACATTTTCATGTCACAGGGTTGTGTTACTTGGCACAAACTGGTGAGAACAGTAGGCAGTTAATTGTCATGTAAAATGTTGTCTTTCTTGTTGACAGAAGTGACAGAATGCCGTACATAGCGATGGGAAGTGAGAATTTGGTCATTGCCTGTGCATTGCGTCTTCTGGAGACCTGAGTGACTCCAGATAGAAGAATAAGAAGAAGGAAAGGGTGATGAGGAGCCTGCTGCCTTCATCTTCTGCCCTTTGGAAGTAGTTCTACCAGTCTGCATGCTGTAACATGCAAGAAGACAGCAATCATCATGAGAATGTTGGGCTTTGCAAGATGCAGGAAGTTACTGTCTATGAATTGTGTCATCCACAGCGGACTGTTAAGGTACGTGTGTCATGTTAAGTTGTGGCGAATGTTGCTAGCAAACTGAATTGCTGTGTATCATCTGGTTTGTCTTGAATGTAGAAAATGTACAAGTAAGTACATGTGCAAACGTAGGATCGTTACGACTTTGGTGTGAGGTTAATAGGTAGGGTAATTACATTAAGTAACACAATAACACAACTATGTATCTAATTGATGCTTATTAGAAAATGATAAAAAGTACATGTTTTGGCCAACATTGGCCATCATCAGGTTTTATCATCCAAAAAAATTGTATGCTGTTAGAGTGTTTATATAAAGCATGTAGCCATGTATCAATGTTGAGATCTCATCATCAAGGATTTTAAGTTAAACATGGCATATAGCCTGGGTATGGAGCCTAGTGATGTGGGTAGTGAGCAAGTTTGGGGGGGGGGCATTATGTTGTGGGTTGGTGTCCAGTTTTTTTCCCATTGTAAATGCCATTGCGGGTTACCCAACATAATGTCTCTCCTTTGTAGGTAACTGTCGTCAATGGGGTGTTTGCTTCTTGGGTTCGTAGTGTGTCTGCTGTGTGGGTGTAAGTGGGCTGCCAGCTGAGATGATGGTCATTTGCTGTTATACATGCAGGTGTGTGTATCAGATGTCCAGGTTAGCACAACACAAAGGGGTCTTGGCCTCACATTAGATAAGGCAGTTTATAGGTTGGTGGAAGAGTGGTCTATGTCTGCACATATACTGCACATATCCTCTCCAGTGCAGAGCCGTCCATTATTTCCCGAGTGTTCTCCCAGACCTGGAAAAAAAATCGGAAATCTATAATTTACACTCACCATAGAAGTAACTTGGTTCTAACCACATCAGGAACTTCCTGTAGTGGCAGTACTAAAAGTCACAGCAACTCACCATCACACACTGACACAGAACCTGATGGCTCACGGAATTCTCGGACTGGTCCTAGGGTTCATGTGGTACAACAAGATTGTTGAAGACCAGCCAAGACAAAGGTCAAATTTTGGGTGATTTATATAGTGCTGTGCTGCAGCTCAATGAGAAGGAACTGTATATTCAGAGGCCTGGTTCAATCGTACACAAGTGAGTGTGGGATTTGTGGTGGCCAAAGTGTCATTCCACTGTTTGTCTGTACTAATTCACTCATCTGTCACTGACGCCATGTAACGTTAACAACGGATGGCGATGTTTAATAATGCACAAGAACAGTGCATTAGACAAGCTGCCAGTGAATCTTCCGTTGAAGTAACAGATGACCAGCACTTTGTGTAGACTGAAGTTAGACTAAGGATTGAGGGTTCCCTCACCACACCTGATCACTGTAGCAAGTAAAAGTAGCCTGTGCAGTAAATATGTGTGCATGTGAGACCGTATTTATGGGGTAGGCCTGTGTTAGTTGGGAATTCGAAATCAAACCAATTTGAATTTGCATGCTTATTCATTAGCCCTTACTGATGCAGGCAGTGGCTGTGGCTTCTTCTTTCCCAAAATAAGTTAATTTAAAGTCCATTGGACATTTATGATCTGACTGTTGCACATATGCATACAGCCATTTTGTTTGACTGTCACATGTTGATGGGTTTATTTGGACAGTTATTGTGCTTTGTATTTAAACTGTGCAGTAGTATTTCTCTTGGTACTGAATTAGGTACAGTTGTTCCTATGCAGTGTATGAAGGAATGTACAGACAGTTGAGGTATTACTGTATATGTTACTCATACAGTTCAACCTCCTCTTCCCCCCACCCAAGATAAAATTCACTGCACCCATAAGTTGCACAAATGGGTGGACAAAGATATACCTTGAACATAGTGGGGGAAAAAGCCTCTCCCTGCCAGGGATCAGTCTTCACTTATTCTGTGTGTCTTTTTCATTGTCCATTATCCCTGCTTTTTAAATATAAAGTTGTGTTTTCTTTTTTTGATGAAATAAGGTAGAGACTGTTACTCTGTTGGGCCACTTCAGACAAAAAATTTTCGGGTCCTGTAGCATTTAAGACTGTTTCTATCAATGGTCCAACAGAGCAGCATTTGTTAACAGTCAAATGCTAAATGGTTCCATAAAATTCAGGCTTTTTTCTTGACTATCTGTGGAGATACTGGCCTCTGAAGCCTCAGTTTGTTGAATCTGTTACTGCATTATGAGAAAAGTATTTCAGACTGGTTGTGTTGTGATACCAGTTAATCTGTTTTGACAAGCTTTATCAAAGTTAATGTTATCTTCACTGATTGCTTAAATAGCACAGGTTTTTTTGTCATGTCATGTACTGATCAGTCCATAAGTACAGTCTTGTGTCCGGTATTTTGCAACCATAAGATGGGACAAGTGCAAGTGTGAAGTATTTGTTAACCCACTAACAAAGTTGTCACAATTCAGACAATTTGTATCCTCAGAAACCCCACTGTGAAACTCTGGATACAGGGGCAGTTTTTCCATAAGGGCTGCAGTGCTGCACATACCCAGAAATTTTGACAAAAATTAAATATCTGATTACGAGTGTTCATATGCTTGGCCGCTGCAATTCTGATGTTGAATGCTGTCACGATATGCTGAGTCACTTCCTCTAAGATTGATTTCTCTATCCTGCATATTGTATGTCTTGGTGTTTTGAGAGTTATTTTTTCAATTATGAGGAATGGTTTAAAAAAAGTCACACTGTATAGTGACTTTGACAGGTCAGGGGTTTGTCGTATACTGAACAGTGGCTCATCTGCCAGTAGTGTGCAGAATGAAACAGATGTTGTTAAGATCTACGTCCTTTAATTGAAGACTTGCTTATGTGTCGACTGTCTGACAAAATGCTGTGAAAACAATATAGTGTGCTGTGCTGTATATGGGTTGTATTTGCATTCAGTGAAAACTAAGGCTCTGATAACGTGACAGCATGGTGTTGGGTGAGTGGTCCGTGGTGTTTGGAAGGATCGTAGTGACTTCATCTCCAGTGTCTAGTGGTGTGTGTCTAGACCCAGAAGAAGAAGGCACTAGTCACACACCAACAACACACTGTCCTGTCCCTAAGGGCCTGAGCCTAACCACAAGTGCATTCCATAACTTGGATTTACCTTCAGTATATATTTTACCTCCCTTGTCATATTTGTAACAGACAGCAGCACAATGGGCTGTGTTGACACAGTATCTGTAACAGACTGCAGCACTATGGGCTGTGTTTACACAGTATCTGTAACAGAGAACAACACTATGGGCTGTGTTGACAAAGTATCTGTAACAAACAGCAGCACTATGGGCTGTGTTAACACAGTATCTGTAACATTTAACTTCACTGTGGGGTGCGCTGACAGTATCTGTAACAGACAGCAGCACTATGCTCTGCGTTGAG
>Ga0136643_10006961_pt1 | contig 16280 bp, 7 predicted proteins | sample TergutLab28metaG_FD_96883 | JGI IMG/M metagenome (GOLD analysis project Ga0136643, IMG submission 96883) | Labiotermes labralis P1 segment gut microbial communities from Petit-Saut dam, French Guiana - Lab288 P1 (version 3) (version 3) | ecosystem: Host-associated > Arthropoda: Insects >... | reverse complement strand
TGTATGTGTGTACATACGTATGTATGTACGTATGTACATACGTATGTATGTATGTACATATGTATGTTTGTGTGTATGTATTTATGTATGTGTGTTATGTATGTATGTACGTGTGTGTATGTATGTATGTACGTACGTAAGTACGTATGTATGTGTATATATATATATATATATGTATGTGTGTATGTATGTATGTATTTATGTATGTGTGTTATGTATGTATGTACTTGTGTGTATGTATGTATTATGTATGTATGTATGTACATGTGTGTATGTATTTATGTATGTGTGTATGTATGTATATATGTACTTACTGATGTATGTAGTGTGCGAGGGGTGCAAAATTCGATATGGAGGATGGAACAATACCTCTGTGCCGAAAATTGACTGTGCACTCTTAAGCCACGCAAAGAGAGAGGATAATATCTGCACTAAAATTACGGAAGCAGAGTTGTTCCTGTGCACACCATAAGGGCAGAGGGCTGTAGGTTAGGTGAAGGTACAGCTTATTTCGTTAGTAAGATCGGCACTAAATGGAGCTCAGCGGTCAGCTTCACACCCAAACAAGTCTGCTTCATCTAACGTTAGGTTGGGTGGTGACAGTACCAGTCTGAGTGCTAGGGAGAAGAGATGAATCTTTTGTTCATTTCCAGAATCGAAACCAGATCGTCTAACCCGTAGCCTAGTCTTTATGATTTCCTGGTTTCACAGGCATTTTACTACAAAATTCTTGAATGGTATTGCGAATTGGAAGTGTTTAATCGATTCATTTAATACTGAATTTCTGTTCAGCACCTCTAACTTTATTGATTAATTGATTTATTCCTACTTTCTGTATTGTATGTTAAATGTAATACAATTCGCTCACAATTGAACATTAACAGTAAACTTAATGAAAAGAATGAAAACTTTAATTTTGTGTACGCTAAAATCACGATAAAAGTATTCTTGATTTAAAACGTTCGCCGTGTTGTGAATGTTGTGTTCTTTCTTTTGGGTGATTCCTCGGCGTCATAATTTTATGCACCGAAGTTTCGGGTTGATTGCTAGGATATTTATAAAGGTAAAGTCTGCTAAACCTTTACTTGTATAATTACCCGAGCAATCTCTTCTTCTTCTAGTCTTAGTAATTAACCAACTTAATGCACAAATTCTTTTTTTATAATAAACTTATTATAAAAAAAGAATTTGTGCATTAAAGTTGGTTAATTACTAAGATTATACTGAGATGCACGGTCAGCAAAATATCGAAGTCTTATTCTTCTAGTTTACACCACCTATGAAGATGCAAGAGAGTGTCCCGAAACGTCGGCACATAAAATTCTGATGCCGGGGAATCACCCAAATGAGAGAATACAATACAGTGTAATTAGCTGGACAAATGTTTGTTTTTGTTTATTTGAAGAGTAAAATAAAAAATGGAGCTATCAGCACAGGCCGACTGTCTTGTACGAAAAGCGGTAAGAATCAGAATGCGAAGTAAAAAGTAAATTATTTAATTTTGCGCACACACCGAAAAACCATACAATAATAAATAACAGTGGGTGACTGTTAGCACAGGAGACGCCTTCTGGAGAAGATGAAGTTATTGCAATACCTTCACGAGGCAGACGTAACCCGTCAGGCGCCGTCGGGTGATGGAACGACAGGAAAGAATTGCCCCCCCTACTGTCATCCTGCGAAGTGGTTAGTACCGAGGTAGGCCGCATATAGGCGCGTGACACATGGAACTGAACAGTAATGCCATTGGTTGAAGTTTGCGACATTCCTACCTACATTGTTGCTCCAAATATCTAGTTATGCCACAAGGTACGGGAATTAGAGTCTGACGCACAATGACGGATAGTTAGGATTGGTAGGAGCCTGTACTTTGTTCATAGTTTCATATTTGAGTAATACAGCACAACGCTTTGAGGAATGGTTCGTTCCGCAGATTTTTTTTTGTATGGTCTATTTTATGACGTCAGTAGCTAAGAATGTACCGTTGAATCGTAGGGCGACTGGTGAATGGGAAGTGGGCTTCAGCCAATTAAGCGCTATTGAGGAACTTGCTTGAATGTTCTGAAGAAGGCCACGAAATATCCCAGTCAAGGTAGTCGACTATCCGGCCGAGTTCGAAACAGATGTCTGAAGAATGCATGTCTAGGGATTTACTGCTAGGTCAGAATGAAACTTGTGTTTTCTTGGAATACGAGTCGGCGGAATAAGACCAGAAATATAATAATCCTTACTGTTTTGTACTAGCGTCAGAATTCATTAGAATCGATGGGCTGTATAGGCTGATAGATAATACTGATTTTTGTGTTAGTATAATTTGTGGTTTTCTAGTTCCTGTGCGCACAAAAATTTGCATTGCAATTTGAGGAGCTATTTTTCTTTTCATTGTTGGTTTTCTCCCTAGTAATGTACGAAAAGTTCTCTCCGTTTTTTCTGGAAGAAAATCGCGTGATGCAAAAGTCAACATTCGGACATTTAAAAACACAATTCCGTACTTCGCGGTCCACGCCAGTCGCTCCGGGTAAACGCGGAGTACCTCGAATACGCCACGACCAATTCGTTACATTTAATCTCTCATCAATCAGCCTCTTAATTAAGCAGTGTGTATTATTGTGTACCAAGAGCGTTGTTAAATGGCTGTAAGAGGTGTGTATTGTAATAAGCAATGCAGTGTTTGTTATGGAATGAAATGATTTCTTTACGGACTTTCGAATGTGAGTGAAGGGAGAAGAGATCACAGATTGTTTCTACTTATGCCACGGATATTAGGTTTAGTTATGTGACATCCTTAGGAAAATTTTGAAATTATTCCAACTAAAAAAATATCATAAAATACGAGTATTACAAAAATAAGTTTTGCTTTAACTCAAAATGTCGCGTTTTCTTCAAATGTCCTATTATGTTCCTCCCCTTTCCTAAATGCAAAATTAATCCTTTCACTTGGGGCACTGACAAGGTGTAGTCCTATTTCATGGATGATATGTTTTATATATAAAAGAATGTCATCAGATATTCACATGTATCCTGCTGCTGGGTGCGAATTGTGCCTTTCGTTTGAATACCTCACACGTAACGCTACTGTAATATGTGTGTGTGCGTGTGTGTGTGTGTGTGAAGGAGTTAGTTTCAGTAAACACATGTCGCATTTTTCTGCAGATAGGAAAGCAATATCAAATACTGCTACAACAGGCACTCATTAGGTTTACTGAAGTTGTCATCGTCATTAACCTTTTGGCGCCGGAATTATTTTTTTTTTTTAATTTTAGCACATCCTGTACATAAAATGTGAATAACACAGGAACCAAATACGTTAGAATTATGAAACAAACTGCATTTTGAAGAGAAAAAAACTGAGAGTATATACAATGTTTAAAATATTCAGTACCTATATTTGTTGAATAAATATATAAAATGCAACTTTAGAGGTTAGCGGTGCGGTACGACCACTGTAGTTGACATTAGGCGTCTAAAGGTTGAGATGGATGTGGAGGAGACAGAGGGAACAAGATGGAGAGAGATCAGTGACAAGCGAATTTTCGGTTCCATGAATTCGGGCGCTTTCAGAATGGTGTATGAATTTAGCAGTTTCTTTGAACAAAACATACGAACTAGCGTAGCTGTAACAGATACAGAGTGCAGATGCATTTATAGACCTGAAACAACGTAACTAGCAAGGATAAATACAGGTCCATTGAAATATAAAAATATCTTTTTACAGCCGGTTATAATGTAGTTGTGTATTCATATTTTTTCTGCCGTGGCGCCACAGCCCCTAAGAGGACCAGACCACCTCATTATCGATGCTTCACGATCAAACTCAGACACACCGCACTCGGTAGGGCTCCTCTGGATTAGTTATTTGCCCGACGCAGAGACTTCTGTTTGACAACACGCAACACTTTACTTACAAGAAACAAACATCCATGACCCGGCAGGACTCGAACCCGCAATCCCAGCAGACGAGCGGCCGTAGACCCGTGCCTTAGACCGCGCGACCACTGGGATAGGCAAATATTTATAATGTGTGAATTAAATGAAGTCATTCATCCGTTTTTTCTCTGTTCTGACCGTTACAGCGCGTCTCCAATATTACGGGCATGTGAATGAAATTTGACATGTAGCACAGTGCTTCGGTTGCAGTACCACGACGGAAATCTAGGGAAAGCAGAGATTTCCGAAACTTGTTACAAAATTCATCTTTCATATAATTTTTTGAATTCTTAATAATCGCAGCCGATTGGGTCAGGCTTCGAAATGAAGAAACGCGAAGTGTAGTAATTTTTGTGTAATATGAAATTATCACACAAGGTATTAATACACGTAACATTTCTCACATGTCAGCAGGTATTGTGAACTGGTAATGTTAGGCGACTTCGGAAAACTTAAGGTCGGATTTAAGTCAATTAGTAAAACGCGATATTTTGAGTCTTCTGTCGTTCTTTATGTGTTTATATATATATATATATATATATATACATAGATATATAGTATATACACACGTACATTAGGTATGCTAGATGTAGCTCCGATTAAGAGAAAGCCAAGGGACGTGTAAAATGAATGAGGCAGTGAGTGTTTCAGTAGGTGAGTTGAAGCCTACATAAACATTGTAGGGAAGTGATAAGGAATGTAATTATGGAAAAAGGAAATAACGTGTTGTACAGAGAGAGGAATCTTTTAGACTGTAATTAAGAGTGGTTGACCACGTCAGAAGAATGGAATCTTACAGAATACCCCAAAGCGTCGTCGGAATAAATTATATGTAGCCTGTTGGTGCGTAAAGTAAGATAGGTCATCTCGGTACATACTGTATATCTGTTCCGTGAAAAATGCCTAATTAGGTAAGCGGGTGATTGGGTGGGTGGGTGGGTGAGTAAGTGTTTGGCTGTGTAAGGGAGTGGGTAAGAACTGTTTGAATATTTTGGCCAACAAATCTTCCAACTTCCGATCAGTAAATGTGGCTTGGCAAACAAATCGCTAACTCGCGCGTATGATTAAGCGTTCTGCGCGAACTAACGCATTCCAGACACGACCTTTGCTAGCAGAGTTCATACCAATGCGAATGCCGTTAATTTAACCACTGATGTTCTGGCGGAGTATTCTCAATTGCAGACATGATTTGTTGCATCATTATGAAACTGGATAATTGTTACTTACTCTTTGCTTAATGATATGAAGAAAATGTTCAGATAAGCCAGCTGTGCTGTAGCGATTCTCTGAGTATCTGTGTTTGACTATGTGACCAATAGGTAAGCCAGCGTTATTCTCTATCTTAAATGGCATTTCAGGAATTGAAAGTATTTACGTTCCCAGGTATGTTCTGTTGCTTTCACCTTAGATATTATTAATAGAACTTTCGATCGGAACGCGAAACCTTGGAGTGCTACATACGCAAGCTGCTTCAGCGCTGGGGTGAAATTTATAGTTAGCGTAGTTAGCGTAAATCATGTGGAGAAGTTCGTCGATTTAATGCCGCAAATTTGTGCATATTTTTACACTTAAAAAATAAAAAAAAAATCTGAGGTAATTTTCATGTAGCATTATAATTGTATGAATTTGTAACAACTGTAATAGTCTTAAGTGGTTGCGGGATGTTTTGGACTCGGATGTGAAGTTCATTGTTCAATAAAATATGGGGAATTTTTCGACTAGCCAAGAAACTGAGATATTATCACAAACTCCTTTTCATGGCTTGCATGAAGTAGGTGTAACAATAGATAGAAGTTAATAGGGTTGCAAATTAATAGAAGGTGAAAATTGGGAATCACCTTTTCTGTTAATAAGCTGCAGAGCCGTGGTCACAAGACAGCCCTAAATGTCGTGTTGTTTTGTTAATACGATGATGAAAACTAGAGCGCCCAATATGTAATGTTGTATTGATAGTAAACAATATAATGATGACAACTAAGGAGCCCGACATGTTCTGTTGTTTTGTCAATAAGCTATATGATGATGACAGCTAGGGAGTCCGACATGTTTTGTTGTTTTGTTAAAAATCTATACAGTGATGGTAAGTACAGCCCCCGACATGTTGTGTTATTTTGTTAATAAGCTGTACAGTGATTATAACTAGTGCGCCCGACTTGTGTTGATTTTTTAGTAAACTGTACAGTGTTGATCGCCACAGAGCCCGATGTAGTGACTTGTTTTGACAATAAATCGCCATCACTTTCCAGGTTCGAGAGACTCACACGGAGCCTTTCAGTCAGCTGCACGTGTTCCTAGGATTGCTCGCCTACCTCCTATGATTTATTCTTCAGGCTGTCAGATGCACGTAGAGCCACGCTGACGGTTGCAAGCAATCAGACTTAAATTGAATAATCATTAGTTTCAAAAGACAATTCGTACTTCATATTGGAATACTCTGTATATGCAAACTCAAGTGTGATATGACACATGGCGATGTTTGAGTCGCTTGCTGAAGTTATATTTCGTGACGTGTCCACGATTTCAATAACAAGAGTTCATCTTACCTCTCTTTTTCTTATTATTATCGCTGAGTCATATTACTGAAATCTTTTTGAATTCCAAACTAACACGTAGAAAATGCGAAGGGGTTTGCATAACAAAAGAATAAATTTTTCGGTATGTAATCTCGACCGGGACACGCTATATTCTGAATTTGTCATGGTTCTACTCAGTCCCTGTAGGCATATTTAGTGACAGTACATCGAATTGACCACGATCGCTTCCTTCAAATAATTTTCAACTCATTAATAAGTGATCTATCATTACACGATATATACGCTTTGTTAGTGTCTGTGTCTTTGAATAAAACCGAAAAATGTGGAAAACAGTGCTTCCGATTTGGTGAGTCAATTAAATAATTAATCCATCGAAGTTACACTTTAATATAACAGATTTCGAAGTAGCTGCAAAAATATTTGGGAGTCAGTGGATGATTTTTTCTTATTATAATTATTCAGCAATTTGTATTTGGAATAAAGATAATTATGGGAATCACAGTCATTAAAATAAGTTTATTTTGCTTCATGTAGGAGAATCTATCTGGTGAGTCTGTAGCCCTTCAGCTGCTGTCATTTTTTTTTTTTTGCTCGTGGTTGCATCCGATGCTGCGTCGTCGTTGACACAAGGTCACCTCATGGGACTGCATCCCGAATAGCTGAATCCAGTGAACACCCTCTCCCATTGCTTTTTAAAAGGCATTACGCTGCGTGCTGTTGTGAGTAAAGAATGAACAGTTTTGTTCTGTACAAGGTGAGTTATTTATTCGTCAACAGAGAAAACATAAATTTGCCAAGGAGGACTTTGTCACACTATGTTACTGCAGTTGGAGAATAGTTTTGTTGATGGGGTATAAATACGTAGCATGTGTTAATCTTTATATTTGCACCGTGCATCAATGACATTCAAACACTTTATTATGCAACTAATATACAAATATATAGTAACTATAACACACGATAGAGCCATTTTCGTAATTTTAGCGAAGTACTGTACAAGGCTACCTGATGATGGATCCTCTGTGATCCGAAACATGTCGGAGCAATTTTAAATATTTTATAATTTTAATTGTATCTACGAATTATATATTGGTGCATTAGTTGGATAATAAGGGGACCGCGGTAGCACAATATTTAAGGTGCTGTGCTACAAATCAGAAGATCGCTGGTTCGATCCCAGCTGGTGTCATTGGAACTTTTCATTGATATAAAATTCTTCCGATCGCGCTGTGGCCCTGGGGTCGTCTCAGCCTTTAACATAAATGAGTACCAGGAGTATTTCCTGGGGGTTAAGGTGGCCGGTGCGTAAGACCGACAACTTACCACCATCCTGTGCCGTTGTTACGAAATCAGGGAGCTTTAACTTCCTGGAACCCTCTGGGCCTGTCCAGGCCTGTAATGGGACTGCTTTACCTTTACCTAGTTGGATAATAAAGTGTTTGAACGCAGTATGTGTGTTACACGACAATACCTATGGCTAAAACTTTGTCCGACGTGATGACAAAAATCGTTAAATTACATGTCAAGCTTTCACATGCTTTATTATTAGGTCACGTAGCCTGTGATATTTTAATATCCGATAGCATAAGCAGTCGACAGCCATGTCTGTCCGCGTCTTCCACATCAACAATTAGAACATTTAAATATTAAACAAAGTGACTTATTTCAAATCGGCTTGAATTTCTGTTCTGTTGTCCATCCGTCCAAATAAAAATGAATTCCTTTTGCTGTATGACAGTGAACGTTTGCATTTGTTAAGATCGACTGGAATAAAGCGCATCCACAGTCCCATGAACTTTGACCTTCTTTCAACTTTGATCATCAGTACTCCAGTAACTTTTCGTTCCATTGCATGAATGCAAACATTTCGAAACATGTTTATAGCCTTTCCTTGTGACACAAGATATCAAACTCCTTTGACGATATGTTACTTTATAACCGCGTTCGAAATGGTTGTAATAAAATGAAATGGGAAAATATATCGTTCCTTTTCTGTTTCTAAAGGACTGTAGTCAAAACTTCTATATACGCATAAAAACGAGAAAGTCGTATAAAATTCAAGTGATGGTAGATGTGGGTATTTAAGATTAATTAGCTTTCGACCATCATTTTGCCGTTTAACGTTTTGTGGCGTTTTACCTGTCGATAGGCCTACAGTACGTAAATAATTTTGGGCTCGATCAGGCGACTCATAGTAATGTAATGTTTCCATTTATGTTGCGAAACTTTTAAACTTTTATGCTCTTCATTTCGTATCTTATTCCTGGCAGGACTACCACCAACATTAGATAAAAGTTCCTATCGCTTCGAACCATCTCTGTCCCATCACTGAACCAGAGCGAAGTAAATGAGATGTTGTAGGACAGAAATGGCTGAAATTTGAGACTGTGTACTGTAAATTCTATAATTGTGTGAGAAAACCGTGCAACATACTATCAGGATTGGGGGCGGTTTGGGGATGGTTATAGTGCTGATGGCAGTTTAGGAAGCGTTTTATGAATATATGGTCGGTGATCAAATAAGCGTACGTGCCAAGAAATTTTTATTTCGCTTGCCACTTATGGTGTGCGTGCCATAGGTTTGTATTCTGCTGTAGGCAGTCATCGGGGCAAGAGAAATGAAACACGTTTTGCGTTGAATGAAAAGAGCCCCCTGTCCGGTTTCCTTCTACTTATTCAATGAAGGTGTCTTTAAAAATTTTCTCATAACTGTGCATTAGGAATGAGTGATATTCCGTTTGTAGCTTTACAGATTTTTTCTGTCTATTGAACGATAAGCTAATCCTGTGGTTTATTCAACCTCTGAATTAATATATAGTAATAATACCCTCTTGCTGCTTTGCCTTCTTCCTTCCTTACTTTATAAACTTAAGTTTTAACCAACCCATTTTGCGAGGCTAATCTTGTGATTTATTCAACTGTTGTATTAATATGTAGTTATAATATACACGTCCTGTCTCTCTTCATTCATTCCTTCCTTCCTTCCTTCCTTCCTTCCTTTCTTCCTACGTTCTTTCCTCCCTTCTATCCTCCCTCCTTCCTACCCTATATAGCCTTCAATTTTAATCACAGCCATTCTGTCAGTTAAATTTACAATATACTCCTCAATTTGTCGTTGATATTAAACTGTGGTAAGTTAGAATTGTTCCGTCTTCATTTTTCTAATTTTCCAGCATGCATTCATATTCTGTTTCAGTTACGTTTGTCCGTTACGTTGGCTGTTAAGATGACTGCATTTCATTTGTCGTACTCTAATAGCTTTGGCTGAAACTAATATACTGACCTTAATGCCACGCATATTCCCGTCCGAAAGTTTTAGTGAACTGTCATATTTAATATGAGAGACACAGAAAAATACTCCTTTTTGCAACTGAGTTGTAAATAGAACAAAACTCAGGTAGGAATACCAAATAAATTTTATTTTTATTCGGAAATTTCAAATAGACGCAGCACTCAAACGACTGTCGTTAGGGTTTTTATTTCTTGTTGTGTAATGTGTTTGTTCCTAAGATGCGGAGAAATTTTCTAACTCAATTTTCGTGGTGACTGAATTTGGTTTAGGCAGATGCTGACATTACCTGAAACAAATTCGTTGAAACAAATACATTAACCTGGCGCCATGTAAGAACCCAGAAACCATCCGTCTGAGTAACGCGGGCCACTAAAACCGGACTATTTAAAGAATTGCATGATATTTTAATATTTTACTCTGTCTCGCAGTAAGTGACCAAAAAGTGTTGTAGGGAAAGAAATTGCAGAAGAACTGACCTATAAAGTAAAAAACAGATGAAGAGAGTTCTTGTGTTTCTGTCTGCATACCTCACTGTCATCTGTATGAGTCAACTGACAATCCACGGTAAGCACAAAACTCTCAGGTACAGTGGGAATAATTTGTATACTGTGTAGCACATTGCGGTTCGACAGGCTCGTACCTAATGTCTTCTTTGGTAAGTGACTGCAAATTTTTAAATCTACACACACAGCGATGGAGTAAAATTGGTTTTTATGCTTATTAAAAATTACACGAATTGTTACCCAGAAAAAATTCGTACGTTTTTAGGATAGGCAAAAACAATTTTTGTTGTTAACAAAATTTATTTTTGAAGCGCAGTAGTAAAGCCGGTCTCCTTTAAAGGTAACGCTTGAAAACTTGGCGTTTTTTTTTCCGCCTAGCACTTAATGTTTTGAGGAGGATTTTCAAAATCGACCTCTATTTTGTCCGTGAACAATATAAAATTTTTGGTTAAATGCAGGAGACGTTGTTTGTTCTTTGTGAAGTAGGAATTGTTTTATACAGTATTTAGCTCAGTTTGAATCCTGAGGTGGCCAGACACCGGCGTCTAATCCCGAAGGACCGGGTTCGGTGCCGGGCCGATTCATGTGTAGTTTGTAATAAAGGTTACAGGTTTATGTCCGAGTACTTCGGCCTTTCCTGCCAGTATCAGTCCACCAATGATACATACTCTTACTATTAGTCTTACCAGAAGGACCAGCGGTTCGATCCTGGGAATTAAAAAAAAATAGCGGTCAGGAGACTTTGGACAGGAGAGTACTTATACACTGGGCCTTCATCTGTGGATGAATCTTAACCTTGAAATTTAAAAACGTTGTTTAATGAGAGGCAAATGAAGGGAGTTTGTTCCGTGAACGTGTTGAGCAAAGTATTCAATTGCATTCTTCATGAACAATCGTCAAATCGGCTTTAGTTTCGGCTTAGAGGATGGTGCAATGTTGTTTTAAACCCTGGTTTCTTCCGACACGTGTGCAACTTGTAATGCTGGAGATAGAATAGCTCAAGAACTTTTTAGTATATGGAGGCGGCTTTAGAGTAAGAAGCTTCTCCTCTTTTTCGATCTTAATATAAGAAACAGAGTTAGTGGAAAGGAGGGTGACGTGCTACTGCGAACTGTCACGCACCGGGCTCTCTCTTTTTCCAGCCAACTTTTTATTTCTTGTAGAATTCTTGCTGCACAAGATATAGTTCCATCAAGGCAGAGTGTTCACAGCCACTGGAAGAAAAAGAAGGTGGTCTGTCTCATACGCATTGCAAAATAGCATGATCTGCCTTTATGCTTGTCAACTAACGAAGTAGTAAACTCGTAGTTGGTAAAATCTGTGAATATTTGGAATATAGAAGCTAGAATTTATAAGAATGTGCAGATAATGTATAAATAGCAATAATGTAATATTTATCGGTGAGGGGTGCAGAGAAAGTTATAAATAGAGATTACCGAATTAAAATTATAATTTTTTATGTTCTATGTGGTTGTAAATTATGTTTGCCTCAGTACGTGGTCATATACTGGGAATGTTTAAGAAAAAGTGATGACAAGACTATTTGGATTCAAGGAAAAGAAATTAATCGATGGATGCGGAAAATTACGTGAAGGAGATGTGAATAACCTTGAGGCTTACATTTGCCATATATTCTTAGTATGTTGGAATACATGGCGCTGAGATGGGCGTGGCAAATAGAACAGACGGAGCCTGTACGAGAAGCACGTGCAGCTGTAGTCGGACACCCTTAAGGAAACAGAACACGTGGCTGACGTAGTTCTGTGTGAGAGAATGGTATTTAAAACCGGCTTTAAGATAAGAAAATTAGGCGTGAGAATGGAGCTTGGTATACGGTCCCTCGAGAGGGGAGGGAATTTTGAACGTGATACTGAATCTCGAGCTCCATAAAATACAGGGAAATGTAACAATTTGCCCAACTTTTAGCATTTCGCGGAAGATTCTGTATCCCGGAGCTTGTTATGATCTGTAGAGCGTTCCGTCGAATTAGATGGAATTGTGGTTATGGATGCTGAGTGGTGACAACTACTAAGGGTGCGATCGGGACGTATTCAAGCTACTAAACCAGCTTTGATGTTTGTGTAACTGTCCATCATTGATACAATTACATAAACAGCCAACTGGATACATCAGTAATAATTTTATTAACAATTTAAATCAACTCAGCATGTTTCGGGCGATAATTTCGCCAATCCTCACGAGCGCTAGGCTGTGTTTACAGCTTGTGGTATAAAGCACCGACAGTGCTGCCTGAAGGCAACATCGTCGGTGCTTTATACCACAAGCTGTAAACACAGTCTAGCGCTCGTGAGGATTGGCGAAATTATCGCCCGAAACGTGTTGAGCTGATTTAAATTGTTAATAAAAATTATTGTTGATGCATCTAGTTGGCTGTTTATGTTATTATTACTAAACCAGCTATTTTATAAAAACATAGAGGGGCCCTTTAAAGACCTGTGTATCGATAATCCCACCTGAGATTTTCTGAGTATGAAAGAAGAATTCAAAACTTTTAATTGCGCTTTCGGATGACAGGGATGTGTGATTGAATTCTGAGTTTGCGGAAGACGTTGTGTAGCCGGTAAATTGTCAACACCAGAATGGTCTACTAGTAATTCAGTACGCCGGTTCAAACCTCAGCGTTCACATATACCCGATTTTCAGAATTAAGAAATGAACTTCAACACTGGTAAATTCTTTATCATCAAAAAGAGAAACACTTTCAAAAGCTTTTACCCCACTATGAAGAACAGCACTCCAGTTTTGTTAGATTTCTTGCTGACTGCATATTATGAAGCAACTCGTTTGAAGGAAATGGTAATCCTCCAATAATTTAGTGTTAATTAATTTATTAACCTGCCTGGAATACCGTTTAAAGTGATTCACAGAGTATGCAACCTGGAAAGCAGACGGACATCCGCTAGATATAACGATTACACTCAGTGGCTGGTGCAGATGCTTTGTTGAAGAATAAACGACCTGTTCATACAGATATGAAATGAACTGCAAAGGAATAAGTGCCGATAATTTATACCCTTTTCGTGTTCAACAATCTGAACAACTCAGTTGAAATACTGGGCCTGTAATGCCTCTTCGCAATTTGTACAAGCTTCTTTTTGGAAAGGCGTACTAGACTAAGTGGATTTTTTAATGACATGGAACAGGAAGGTGTGACGACACGGTAAATTGTGATGCAAATGATCTGGATTGCCATGTAGTAGAGCAGATAAAGATGCAAGTAGAAGATAGCATCTTGTAAGAAACAGGAACGAGAAGATGATTGGATGACGTCTTTGTGACTTCCGTCAAGGTTCGTTGGAAAAACGTAACATATCCTGTCTGCCATGTCGTCGTATCGAAATTATTTAAATGTATCTATCTTCCCTCGTTTTATACTAAAATTCTTATTTTATTTGTTATGAATTATATCGCACTTCATATTGGTGACGTGCCGGCTTAAATTTTATATACCAACCTGAGAATGCTGGCTACATTTTTAAATGTGATTTCTCGGTTCCAAGAACAAGATAATTCCCTTAAATAATCTGTGGCTGTATTCCTTTCTTTTTCACGTTCACTATTTAAAGTTGATCTCCCTCTATACGCTGTAAGCCTATAAAGTGGTCAAATTAGAATCTGTATTTACATTAAGAAGATGTGTTTATCTTGTGTGTTTTTAAAATTACGCTTCAAATTTGACTAACAATGTTGGCATAACTTTGTGCAAATCACTTTGGTTGTTTGTAGTATCATATTTGAGATTTGTAATTACATGCTGCTTTTCATTTCTTCCAAGATGGACTCGGAATAGTCTTCAAAGATCGCTGACAAATACTTAGACGATCTGCAATCATTGTCACTGGTCATATGACAGTCCCAAGGCGCTGTTATATATATTCGCAGTAAACCATTTCGTATTATGCATTATACTTAGAGTAGGCCTTATTGACGAGACTTTATGCGACTTCCCGTGGTTTCTTCTGTGGACAGTTCTATAGCAGTTTGTTTCAGACATTAGGTTTTTAAGCTGAAGCTCGTTTGTGTTGTGGTCGTCTGAGTTCTAACATCGTGCTTTTTGGCGCGTTCGTATGATGCCTAAAAACGCCTATTAGCTTCGTCATGTCTGTCTGTCCATCTATCTGCCTCTCTGTAAGCATGTATTAGCGTTCCTATAGCTGGAATTCTGTAAAATTTTATGTTGGGATTTTTATGAACATCTGTGAAGAAGCTCCAAATTTTGTTTGTAAACAGACAAATATGCCATCGTACTTGACAAACTAAGTACGTTTTATTGATGCAGGTAAAATAATCTCGCCACGCTAGAATTTTGTGCAACTCAATATCTTTAAATAGTTCGCAGTGACACGTAGGCCAACAGTATTCTCAGAATGCATTGTTGCCTTTCCATTGCAATAACTCCCAAGTGAACGCGCCATAATGTTAAGTCATACGTATATTGTCTTGTTAATCCTGGAAACAGCCAAATAATTTGCACCCTGAATAATTATTTTTTTCCTCCTTAATGTTTTCGCTTCTGCCGCTGTATAAACCTGCTATTTTGTACAAAGAACCGCTTAAAATTAGCGTGCCAATTTCATATAAGTTTATCATTTAATATGGCCACTGCGCTTCTATTGGTGACTCATAAAAGTAAAACTTTTTATGCATATTTAACCTTTTAAAGCCTACCGTTCACTTTACGTACCACAAGGTTTAACATTTAAAAAAATATTCGTTGTGATCACATGGAGTTTGTGTGTTTTTGTACGGATCTCGGAACAAACAGCAAATTTTGCCTTACAGAACATTAAAAGGTTGGATTTTATAACAGAGGGGGAGAGTGCTTACAGCGCGGTACGGACTGAGTCCTAATATAACAGAGATATGTTTAGTCTTTGAAAAGTTAAATACACTATGATGATAATTCGGGTCTGTGCTAATGTCAGAAGGCAGGAAAATGAAAACTGTTGTGTTATTAAACGTAAAACTATAATAGAGACGATAAATCTGAACGCCTTAAAGTATCGTGTACAATAATATGTTCTGGTAAATGTAATTTTATCGGTAGGCGCTTATATTATAATGCGAACACATATTAGAGTGTTGTATACATAAAATGAATGTTCTTTTAATGCTTAATTATTACATGATTATCATATTGATGTCGAGGTAAACGTGACATTTATTAATTGAAACATTTGAGACGATGTATGGATTATCGTTCTCGCTATTGTTATTGCCTCAGCAGCCACCAATTTTTTTTATTATCATGATCATCGTTATCATTATTATCATCATCACAACAGAACAATAATGGAGCACTCAAGATTTTCTAATTTTTGTGATATTCAGAAAACACTCATGCTTACGTAATCTGGTTTCTCCTCTGTGTTTTGTTATTTGTCTACTTGTGTTGTATTCGTTTTTGTGTGTTTGCGTATTCTTGGTTGTGTGCTGTTAAACATGCACCTTAATAAAAAGGGATTAATTTGCAATATTACTAATTTAAATAGTATTGGCGATAGTCATAGTACTGTTGCAGTGACTTCCGCTAAAGCGTCAGCATTTGGTTCTGCGTTATTTACCTGTGTTAGGGTCTAACAATTTGAAAGTTTTCTACCTGCGATATAAAGCTATATGTGTTCCAGACACTCTCAAATACACGTATGCTCTGAATTTTCTTGTGCCTTTTTTGCTGTCTGACTATCTTTTGCGTTGCGAAATTTCAAAGTAGATTTAGGCCGATTGATATCTTCATTGTGAATCAGACAATACGTTCTAACATTCGGACAAATTATGAAAGACGGGGGAGAAAATAACAACTACCGCTAGGCCTGTAGATGATGATGATGATGATGATGATAATAATGTGATTAAAAAGGAAGCCGAGAATATTCTAAAATATAAAGACCTTACAATAGAAACACAGCGCATGTGGAATGTAAAAACAAAGGTGATACCAGTAATAACAGGGGCGACTGGGACTGTTTCAAAGTCATTCAGAAAATACGTGAGCAACATACCT
>Ga0136643_10006960_pt1 | contig 16280 bp, 3 predicted proteins | sample TergutLab28metaG_FD_96883 | JGI IMG/M metagenome (GOLD analysis project Ga0136643, IMG submission 96883) | Labiotermes labralis P1 segment gut microbial communities from Petit-Saut dam, French Guiana - Lab288 P1 (version 3) (version 3) | ecosystem: Host-associated > Arthropoda: Insects >... | reverse complement strand
TCAGCCTACTGCATATTTACAAACGAAAGACCTCCGTACTCATTTACCTCTCATTTATTTGGAAGTATATAACGAACATGGGTTTTCACAGGAGGTAATTCGGCCCGATTGTGAAATTCTTGCACTGTCCCCCAACAGCTACTAAGCCTAAACATGCACGACACAGAATCACTCTTCACATGCGTCATTACGGAGTGGTCCTTACATAAGCATAAACCTAAATTCATCTTTATTTTACTTTTGAGAGTAATTTGAAAATGTGGATACTGTACGGAAGGAGAACCTCGAAACAAAATAATTAACATCACATAAATCACGCGATATTTTGTTAAACAATTTTTCTCGTTGTAAAAATGCAATATGCAGTATACACAGCACAACAATTTCTTAAATATAACAGTGAAAATTTGTTGATTAAGGAGAGTGAGAACGCGAAACTGGAAGTGACACAATGACATTCGTACATAGTTTAGACATACTGTTATTACAAAACTATGTCACAACCGGAATTTAAATTCAGAAAACAAAGTGCTTGCATCACCATCTAAACAAACTAAAACCAACAGTCACTGTACATTTCTTAATAGAAGAAAATGTAGCACCACAGGAAGCCTTGGAAATCAAATAAATAAAAAAAAACACCCAGCAAGAACAAACACACTGTGATGGTTTAAGAACAGATAATTGGTCTAGTCCTGTAAAGTTCACGTAGACGATATTTTGTTTGTTTAAACATCAAGTCAGTATAAAATTCTGAACTCTGTTCAACTGTCTGGGACGAACATTGCTTCGCCGATATCAGTACTTGTATTTGCAAAGCTAATTGGCAGTTTAAATAATAATAATATGCTGATACAGACTTCACAGACTATATCCCTATTTGAATTTTGTCCTGGTTACTAGATTTCCTGAGAGAATTTCTGGTATCTCCCCTCTAGTCACACTTCAGAAGAAGAGACAGACTTGTTTCACTTAAACATTGCGTAATTTCATAAGACAATATAAAGTTGGTGACAGACTGGTGTACGAAAAAAATACGAATATGAAACACTGCTGGAATGAAACGAGTAAGGGAAAGCCAAAGTACTGCAAGAAAAACCTCTCTCAGCGCCGTTTTTTCCAAAAACAAAACCGCACAGGGACTGGACTGAATGCGAAACTGGCCGTCCACGATGAAAGAAAATTAGGTAACTCAGGCGCGATCTATATAGATTGATTTCCTATTCACGTAAGTACAGGTGACTGTGCTACTGAAGATAAGAAGCGTGAAACAACTCAAAATATAAATCAGTTAATAAAAGGAGCGAGACACGAACTGAGGAAGATACAGACGTACCACGATTAACTGATTTATACCTAAAAATTCAAAGTCAGTTTACCTATATTTCAGCCGTCTAGTTAAAGAGAAACTGAGCCAAAAGTCTTGTGTGTCCATTTCGAAGCCACTCAAGCCATGTTAATCGCAGACACTTAATTTGGACTTCTATAATTTTATCCGTAAAGAAGTAAAGTATATTCCACAATAATTTGAAAATTAATTTAGGAAAGCACTGTCAAACAGGTCAGTAACTCTCAAAGAGCTATTAACGTAATCACCGGTATCGCATTTTTAACACTATTGTGAATTATATTAAGCACTTTCCCGTCTTTAAACAAAGCCGACATTGTCACATGCCTGAGATATTTCTAATTTCTTTCAACATCGCGGTAAAGGCCGACCGATCCAGGACCTCATGCTTTTCGAGTTTAGAAATTTTATTTGTATTCGTATGGTAGGACGCTTTGGATGCGGAATGGCCCAGTCGGAAGGTCTCTATGTACAGAGGAAAATTAAAACACAAAAGAAAAACACGTACTTTATTGCTATAAGTGGGACTGATAACACTATCTCCACGTATTGTGAGGACACAAAGTATTCTGTCTCGCTGCGACTTAATCGGGGGTTTTTATTAAGAGAAAACAAAATGAATTAATATCGCTGTCGAACTTGGAGTAGGTAGTTAAATGCACTCACAGGGAATGTTCATCCCGTAGGTTTCAGTCCAAAGTATCTAACATCTCCTATAAGATCAGAAGTTCTCATTATAAACATCAGAGTAATTCACCATTTAAACCTTTCCAAATTTAATAGACATATTCTATATGTGAAAACAAAATGATTAAGATGTAAAGTAAATATGTAGAAACAAATGCTGATGATAAGACTATAAGAATCCTACATGCCACACGAACATCAAATTTTCCATTTTATTCGATGTAATATAGGACCTTTAAACGCATACATGTCTCTGTGTATGCCATAACAGCATAGACAGAAGTGTACATTCATTATCACTATAGGCATGACGTGGAGGTCAGTGGGCAGCGTCAGAAGCCGGCCGCTTCTCTCTCGTAAATTAACTTCCCAGTACCCACTGAATAGGAGTCAGTATGGGCCTCCGAGCAGGTCTGGAGATTTTGGAGAAGAGATAATATCTGATCCCTGCTGGGAATCGAACTAAGACTGTTTCAACATCCGGCCAGTAAGCTAGTCACTACTTCCGCCACACTGTCCCATATCACTCTATAACACCTGTAGTTACAATAAGTAACTCACGTGCTGTTACACAACCCACGGGTAAAAGAAATACCTAAGGAAATAGCCATTTAAACCCCAATAAAATTCAGTCTCTCTGTGGGTAGAAAATCGTCTAACAAGGAAATGTTCGAAGGCAAATTCCCGTGTAACTCAAAGCTTACGTTTGAAATTCCACAAGCGAGAACCATCATGTCCCAGAATATCACAAAATTTGCGGCAACAAATTGAGTAGACGCCGAATTTTGAATGTTATCACTACGTCCTGTCTAATGAGACCAAGTTCGTACCAGCCGAGATGTAAGAAGACTGGCTTTCCTGCTTGTTATTCAATTCGATAGTAATTGTGCCTCATCTGCATGACACAGGTGCGGTGGAATCAATCTGATGGCTGGAGTAAATAACTTAAGACAGATAATTTGCTCAAATGTTAGTATTGAATATGAAACCTTGGGTTCAATTAGTATTTTTACCAAAAAAATGGATACATATATGCGTACAGGCAAGCGTACGCACACACATGCAAGTTTATAAATGAGTACTACAAGTACTTACGAATCATTACACAGGGTAAGAATGGAAATTAAATTTGCAAACTACCGATTTTAACCTTAACCGCACTATGCATACGCAACCATAAACTCAAGGTCCTGGGCTCTCCGTGAGCGAGAAGCAATTCTTCAGCGGTGTGTATCCAGTAGTTACAACGTCAGTGATGTGGTGACTGGTGGGTTATCGCAAATTTGAAAGGAGTAAAGGTACCTTTGTTTTCAGACCGTCGTAACTGAGTACGGTGTAGATTTTTTTTATCAAAAAGCCTGAAAATCTTTTTGAAAAAAAGACATTTGGTTTTTGAGAACTGTTTTACTAGCAACTCCTTGTAATTTTAAAGCAACGCTCTTTCTATTATGTTGCGTTTCATAAACATATATATATATATATATATATATATTCAGTAGTGCACTACACATCTTTATACCATATTTTGTGTAGCAGATTTATGTTTTAACCCTTTCAATTATAATAATAATAATATATTTAACTGCAAATGGGCTGTTGCCCGGTGGCAGTGGAAGTTATGCACGTACATAAATATGAAATAAGGATCTAAGAAATTTAAGTCGGGAGGGCTACATGAGAAGCATACAGTAGCAACACCCACTTTACCGCTTCGAAAGTTTGATCCTATGTTTACTACACTTCTATGTATATTTCGCCTTTTCTCACAGTCTTTAGCGATTATTCCCCTCAAAAATACAACTCAAGACTGAGAGAGTTTAATGTGCCATATTATCTCAGTTTTTAAGTACTGTATTCGTGAAAGATCGTGCTGCAGACGGCTCCAGTGAACACTGTGCTATAACGCCAGTGCGGAATGTGTTTCGTACTTTATTCAGAAAACACCCCCGTCCAAATCTCTACAAAAATTTCGGTGCAGTAGCACGAATTGCACATATTTCACAAGTATATTCCACAGATTCTGTTTCACGACCGTCTAACCAAACACAATCACAAAATGGTGAGACACCATTACGCAGAAGTTAGCTCTGTCAGCCCAGGAAGGCCACTGCTGAGCTTGTTGGTTTGGCAGTTTCGCCCGGTACAAGAATAGAGTCCGGCAACGCCGGTTTCGGAGTTCACGTCATCGCAGGCTCTGTTGTGTCATCGCCAGGCACTGAATCTGTTCTCTTATAACACAAAATAACACAAAACAAGATCAGCTCATAAACCGACGTCTCTCCATGAAGACAAAAACGGATGTTGGACGGTCTGCTTGAATGTAGCTCAGCAGGCGAGTTGCATAAGCAAACTGTTTACATTTCACACATCAATGCTAACTTTTTACAATAACAAAAATTCTAACACACGGCTTAAAACGATTTTAATTGTAGGGCATGTAATGAAATCCAACTACCTGCCAAGAAACGGAAAATGACATCCAACAGAAATGGTCAACCGAAATTTCAACGCAAAATTCCACAGAAACGAAAGTATGGTTATGTGGGGTTATCTGACGGTAAAATTCATGAGTCATATATGAAGAACTCTTTGAAGGGTAAAATGTGTACATGTTGATGTTGTATAACGATTGAAACAATTTCGCACATTGCCGGCCTTTTTAAAGTTAGAACCACGTATAGGCTGAAGGTGTCTAACGACTACAGCCACGTGCCAGACATTCACTTTGTTTGTAAATGATAGCACGCACACTGTAGCTAATTCTGTGTGTCTACCTTACCTAAATTAGCCAATCATAAATGAACTTCTGTGATACAAATGTGACATATAAACGTACTAATTACCACAAACACACTAAACAGAAATTTGAGACACCGCGTGCAACGAAAATACCAATGCCACAACCTCACATATAACACTACAAACAACAATTGTACTGTACAATTCACGTGGGCAATAAAATCGCTATGTACAATATTGTGCTAAAAAGAGGCTAAAAACCACATGGGGATAACTTACTGAATTATGAATGTCATGTTCATCACTAAGCGAATACATTTTGTGGGAATGGGGTGCCTTGTTTTAGTTAGTGTCGAGAAAAGTTATGTTTGCAGCATTATCATGTCCATGTGTCACTAGACTCTTTTTAAATATTTAATCTTACATAGGAAGTTCATCTAACACGAAACTGAAATATTTCTATTGAAGAAAAAATAAGCAAAAAACCGAAAGAAACAATACAGAATTCAGAATAATACGATTTTTTCAGTAATAAAAAAATTAATTGTTATTTTGTGTTATACGAAGTTCGTGTATTAAAAATTGCATACATTATGGCTCAGTTAAAATATTTATAAATTCTCCCAGTCTTCCTGTACAGACGGATGCATTGTTAGGACACAAGTATCAAAAATTCTGTTCAGAAACTTTTAAATGTATAAAGGTGAACTGTACACATAACCTTGAGACATCATACTTATGTTATTATTTTCTGTAATTGTGCCAGAGACAAATCTTCATAACGCACGTGTCGCCTCGAGAAGAACAAAACCAGTAACGTCCACGGAGCTCATACACTTTTGGAAAATCTTCACTGGTCGGTAAGACATTCGTTCTAAAACAAAACACTTCGTCTTCGTTAGGGGTGGTATAGACCTACCGGTTACGGATTGCCGTAATATGTAACACACACTTTACCTCAAATGCTTAGCGTTCTAACAAAACGTCCTTAGTAACAGGAACTACAACGAAGATGGAATATCAGTACCCATACAATAATATATGCAGCGAGTCGTCTAAAAGTGTGAAAGCAATTGACTGGCACTTAGTCTTACACCCTTCCCTCAAACTAGTTCCCTTTCATTCTAGAGCCCTGTGTCACTGTTACCAAAAATGTCGCCTCTGGTCTGACAGCACCAGGAACCGATTCAACAACATACGTGACTAAGCAGTCAAAATAATCAGACGTGTCTTCTTATTTCTGTTCGTATTACTGTAGGTATTTAGAACCACTACATTCAAGAAACTAACAACATTGGGCCCATTACTCTGCACTACAGAACGCCAAACACTAGCTACATGACCCCTCCGAATATTAACAACACAAGTTACAGTACTCTACTGGACCGAAAACTATTAACATTACCAAAACTAGTGTGCTTTACCAAACACTCACGACACTTGCTACATTATTCTGTAGCTAATAACAAAACGGAAAGGAGCTAAACTGAATTACTTAATGTCTATCGCCTGTTCGTTACCTATAACTCGTAATATTTAACAATGAAAGAGATTACTTTGCAAAGCAAATTGAACAACTTACGAAATAATACAACAGACAAGAACATTTAGAAAACAATAATCGTACAATTCTCAGGGTAGATTTTCGCCGAATATGAAGATAATCAACTCAAAGAGTTTCCGTGTGTTGGGTGTGGCAACTAATAGCTTGGCATATGTCTATAAATAAATACAAAAATTTTGCTGGAAAATCCGACAGGACGGTACCTCTTACGATTCCTAAGTGTATGTAACGGAATAATATTAAAAGTATTGTAAAGGAATGAGATATGAGTACGTGTACTGGATCATCAGCTACACGATAGGGAAAATTGTAGGCTTTTAAGAGCACAACAAAACTTTAGGTTCCATAAAGAACGGGGAATTTCTTTTCCAGATCAGTAACTAGATACATTAAGTCCCCCCAAAAAGGAGTTTCTTTTAATTAAAGTGGTTACTTACCTACAAAAATGTATAATTTTCCGCAACGAATTTTCGTAACCTAAGGTCCGCTTGCACCTCTCCAGCGATACACTTCCGTTCGCGTTCTCGTTCATTTGTTTTTTCAATCCCAATAAACAATTTCCCTAAAATGCCTCTCTGTAATGTCCTACGAAAACATTACAAAATTAAAACTCCATAGCCACAGTTGAGCAGCATAAAAGTATTTGATTGTTTTCATAAAACCCCACCTTCCTTCCGGCCGTCGACAGTTAAATTATAATTCCAAACCTTGCCGACGGCACTGTGTCGGGTGTGGGCTGAGCGAGGAGAAACCGCATCCGTACAATTCCGCTTTTATGGTGAACTGACTATCGTGTTTCCAGCAGAATCAATACAGTAGATAATAATTAATGATGAGGGTGACAACTGATAGCCATGAAAGTGGCTGTAAGCCTGCGGGCACATAATCAGGCCCACAGCCAAGAACGGGTACATTTCGATACATCCACAGCGACAAACAACACCACTACAGGTGATCCAAAAGTGACCTGCATACCAACCTTCAGGAATCCATTCAGTACTGGTTCATACAGTTTAATAATTGAAACAAGGGGCCTCAGGGATGTACATGGCCACAGGTACAGATGTTGGATAGTTCAAAAATACGACACCAGAATTTTTACAAGATAATGATGCGTTTCTCTATTGCACAGAGGGGAAAATAATGGAAACCCAAAACATACAGAATCTAGAAGGTTTAAGTGGATTTTCAGAGACACATTTCCGCCTCAAGAGCTATAGATACAAGATATCTGTCAATTCACCTGCGCAAAGTTATATAAAATAAAAGAACCCTGTCAATTTCGTCCAGGAAGCATTCCTTTTCGTTCAGGGTTTGTCCTTCGTATATTAAGTAATTAAAACACTATGTTTCGTAAGCGAGCCTTGTTTCGGTCCTCAGGTGCAAACCTACCTGTTGGATCTCTTACACAGAGGTACTCTCAAAGAATTACAGTGACTGGCAGACGGAGTTATTATACGTTGTAGGTAAAACATAAGAACTCTTTAAATATTTACGCATTTAAAAATTATCATTTGGCCAGTACACAACAAAACAGTTCATGTTTTATTGACCGTGCATCTCAGTATATTTATTTCAGTATTTAACCAACTTGATGCACAAAATTTGTTTCACAATAAGTTTTAATGTCTCTACATGTTTCGAGCACATGTGCGCATCATCAGGAGGTCAAAGTTACATTACACAGCCTCTGGTATCATCACAAGCAGTGGAACTCGCCGAACGGAAGGGCGGCAGAACAAAGCCGCCTGCAGACCATAACTGCTACAGCCACACGTCTGATGCGCGCACCGCACTGCACATGTGCAGTGCGGTGCGCGCATCAGACGTGTGGCTGTAGCAGTTATGGTCTGCAGGCGGCTTTGTTCTGCCGCCCTTCCGTTCGGCGAGTTCCACTGCTTGTGATGATACCAGAGGCTGTGTAATGTAACTTTGACCTCCTGATGATGCGCACATGTGCTCGAAACATGTAGAGACATTAAAACTTATTGTGAAACAAATTTTGTGCATCAAGTTGGTTAAATACTGAAATAAATATACTGAGATGCACGGTCAATAAAACATGAACTGTTTTGTTGTGTACTGGCCAAATGATAATTTTTAAATGCGTAAATATTTAAAGAGTTCTTATGTTTTACCTACAACGTATAATAACTCCGTCTGCCAGTCACTGTAATTCTTTGAGAGTACCTCTGTGTAAGAGATCCAACAGGTAGGTTTGCACCTGAGGACCGAAACAAGGCTCGCTTACGAAACATAGTGTTTTAATTACTTAATATACGAAGGACAAACCCTGAACGAAAAGGAATGCTTCCTGGACGAAATTGACAGGGTTCTTTTATTTTATATAACTTTGCGCAGGTGAATTGACAGATATCTTGTATCTATAGCTCTTGAGGCGGAAATGTGTCTCTGAAAATCCACTTAAACCTTCTAGATTCTGTATGTTTTGGGTTTCCATTATTTTCCCCTCTGTGCAATAGAGAAACGCATCATTATCTTGTAAAAATTCTGGTGTCGTATTTTTGAACTATCCAACATCTGTACCTGTGGCCATGTACATCCCTGAGGCCCCTTGTTTCAATTATTAAACTGTATGAACCAGTACTGAATGGATTCCTGAAGGTTGGTATGCAGGTCACTTTTGGATCACCTGTAGTGGTGTTGTTTGTCGCTGTGGATGTATCGAAATGTACCCGTTCTTGGCTGTGGGCCTGATTATGTGCCCGCAGGCTTACAGCCACTTTCATGGCTATCAGTTGTCACCCTCATCATTAATTATTATCTACTGTATTGATTCTGCTGGAAACACGATAGTCAGTTCACCATAAAAGCGGAATTGTACGGATGCGGTTTCTCCTCGCTCAGCCCACACCCGACACAGTGCCGTCGGCAAGGTTTGGAATTATAATTTAACTGTCGACGGCCGGAAGGAAGGTGGGGTTTTATGAAAACAATCAAATACTTTTATGCTGCTCAACTGTGGCTATGGAGTTTTAATTTTGTAATGTTTTCGTAGGACATTACAGAGAGGCATTTTAGGGAAATTGTTTATTGGGATTGAAAAAACAAATGAACGAGAACGCGAACGGAAGTGTATCGCTGGAGAGGTGCAAGCGGACCTTAGGTTACGAAAATTCGTTGCGGAAAATTATACATTTTTGTAGGTAAGTAACCACTTTAATTAAAAGAAACTCCTTTTTGGGGGGACTTAATGTATCTAGTTACTGATCTGGAAAAGAAATTCCCCGTTCTTTATGGAACCTAAAGTTTTGTTGTGCTCTTAAAAGCCTACAATTTTCCCTATCGTGTAGCTGATGATCCAGTACACGTACTCATATCTCATTCCTTTACAATACTTTTAATATTATTCCGTTACATACACTTAGGAATCGTAAGAGGTACCGTCCTGTCGGATTTTCCAGCAAAATTTTTGTATTTATTTATAGACATATGCCAAGCTATTAGTTGCCACACCCAACACACGGAAACTCTTTGAGTTGATTATCTTCATATTCGGCGAAAATCTACCCTGAGAATTGTACGATTATTGTTTTCTAAATGTTCTTGTCTGTTGTATTATTTCGTAAGTTGTTCAATTTGCTTTGCAAAGTAATCTCTTTCATTGTTAAATATTACGAGTTATAGGTAACGAACAGGCGATAGACATTAAGTAATTCAGTTTAGCTCCTTTCCGTTTTGTTATTAGCTACAGAATAATGTAGCAAGTGTCGTGAGTGTTTGGTAAAGCACACTAGTTTTGGTAATGTTAATAGTTTTCGGTCCAGTAGAGTACTGTAACTTGTGTTGTTAATATTCGGAGGGGTCATGTAGCTAGTGTTTGGCGTTCTGTAGTGCAGAGTAATGGGCCCAATGTTGTTAGTTTCTTGAATGTAGTGGTTCTAAATACCTACAGTAATACGAACAGAAATAAGAAGACACGTCTGATTATTTTGACTGCTTAGTCACGTATGTTGTTGAATCGGTTCCTGGTGCTGTCAGACCAGAGGCGACATTTTTGGTAACAGTGACACAGGGCTCTAGAATGAAAGGGAACTAGTTTGAGGGAAGGGTGTAAGACTAAGTGCCAGTCAATTGCTTTCACACTTTTAGACGACTCGCTGCATATATTATTGTATGGGTACTGATATTCCATCTTCGTTGTAGTTCCTGTTACTAAGGACGTTTTGTTAGAACGCTAAGCATTTGAGGTAAAGTGTGTGTTACATATTACGGCAATCCGTAACCGGTAGGTCTATACCACCCCTAACGAAGACGAAGTGTTTTGTTTTAGAACGAATGTCTTACCGACCAGTGAAGATTTTCCAAAAGTGTATGAGCTCCGTGGACGTTACTGGTTTTGTTCTTCTCGAGGCGACACGTGCGTTATGAAGATTTGTCTCTGGCACAATTACAGAAAATAATAACATAAGTATGATGTCTCAAGGTTATGTGTACAGTTCACCTTTATACATTTAAAAGTTTCTGAACAGAATTTTTGATACTTGTGTCCTAACAATGCATCCGTCTGTACAGGAAGACTGGGAGAATTTATAAATATTTTAACTGAGCCATAATGTATGCAATTTTTAATACACGAACTTCGTATAACACAAAATAACAATTAATTTTTTTATTACTGAAAAAATCGTATTATTCTGAATTCTGTATTGTTTCTTTCGGTTTTTTGCTTATTTTTTCTTCAATAGAAATATTTCAGTTTCGTGTTAGATGAACTTCCTATGTAAGATTAAATATTTAAAAAGAGTCTAGTGACACATGGACATGATAATGCTGCAAACATAACTTTTCTCGACACTAACTAAAACAAGGCACCCCATTCCCACAAAATGTATTCGCTTAGTGATGAACATGACATTCATAATTCAGTAAGTTATCCCCATGTGGTTTTTAGCCTCTTTTTAGCACAATATTGTACATAGCGATTTTATTGCCCACGTGAATTGTACAGTACAATTGTTGTTTGTAGTGTTATATGTGAGGTTGTGGCATTGGTATTTTCGTTGCACGCGGTGTCTCAAATTTCTGTTTAGTGTGTTTGTGGTAATTAGTACGTTTATATGTCACATTTGTATCACAGAAGTTCATTTATGATTGGCTAATTTAGGTAAGGTAGACACACAGAATTAGCTACAGTGTGCGTGCTATCATTTACAAACAAAGTGAATGTCTGGCACGTGGCTGTAGTCGTTAGACACCTTCAGCCTATACGTGGTTCTAACTTTAAAAAGGCCGGCAATGTGCGAAATTGTTTCAATCGTTATACAACATCAACATGTACACATTTTACCCTTCAAAGAGTTCTTCATATATGACTCATGAATTTTACCGTCAGATAACCCCACATAACCATACTTTCGTTTCTGTGGAATTTTGCGTTGAAATTTCGGTTGACCATTTCTGTTGGATGTCATTTTCCGTTTCTTGGCAGGTAGTTGGATTTCATTACATGCCCTACAATTAAAATCGTTTTAAGCCGTGTGTTAGAATTTTTGTTATTGTAAAAAGTTAGCATTGATGTGTGAAATGTAAACAGTTTGCTTATGCAACTCGCCTGCTGAGCTACATTCAAGCAGACCGTCCAACATCCGTTTTTGTCTTCATGGAGAGACGTCGGTTTATGAGCTGATCTTGTTTTGTGTTATTTTGTGTTATAAGAGAACAGATTCAGTGCCTGGCGATGACACAACAGAGCCTGCGATGACGTGAACTCCGAAACCGGCGTTGCCGGACTCTATTCTTGTACCGGGCGAAACTGCCAAACCAACAAGCTCAGCAGTGGCCTTCCTGGGCTGACAGAGCTAACTTCTGCGTAATGGTGTCTCACCATTTTGTGATTGTGTTTGGTTAGACGGTCGTGAAACAGAATCTGTGGAATATACTTGTGAAATATGTGCAATTCGTGCTACTGCACCGAAATTTTTGTAGAGATTTGGACGGGGGTGTTTTCTGAATAAAGTACGAAACACATTCCGCACTGGCGTTATAGCACAGTGTTCACTGGAGCCGTCTGCAGCACGATCTTTCACGAATACAGTACTTAAAAACTGAGATAATATGGCACATTAAACTCTCTCAGTCTTGAGTTGTATTTTTGAGGGGAATAATCGCTAAAGACTGTGAGAAAAGGCGAAATATACATAGAAGTGTAGTAAACATAGGATCAAACTTTCGAAGCGGTAAAGTGGGTGTTGCTACTGTATGCTTCTCATGTAGCCCTCCCGACTTAAATTTCTTAGATCCTTATTTCATATTTATGTACGTGCATAACTTCCACTGCCACCGGGCAACAGCCCATTTGCAGTTAAATATATTATTATTATTATAATTGAAAGGGTTAAAACATAAATCTGCTACACAAAATATGGTATAAAGATGTGTAGTGCACTACTGAATATATATATATATATATATATATATGTTTATGAAACGCAACATAATAGAAAGAGCGTTGCTTTAAAATTACAAGGAGTTGCTAGTAAAACAGTTCTCAAAAACCAAATGTCTTTTTTTCAAAAAGATTTTCAGGCTTTTTGATAAAAAAAATCTACACCGTACTCAGTTACGACGGTCTGAAAACAAAGGTACCTTTACTCCTTTCAAATTTGCGATAACCCACCAGTCACCACATCACTGACGTTGTAACTACTGGATACACACCGCTGAAGAATTGCTTCTCGCTCACGGAGAGCCCAGGACCTTGAGTTTATGGTTGCGTATGCATAGTGCGGTTAAGGTTAAAATCGGTAGTTTGCAAATTTAATTTCCATTCTTACCCTGTGTAATGATTCGTAAGTACTTGTAGTACTCATTTATAAACTTGCATGTGTGTGCGTACGCTTGCCTGTACGCATATATGTATCCATTTTTTTGGTAAAAATACTAATTGAACCCAAGGTTTCATATTCAATACTAACATTTGAGCAAATTATCTGTCTTAAGTTATTTACTCCAGCCATCAGATTGATTCCACCGCACCTGTGTCATGCAGATGAGGCACAATTACTATCGAATTGAATAACAAGCAGGAAAGCCAGTCTTCTTACATCTCGGCTGGTACGAACTTGGTCTCATTAGACAGGACGTAGTGATAACATTCAAAATTCGGCGTCTACTCAATTTGTTGCCGCAAATTTTGTGATATTCTGGGACATGATGGTTCTCGCTTGTGGAATTTCAAACGTAAGCTTTGAGTTACACGGGAATTTGCCTTCGAACATTTCCTTGTTAGACGATTTTCTACCCACAGAGAGACTGAATTTTATTGGGGTTTAAATGGCTATTTCCTTAGGTATTTCTTTTACCCGTGGGTTGTGTAACAGCACGTGAGTTACTTATTGTAACTACAGGTGTTATAGAGTGATATGGGACAGTGTGGCGGAAGTAGTGACTAGCTTACTGGCCGGATGTTGAAACAGTCTTAGTTCGATTCCCAGCAGGGATCAGATATTATCTCTTCTCCAAAATCTCCAGACCTGCTCGGAGGCCCATACTGACTCCTATTCAGTGGGTACTGGGAAGTTAATTTACGAGAGAGAAGCGGCCGGCTTCTGACGCTGCCCACTGACCTCCACGTCATGCCTATAGTGATAATGAATGTACACTTCTGTCTATGCTGTTATGGCATACACAGAGACATGTATGCGTTTAAAGGTCCTATATTACATCGAATAAAATGGAAAATTTGATGTTCGTGTGGCATGTAGGATTCTTATAGTCTTATCATCAGCATTTGTTTCTACATATTTACTTTACATCTTAATCATTTTGTTTTCACATATAGAATATGTCTATTAAATTTGGAAAGGTTTAAATGGTGAATTACTCTGATGTTTATAATGAGAACTTCTGATCTTATAGGAGATGTTAGATACTTTGGACTGAAACCTACGGGATGAACATTCCCTGTGAGTGCATTTAACTACCTACTCCAAGTTCGACAGCGATATTAATTCATTTTGTTTTCTCTTAATAAAAACCCCCGATTAAGTCGCAGCGAGACAGAATACTTTGTGTCCTCACAATACGTGGAGATAGTGTTATCAGTCCCACTTATAGCAATAAAGTACGTGTTTTTCTTTTGTGTTTTAATTTTCCTCTGTACATAGAGACCTTCCGACTGGGCCATTCCGCATCCAAAGCGTCCTACCATACGAATACAAATAAAATTTCTAAACTCGAAAAGCATGAGGTCCTGGATCGGTCGGCCTTTACCGCGATGTTGAAAGAAATTAGAAATATCTCAGGCATGTGACAATGTCGGCTTTGTTTAAAGACGGGAAAGTGCTTAATATAATTCACAATAGTGTTAAAAATGCGATACCGGTGATTACGTTAATAGCTCTTTGAGAGTTACTGACCTGTTTGACAGTGCTTTCCTAAATTAATTTTCAAATTATTGTGGAATATACTTTACTTCTTTACGGATAAAATTATAGAAGTCCAAATTAAGTGTCTGCGATTAACATGGCTTGAGTGGCTTCGAAATGGACACACAAGACTTTTGGCTCAGTTTCTCTTTAACTAGACGGCTGAAATATAGGTAAACTGACTTTGAATTTTTAGGTATAAATCAGTTAATCGTGGTACGTCTGTATCTTCCTCAGTTCGTGTCTCGCTCCTTTTATTAACTGATTTATATTTTGAGTTGTTTCACGCTTCTTATCTTCAGTAGCACAGTCACCTGTACTTACGTGAATAGGAAATCAATCTATATAGATCGCGCCTGAGTTACCTAATTTTCTTTCATCGTGGACGGCCAGTTTCGCATTCAGTCCAGTCCCTGTGCGGTTTTGTTTTTGGAAAAAACGGCGCTGAGAGAGGTTTTTCTTGCAGTACTTTGGCTTTCCCTTACTCGTTTCATTCCAGCAGTGTTTCATATTCGTATTTTTTTCGTACACCAGTCTGTCACCAACTTTATATTGTCTTATGAAATTACGCAATGTTTAAGTGAAACAAGTCTGTCTCTTCTTCTGAAGTGTGACTAGAGGGGAGATACCAGAAATTCTCTCAGGAAATCTAGTAACCAGGACAAAATTCAAATAGGGATATAGTCTGTGAAGTCTGTATCAGCATATTATTATTATTTAAACTGCCAATTAGCTTTGCAAATACAAGTACTGATATCGGCGAAGCAATGTTCGTCCCAGACAGTTGAACAGAGTTCAGAATTTTATACTGACTTGATGTTTAAACAAACAAAATATCGTCTACGTGAACTTTACAGGACTAGACCAATTATCTGTTCTTAAACCATCACAGTGTGTTTGTTCTTGCTGGGTGTTTTTTTTTATTTATTTGATTTCCAAGGCTTCCTGTGGTGCTACATTTTCTTCTATTAAGAAATGTACAGTGACTGTTGGTTTTAGTTTGTTTAGATGGTGATGCAAGCACTTTGTTTTCTGAATTTAAATTCCGGTTGTGACATAGTTTTGTAATAACAGTATGTCTAAACTATGTACGAATGTCATTGTGTCACTTCCAGTTTCGCGTTCTCACTCTCCTTAATCAACAAATTTTCACTGTTATATTTAAGAAATTGTTGTGCTGTGTATACTGCATATTGCATTTTTACAACGAGAAAAATTGTTTAACAAAATATCGCGTGATTTATGTGATGTTAATTATTTTGTTTCGAGGTTCTCCTTCCGTACAGTATCCACATTTTCAAATTACTCTCAAAAGTAAAATAAAGATGAATTTAGGTTTATGCTTATGTAAGGACCACTCCGTAATGACGCATGTGAAGAGTGATTCTGTGTCGTGCATGTTTAGGCTTAGTAGCTGTTGGGGGACAGTGCAAGAATTTCACAATCGGGCCGAATTACCTCCTGTGAAAACCCATGTTCGTTATATACTTCCAAATAAATGAGAGGTAAATGAGTACGGAGGTCTTTCGTTTGTAAATATGCAGTAGGCTGA